>LIDZ01000807.1_pt2 | contig 13904 bp, 15 predicted proteins | sample 644651 | NCBI WGS metagenome assembly LIDZ01 (sample SAMN03856242, study PRJNA289617) | food metagenome | isolation source: wine grapes on drying loft during traditional withering process | host: Vitis vinifera cv. Corvina | place: Italy: Gargagnago di S. Ambrogio di Valpolicella | collected 2014-01
ATGTAGATTTGTAGACGAATTAGAAAAGAGGGGTAGTATGGCTAAAGTAATAACATATGGTAATTTTAAAGGTGGAACAGGAAAGACCACAAATAGTGCAATGATGGCTTACATGTTATCTAAATTGGGGTACAAGACATTGTTGGCTGATTTAGATCCTCAAGCCAATGCAACATCTTTGTATTTACATACTAAACAAAGAATTACAAATAATATCGTTACTTTTGATAAAACCTTAATGTCTGCTATAGCTGATGAGGATTTATCTGATATCATCATCGAAATAAAAGACAATTTATATTTGCTTCCTAGCTTCGCTGATTTTACGTCTTTTCCTTTATTTTTAGAAAAGAAATTTCCCAATAGCCAGTTAAAACGAGTTACTTTTCTAAAAGGACTAATTGAAAAAATTAAAGATGATTATGATTTTATTTTGATAGACGTCCCACCTACATTAAGTACCTATACAGATTCAGCATTATTAGCATCTGATTATACAATTATTGTATTACAAACCCAAGAACGTTCTCTAGTAGGTGCAGAAGCTTATGTAGGATATCTACAAGAGTTAGTTGACAACTACGATGCAAATTTTGATATTCTAGGTGTTCTACCGGTATTATTAAAAAATAATTCTAAGGTAGATGAAGCCACGCTTGCTACTGCAAAAGAAAAATTTGGAGAAGAAAATCTCTTTAAAAATTTAGTGAAAAATATGGAACGATTGAAACGTTATGACATTGTAGGCATAGTTGATTCCGATTTAGACAATAAATATGATATACATGATAAAAGAGTAATGGCACTTTATAAAAAAGTTACCGAAGAAATGCTCAGTCGCTTAAAAGAGTTTGATTCTTAAAGATGCAATAAATCATTTTAAGTGTTTAAAAATAATGCTCACGCTCATAAGAAAGGAAGAGGAATATTATGGCTGACAGTCTATTAAATAAAAATAAGAATAAAGGTAAACGTAATCTTCTTGAACGAAAAGAAGAAGTAAAACCAAAAGAAGCTTTTAATCGATCTAGCTTATTTACAGTCGATGAATCTCAGCAAGATCAATTTGACAAAAAAAAAGAACCTATTCAAAAAAGCTCAAAAGGAAAGACGACAACTATTCGATGTGCGGCAGATACCTCACATCGATTAAATGCAATTATTACTTCATTTAGTTTAAATAGTGTAAATGAATTATTAGAAATTTTATTAGACAATTACGAGGCTTCTTTAACTCAAGATGAAAGAAGAGAAATTAAGACTTTACAAGAGGTTTACCAACGAAAGTCTATAAAGTAGCTTTGTAGACGTGTCTACATGTAGATGTATTTAAATTATTCATGAATTCGATATGGTTAACATATTCTAACAAATTTTTTTATTTTTAGAGGTTAGGAGGTCTTAAAATGAATAAATTTTTCAAATCCATAACTAGCGACTACTTTGAAGATATTTTAGTACGATTAGCTCATCATTCGGCAGGGATTGAGGGAAATACAATTTCTTTACCTGCTACCGTTTCTATCATTGTAAATGGTACTTTACCAATTAGTTCCGGCGCTACAGTTAGAGAATTTTATGAGATTGAGAACCACAAGCAAGCTTTTGATCATATGATAAATCATTTAATAAATGAAGAGACCCTTTCTACCACCATTATTAAAGAGATACACGCTGATTTAACAGATCGATTACAATATGATAAAGGTCAATTTAAAAAGAATGAAAATATGATTTTAGGTGCTGAATTTCAAACATCTTCACCATCAGAAACACCTTTGTTCGTTTCTCAATTAATTGATAATTTAAATTATCGTTTAAGTATATCTAAAGATAGGGAAGCTAAATTAATGGCTATTTTGGATACTCATATTCAGTTTGAACGGATTCATCCATTCTCAGATGGGAATGGCCGAACTGGTCGGATGATGATGAACTATTCTTTATTACAGGAAGGATTTCCTCCATTAATTATTGAAAAGGATACAAAAGCACAGTATGTTGAAATTTTAGCAACTCAAGACGTAGATTCTTTTGTAACTTTTGCTAAATCAATCCTAGATAAAGAAACTAAACGAATGATAGCATTTCAAAATATGGATCAAGAAAAAATCAAAGAAATTGAAGAATAAGCTTCTTAGGCTTTTATTCTTCAATTTCTTTGATTTTAAGTGTCTCTCAGTAGCATTTTAAGAACATTTTAATTTGTTTGTATGTATCTATATCTATATAGTTGCTTGAGTTACATTCATTTCTACCTATAGAATGTAGTTCAATTTTTTTTGCTATTTGTTATACCGATAGCATATTGGTGTTTCTTAACTCGTGGGGTTTTCTACTTAATCTAAATAAAGATTTCCTGAAAATAATCATTAGTGTGTGAACCAAAAACTAAATACTCGAAAAAGTGTCCTTTATAGATAAGCTATTCTATAGTGAGTCATCTGTTATAATTATGAGTAGGAGGGATTTTTATGAGCCAAAAAACAATTTTTAATTTAAAAGAAAAATTACTTGAAACGTATGACGTTTCATTTGATTACAATGGTATCTCCGGTAAGCGATTAGCCGAACGGTTAGGAGCTTTGTCAAAAATCGGATTAACAGAACAGAATGGTTCTTATCGTACGGGTTTTTCATTTGAAGAAAAAGAAGCAAAAGAACTGGTCATGAAATGGATGAAAGAATCCGGACTTTCTGTACATCAAGATGGAGCAGGCAACGTATTTGGTCGGCTGGAAGGCAAACGCCCAGATGTACCTGCCATATTAAGCGGTTCTCATGTCGACAGTGTCCCAAATGGTGGACACTTCGATGGTCCATTGGGAGTATTATCTGCTTTAGAAGTTGCAGAAGCTTGGAGAGAGACAGAATTCACACCAGAAAAACCTTTTGAAGTCGTTATTTTTTCTGATGAAGAAGGATCGAGATTCCATGGTGGTTTGAATGGAAGTGAAGCTTTTATGGGATCAGGCGACTTAGACGAGAAGATAAAAAAGAAAGACACTAATGGAGAAAGTTTTGAAAAAGTATTGCAAGATGTGGGGTTAAGTCTAGAAAGTTACTCTAATGCCAAACGGGATTTGGATGATATCGAAACCTTTATTGAAATACATATCGAGCAAGGAAAACGGTTAGAAAAAGAAGAACTTCCTTGTGGAATTGTGACAGGAATTGCCGGACCTCACTGGTTGGAATACACCTTTCAAGGAGAAGCGGGTCATGCAGGAAATACACCGATGAATGACCGGAAAGATGCCTTACTTGCTGCCAGTGAGTTTATAGTCAAACTCAATCAAATTCCACAGAAAATTAATGATACCGCTGTAGCCACAGTAGGAAAACTTCATGTAGAACCTAATGGAGTTAATGTCATCCCTGGGAAAGTTACCTTGTATGTCGATAGTAGAGATATCTATGAAGAATCAAGAGATACCTTAGTCAATCGCATTATTCAGCTTGGAGAAGAAATTGGAGTATCACACAAATTGTCTGTTACGTATAAAGAAACCTTAAAGAGCCCACCTGTGCCAATTTCTGAAGACCGGCAAGAGCTACTTGAAGAGGCTATGAAAGTAAACAGCATTCGTCCTTATCGTTTGCCAAGCGGAGCAGGACACGATGCAATGGTTCTCGGAGAACAAATTCCGATAGTTATGCTGTTTGTTAAGAGTAAAGATGGCATCAGCCATAACCCGGCAGAATGGTCAGACTTAAATGACTGCATCCAGACCATACACGTACTCAAAACCTATATAGAAAAATTGCAGTACTAAATTCCAAATAAAAAATATAACCTTGTAGTGCAAAAAAAGAACACAAAAAACGGTGTAGTTCATACTACTTCGTTTTTTGTGCTATCGACTCTTATTCTGCTTTACATGACAGTATTAACTTATTTATATCCAATTCAACTTTTCTTACTTTGGGTTACTAGTGTAGTAAGCGACATGCCTAACCTATACCTAATTAAGTATTCCTATAGAAAAATTTATTATATTTTTTATTTTGTACTTAAATCATCTATTGTTTCTTTTAGTAGTTCATATTCTGATATCGATATAGTGGTTTCTTCCATATTTTTTTCTAGTAGTCTATTTAGAGATTCCATGCGGCCTTGCAAAGTACCATTATTGTAGTGGTTAATTATTATTTCTTTTATCACACCAAACATAATAATCATCTCCTTAAATCTATAATGAATAAATTGGATTTTACTCTATTAATAATATCATAACTTGACGTCTTCCATTTTATTAAAATTTTCGCAATACCGTTCCCAAAAACAAGTGTTTTTGGTAATCTTATTAGAGAAAATATTAATGTCAAAAAAACTTATAAATTCATCTTTCTTATAATTACCAAAATGTATTACCGTAGTTTGTACCAAATACCATTACAACAAATAAAAGACCAGAATTTAATCTGGTCTTTTATTACAATTATTTAACTTTATTCTCCAACCATTCCATCGTTATCTCTATCGTCCATATATGGGTATAACCAATGATCACTTGTAATCGGCATTGAAAAACCAGCAGCTTTCGCTTCAGGAATAGTAACATTTCCATTTCCATTTGTATCTATAGAAGAAACATCTCCTCCTGTTGTTGTTACTTGTTCCTCTATCTCAGGAACCACAGTATCTTCAGTTTTTGCAGCAACGCTATTTGCTTGCTCTTCTTTTTCGGAAGCAATCTTTGCATCCTCAGCCTTTTTAGCGGTAATCTTATCTTGTTCTGCTTTTTCAGCAGCAACTTTTTCTTCTTCGGCGGCTATGACTGTATCAGCTTCCTTTAAACGAGCAATCAATTTTTCATCTGGCGCTGTTAATTCAGAAATTAGCCCATTAGCCTTATCATAAGATTCTCTTTTCTTACTTTTTTCAGCTTCTTCTAGAGCAGCGACAGCTTTATCTGTTTTCGCTGTTTCTGTATCGACGAACTCTTTTACTTTAGCTAAGCGACCTTCTAAATCCGTACCTTCTGTATCAATTGTAGACATAAGTGAAGCTGCTGCTTCATAATTTTCTTTTGTTTTATCTGTTTCAGCTTTTTCAATTGCTAAAGTTGCTTCCTCTGTTTTTTCTTCTTTGGTCAAGTATGTATCTATAGCTGTTAAGCGATCAGCTAAATCTTGATTTTTAGGTTTAAGGCTCCCAACTAATTCAGTCGCCTTTTCATAGTTCGCTCTATTTTTATCTTTTTCTGTAGCTTCAACAGCTATAGTAGCTTCTTTTACTAAAGCTATTTGCTCTTCTTTTGCTTGTTTTTCTACTAGCTCTTGTTGTTCTTGTTGTTGCTGTTCCTCCACTCGTGGAACACTATATGTAAGTAATAGGATACCTATAAATAAAACACCTACAGACGCTCTTTTATCTTTCTTTTTAATCCAATTAGTAGCAACTGAAACTAATCCCACTAAAAAAACTATGAATCCGGAAAATATTAATAAAAATGGTAATTGTCCACTAGAGAACATTAACCAGGTAATTAAACCTAATACAGCTGTAATAGCGTACTTAATTCCTTTTTTCCAGTTTGTATGTTTAAACATGTTGTAAATCCCAATAGGGTAAAATGCAAATAACCACAAAATAACTTTCCAACTCTTCATTCTTTCTTCCTCCTGTTGACATACTATCTAGTAGATAGACCTTTGAATAAACAGATATTATCTCTAAACAAAGTATAGTGTAAATTAAAAATAACACCACCTTTTTTAGGTGATACGATAAAGTATTTTCACTCTTATATTTAATATATAAAACTGATTAAAATCATAGAGTATGAATACTATTTTGTGAGAATCCTTCTCTCATAACAGTATTTAGTACTTAATGGAATAAACTAAATCATTAAATGATTACAAATCTATCATCCTCTTACAAAAATATGTATTAAATAAAAAAGAAAGACCAACAATTTAAATTGGTCTTTCTTTTTAACTCATTCTCCAACCATTCCATCATTATCTCTATCGTCCATATATTGATACAACCAATGATTACTTGTAATTGGCATAGAATACCCTGCAGATTCGGCTTCTTTAATGGTCACTCTTTCATTGTTGTCAGTATCAACTGAGGAAAGATCTCCATTAGAAATTTCAGGTTCCCCACTAGTAGGTTCAGATGATGGTGCTGTTTCTTTTGAATCCAATGAGCTTTTTGATTCGTTAGATGTTAAACCCTGCTCTTCGTTATACTCATCAGGATTGATATTCTCAAATTCGTCAACAACAACGTTTCCTCGAACGGTATACGTATATTTGTACTTGCTAGGAATATGCGTTTCAGTGTCCGCATAAGTAATGATAGCTTCAAAATCCGTTGCACCTCCTGCATCACGAATAGTTCGTTCCATGTATGCTTGATCACCATGTCGATTCATTATGCTATCTTGCGGAGTAATATTGTAGGCGTTTGAAACTCCGCCCAGCGAGTCCGCAATAACATGCCCTTCATCAAGGGTAGAACTTTCGACCCCAGGAACTTTCGCTTCATCAGAATAATACCGGCCATCGGACGTAACAGGTTCAGAATTATCATCTTGAAGGATAATTTCAGCTGCTACGACACGCACGAGTTGTCCATATTCATTGGTAAACCCCCAGTACTCACGGTCTCCAAAACCAATATCTACTCGCACGTTCGGTTCTCTGTATCCAGACATATCTCCACCAGCTACTTCGATTAAACGATATCCATCAAAAGAAACCGATGATTGTTGGTCGTCAGTTATTTGAGATTCTTTACTTTTAGTTTCTTCTGGTTCCTCATATTCTTGATTAGATGATTTCTCTTCTTTTGCCTCTGTTTCAACGATTGTTTTGACTGATTCTGATTCAATTATCTCTTCTGTTGCTTCTCCTGTAGGTGTACAGGCACTAATAAGCAAGAAACTGCTCGCAATAAATAATAACCACGCTCTTTTTATCAATTTGTTCGCTCCTTTTAATTTACGACAATTGGTCATCCTTTATACTATCAAAGGGTGTAGCCATTTTACTATTGCTAATTTCCATAAAGTTCTTTTTATCGTGATAACTCTATTATTATCCCTCTCATGTGTAGAGTACTTAATGTATCTCTTATTATTCCTATGTCATCTCCAACTTTTTTTTATAACGAGTTAGAGTACTTTTGCTAATTCCGGTCATTTTTTCAACTTCCGTGTAAGAGTGTTCTTCCAGAAGTCTCATCGCCAAACTAATTTGCTGCTGAGAAAATTTCTTTGGGCGTCCTTCTCGAAATCCCGGACGCTGTTTAGCAATCTCTTTTCCTTCTTGAGTTCGTTCCACAATTAAATCACGCTCAAAGTCTGCGAAGGCGCTAAATATAGTAAAAATTAGTCTACCAGTGGATGTGTTTTCAATTACACCCAAGTTCAAGACATTAATCTTAACACCTTTTTCAAAGAGGAATTTGATTGTATTCAGGGCATTTTGAGTACTTCGAGCAAATCGGTCTAGTTTTGTCACAACCAACGTATCTCCAGTCTGAATTTCTTGAAGTAGCTTCTGAAACTCGGGACGGTCATTTTTCGTTCCTGTGATTTTTTCAAAATAGATTCGGTCGCAATGTTCCTCTTCCAGTTGGCGCATCTGACCTTCTAAATCCTGATGACGGGTACTTACTCGTGCATAGCCATATTTCATATTTTTCACCCTCTTTTTTACTTTATTTTTGACCATTAGTTATGACACCGTTGTATGTATTGATTTTACTGGAATTAAAAATCATAGTCAATACTCTTGAGTTTTGACTATAGCCCCTTATTTTATTAATTTTTTTTTTTTATCTAAGACGATTAAACACATAGAACTTTTTCGTACTTTTATATTCTGCAGTTTATTTAAAGTTGTAAAATGTTAAGATAAATAAGAGGTGATCTGTTTGAAAAGAAAAAGAAGTATTCAGTGTGCTCTTTGTAAAAATTTTTTTAAAAATTCAGAAATGAGTGAAGAACACTATCCTGCTAAAAGTACTGGTAATGATGATATAGTGGCTTTGGATTTTGGGAAAATGATTGATTCAATAATGTCAGGAAAAGTAATAGAAAATTTTTTTCAGCAGGAGAATCAAGGAAAAACACTTGAAGAAGTTAGTAGTGACTTTTTTGACGAGGAGCTTTCACACTCTCTTTATCCTAAAGGTAGAACCGCACGTTCATTGTGTAGAGAATGCAATACTTTCTTCGGTAAATATGACGAGTCATATAAAAAATTCTATGACAATGGTGGATCCCCTTCAATAATAAAAGGTTACCAAAAACAAACCAGACTTAAGATAATTAAGGCAATATTTGCTAAATTCTTATCAGTTCCTGAATGTAAAGGTTGGAAATTTGATTTCGTTGATTTTCTTAAGAACGAGAGTCAAGAAGAATATAAAGGAAAATGGAAGCTGTATTGCGTTAAAAGAGATTACAGTACTGATATGTTAGGACTCGGTCATTTAGCAACAGGTGAACTGACCCATGATGAAGGTACCATATTTGAACTTTCTGACGAAAAATTTATATTTCACTTAATGGATTTTGAACCACACGAGGGTTATAAATCGCTAAACATGATGGACTTATTAAATAAAACATACACACTAGTTAACGGAAGTGATTTGCAAGATGGTGGTTACCATGGAGAACTGATGATTCAAGATATGTTGTTTAATAATATGTCTGAAAGTATATATTAGCTCCACACACTACTTATCCAACATTTGTAATCTACATGAACAAACTAAGCAAAATCTCTGTTTCAAATGTGGTTAATTTGGGTACACTTAAATAATACTTTTCAAGTGATCATTTTAGTTTAATTTGACATACGAAAAAGTATGAATCATTTTGCTATAGATAATTATTGATTTTTCAGTAATTCTTCTATTTATAAGGTGATTTTTTTATATGAACGTTGATCTCCCCCTCCATAGTTTCTCCATAAATTTGGGTTATACTAATACTGAATACAACGGTATTAGGAGGAAGTAAAATGAAAAATAATACACTTATTACACTATTAATAGTTTCTTTGATTTTATTAATAGTTGTATCCATTACTTTAATTCTAATCTATAACAAAACAAATTTTTCCTTAAACGATGATAATGAGGAACAAATAGGAATGATGGGACAAATAATTGTAGAATAAAAAATTTAAAAACTGTTACAGACAAATTAATGGAGGCCAGGGATTTTGAAAATATTAATTGTAGATGATGAACCAAAAATATTGGATATTGTGGAAGCTTATCTCACTATAAAAAGGTTTCAAGTATTCCGTGCTTCTAATGGAACAGAAGCCATGGAAAAATTTGAAATGGTGCAGCCAAATTTAATCGTGCTGGATCTCATGTTACCCGATATATCCGGCACAGTTATTTGTCAAAAAATAAGAAAAACTTCTGACGTACCCATCATTATGCTGACTGCGAAGTCTACAGAAAATGATATTCTAAACGGTCTACAGATTGGGGCTGATGACTATATAGTAAAACCATTCAGTCCTAAAGAATTAGTTGCACGTGTAGAAACCGTCTTGCGTCGATCGGACTCGTCTGTTGTAACAGAAACTAAGTGGTCATTTGATAAAGGAAATTTGGTAATCTATCCTGAAAACAAACAGGTTTTTAAAAATCAGAAGGAAGTCATATTGACACCTACTGAATTTGAACTATTGACACTATTAGCTTCCTATCCAAAAAAAATATTTTCTCGAGAACAATTATTAGAAAACGTGAAAGGACTTGAGTTTGACGTTCTTGATCGTATCATTGATTCTCATATTAAAAACTTGCGACAAAAAATTGAGGATAACACCAGACAGCCCTATTTCATCCTAACAGTTTACGGCATGGGTTATCGATTTGGTGGGAAAAAAGATGAATCGTACAATTAAGTGGCAGTTTATATTTTCATTTGTTTCTATCTCGTTCATTATAATTGGCGCATTTAGTATCATGACGTTAAGTCTAATGGATAATCACTTTGCTAAATATGTTGCCGAGAGACAAGAGTCTGAAATAGTAGAATATACCACTAGTTTAGAGAGAATTTATGAAGAGAATGAAGGATGGCCAAATACTGCTGATTTTGAATCTATCGGTTTAGAGTCGTTACACAATTTAATTATATTGAAGGTATATGACAATGAAAAAAATTTACTCTGGGATCCTGCTTCTTCAGATGAATTGGGGAATAAACAAAAAATGCAAGATAACGCTTCCTATATGGATAAAATAATGGGCGAAATGGAGCATGACTATGTAGAAAAAACGGTTCCTTTATTTAATGGTGAACAAAAAATTGGAGAAGCTCTGATCAGTTATATGGGTCCCACAGCGTATTCAGAACATGATGCTTTATTTATTGCAGATATGAAGAATAATCTTATTATAGTAGCCATTGTAGCTTTAATTCTTTCTATCTTTTTTGCTGCTTTGGTTGCTAAAAAGATAAGTGGACCTATAGTGAGAGTAAAGGATTTTACAAGAGAAATTGCTAAAGGAGATTACACAAGTTTATCTCCTGAAAAAACTGATATCAAGGAACTAGATGAGCTCATTTCATCTGTAAATGCTCTTTCTGTTCAACTTGAGAATCAACAAGATATCAGAAACCAATTATCTTCCGATATCGCTCATGAGATTAGAACTCCATTGACAACACTAAAAGGAAGTCTGGAAGCTATGATAGATGGAATATGGGAAATAACAGATGACCGACTTCAAAGTTGTTATGATGAGGTGAACCGTATTACCCGCCTTATAGGAAGCATTGATAAAATTAATGAAATTGAAAGTCATCAGGATAGTTTAAACAAAACATCTTTCGATTTATATGCTCTCGCGGAAAATATATCTTCTAATTTTGAAGCTCTTTTTTTTAAGAAAAATATTTATTATGCATTAAATGGGGATCCTCTATTCATTACCGCTGATAAGGACAAAATAAGTCAAGTCATTACAAATCTTTTATCCAATGCTGTTAAATTTACACCCCCAGAAGGAATAATAACGCTAAAAATTAGCAACGAAAAAAATCAAGCTTTATTGACTATCGCAGATACGGGAGAAGGAATTCACCCAAAAGAAATTAATCGTATTTTTGAAAGGTTTTATATGTCTGATCTTTCAAGAAATAGTTTTCTAGGCGGGCAAGGAATTGGCTTATCTATCGTAAAAAGTATCATAAAGGCTCATCATGGCAACATAACAGTCAAAAGTGATTATGGAAAAGGTTCTACATTTACCGTTATTCTTCCTGTCAAAAGATAGTAATCATCAAAAAAAGCGGTTCACTTTTATGTAAAGTGAACCGCTTTTTCAGCTTCATGCTAAAGTTTTTCATTTAATTTAGGCCTAATTAAGATTTTTAAACGTTAGAATAATTTATCTCTTTTCAGAAATCATTAAGTTGATTTTTTAGTTTAACTTAGCACTAATAATCATTTCAGAGTAATCCCATTTGGTGTTTCACCAACCTCAACCGTGGCAATAACTTCACTAGTCTCATTCTCAATAACACTGACCGTATCATCGAATGCATTCGTGACAAAGGTGTATTGATCATCTTCACTAATGACAACTCCATGTGCACCGCTACCCACTTCGATTGTTTCGACCACTTCATTACTATTTAAATCAACCTTTGAAACGGTATTGGAAGGATTCTCTTCGGTACCTTCATTTGCCACAAATACATATTGATCATCATGTTGAACAAACAACTGGATAGGACCATTTCCAACTGCTACTTTCTCAACTTTATTGGTTGTCAGATCAACGATTGCTAACGCATTTTCTCCATTTAATGTTACTAAGAGCGTTTGTCCATCTGAGGTGATACCAGTTGTAGCTGGAGTACTGCCAACAGTTATTCTATTAATTTCTTCCATACTTTCTAAATCAAGGACGCTTACAGTGTCTTCACCCATATTGGCAACGTAAGCCGTTTTTCCGTCTTCAGCGATTCTAAAACCGTGTGGACCTTCGCCTGTTGGGATTGTTTCAACCACTTCATAAGTAGATACATCAATGACTGAAACAGTGTTCTCTCCATTATTGGAAACTGCTGCATAGTTGCCATCGTTAGTGAAAACGATATGAGCAGGGTGACTCCCTACTTCAACTTCTGCAAGTTTTTCACCTGTTTCAGTATCATAAAAAGCTGCAATACCTTTTTCATCGTCACTTTCATTACTCATACTAGTATCACTATCTTCGTCCTGTCCCATCTCCATACTTTCATTGCTCATACTGGTATCACTATCTTCGTCGTGTTCCATCTCCATACTTTCATTACTATCTGAACTGTCTTCAGCATGCCCCTCGCTGGGAACAATTGTTACACCAATGACTTTTTCATCAGGTGAAATTTGTACATTATGTGCGGACCCATCGATGGCAATCGTATCCACAACTTCGTGCGTTTGAGCATCTACTTTGGTTACACTTCCGGTATCGGAAGTGTAATAGGCTTCTGTTTGTTCCTTCTTTTCTTCTTTAGAACTAGATTGACCCTCACTAGATTCTTGTGACGTTGATACGATTTCTTGTTGAGAAGAATTTTGACTACTTGTTGAATCTTCTTGACCACAAGCTGCAAGCAAGAGACTCACTGATGACACTATTGCTAAAATGATTCTTTTTTTCATTTTAATATCCCTTTTTTACTACGTACTTTTTACTTTTCGTACTATTTTTATTGATCTACAAATGCCTGAATTATTCATAATTTTTCCGTAGGTTTCTGAGAAGATTACGGCACTGTCATTTCATCACGAAAAGGGCAAAAAGATTCTAGCAGGAACCCTTTTGTCCAAAAGCGGGAGTCAATAACGGATACGCTACCGCTATTTTTGAGCTATGAATAATTCAGGCTAATAACAGGTATTTACTTCATCAAATAATCTTTATTTATAACCATACTATTGTAGATGTTTCTTTCTTTCCAAATAGTCTTCCTCAGAAATATTTCCTTTCGCATATTCTTTCTGAAGAATTTCCAAAGGTGTTTCTCTATTAGAACTTTGATTCGGTTGATTGAAAAATAATTTTCCAATCAGAAACACTACCACAACCAACAATAGAATCCAAAAAATTCCCATAAACATCATAGTTCCCATTCCTCCTCTATTAAAAAAATTTAGACATTCAGACATGACTATTCCTCCTTCTCTTTATTAAATTTTTCATCTGATTCAAGGTTTTTACTAGTTCTTAGATCCGTCATTCCTTCTAGATAATAGGGTTTTGAAGGATAATCTTGCCTGCGGAGATACCATATAAGGATGGATCCTATGAATAGGACAAGAGACAAGGCCTGTGAAACACGCAGAAAATCACCAATCCATAGACTATCCGTTCTCATGCCTTCAATAAAGAATCTTCCCGTTGAGTACCAAAGCACGTAACTTAACGCTACTTCCCCTTGTCGTAACAACTGTTTACGATTCCGTAGAATGATAATGATCACAAATCCTAATAGGCTCCATAATGACTCGTACAAAAATGTCGGGTGGTAATAAGTGCCATTAATATTCATTTGTTCAATGATAAATTCAGGCAAATAGAGATTTTCCAAAAATTGACGGCTGACAGGTCCCCCATGTGCCTCCTGATTCATAAAGTTTCCCCATCGACCAATAGATTGAGCCAGTAGCACACTTGGTGCTAAGATATCTAACAGAAAAGCTAAAGGAATTCCTTTTTTCTTTGTATACCAATATACGGTAAGTCCACCTGCAATCAAGCCACCATAAATCGCAATTCCACCATTCCAGATGGCTATGATTTCGCCTGGATTTTGCAGGTAATAATCCCATTCAAATAAAACATAGTAGAGACGGGCACCTACGAAACCAATCGGAATGGCCCATAGAGCTATATCAATAATGGTATC
>LIDZ01013802.1_pt8 | contig 13904 bp, 15 predicted proteins | sample 644651 | NCBI WGS metagenome assembly LIDZ01 (sample SAMN03856242, study PRJNA289617) | food metagenome | isolation source: wine grapes on drying loft during traditional withering process | host: Vitis vinifera cv. Corvina | place: Italy: Gargagnago di S. Ambrogio di Valpolicella | collected 2014-01
GGATGTCGAGTTCGAACGCGACAGCAAGGCCAAGATTATCGGCGCCAAGCTGATTGCCGATGGCCAGCCGGTTGAAATCGGCGGCATCGAAAAGATGGCGAAATCGAAGAACAACGGCGTCGACCCTCAGTCGATGATCGACCAGTACGGCGCCGACACCTGCCGCCTGTTCATGATGTTTGCCTCGCCGCCTGACATGAGCCTGGAGTGGTCTGACTCCGGCGTGGAAGGCTCCCACCGCTTCCTCAAGCGCGTCTGGCGTCTGGCGCAGGCTCACGTGACGGCGGGCGCTGCAGGCGCACTCGACAAAACCGCGCTGAACGACGACCAGAAGGCCATTCGCCGCTCGATCCACCTGGCCATCAAGCAGGCAGGTCAGGACGTGGGCCAGCACCACAAATTCAACACCGCTATCGCTCAGGTGATGACGCTGATGAACGTCCTGGAAAAAGCGCCGCAGGTGTCGGCTCAGGACCGCGCGCTGTTGCAGGAAGGTCTGGAGACGGTCGCCCTGCTGCTGGCGCCGATCACCCCGCACATCAGCCACCAATTGTGGGCGGCGCTGGGCCACTCAGGTCCAATCATCGACGCCGGCTGGCCTGTAGTGGATGACTCGGCACTGGTGCAGGACACGTTGCAGCTGGTGATCCAGGTCAACGGCAAGCTGCGTGGCCATATCGAGATGCCGGCCAGCGCCACCCGCGAGGAAGTCGAGGCTGCCGCACGGATCAACGAAAACGTGCTGCGCTTCATCGACGGCCTGACGATCCGCAAGGTCATCGTGGTGCCGGGCAAACTGGTTAATATCGTCGCCAGCTGACGCAATCATCGGGCGCCTGTCTGCAGGCCCCGCATAAATTTCAAGAACCCGGGATGCCGGGTTCTAACGGATTCAAGGGAGCAACAAGATGATCAAACGCAATCTGCTGGTAATGGGACTCGCGGTTCTGCTGAGCGCCTGCGGTTTCCAGCTGCGCGGCACCGGCACCAACGCCCTGTCGATCAAGGAACTGGACGTGAGCGCGCGCGACGCTTACGGCGACGTCGTCACCCAGCTGCGTCAGACCCTGACCAACAGCGGCGTGCACGTCTACACCGGCGCCCAGTACAAGCTGTTCATCGCCCGTGAAGACGAAGCCCAGCGCACGGCGAGCTACGCCGGCTCCGGTCGCTCCGCCGAATACGAGCTGACCACCGTGCTGAAGTACGAAATTCACGGCAGCAAAGATGTTCTGCTGCTTGATGACTCCGTGCAGTCGCAGAAAGTCTTTGTCCATGACGGCAACAACCTGATCGGCTCTGACCAGGAAGCCGATCAGATCCGTAAGGAAATGCGCACTGACCTCGTGCAGAAAGTGCTGGCCCGTCTGCAGCAGCTGACACCTCAGCGCCTTGACGAGCTGCAAGCCAAAGCCGACGCCGCTGCTCGCGCCCAGGCGGATGCCGAAGCCGCTGCTCAGCGCATTCGCGACGAGACGCCACAGCAGTCGCCTATCGAAATCCCGTCCAAGTGACGGCGTCGGGGCCGGTTCGCCGGCCCTGATCTTTTCTGACCCATGAAACTCGCCCCCGCCCAGCTTTCCAAACACCTTCAAGGCGCGCTTGCGCCTGTCTACATCGTCAGCGGCGATGACCCGCTGCAATGTCAGGAGGCGTGCGACGCCATCCGTGCGGCTGCGCGCCAGCAAGGCTATGACGAACGTCAGGTGTTCAGCGCAGACTCGAGCTTCGACTGGGGCACCCTGCTTCAGGCGGGCGCGAGCATGTCGCTGTTCGCCGAGCGCAGGCTGCTGGAGTTGCGCCTGCCGTCCGGCAAACCCGGCGACAAAGGCGCCGCCGCACTGCTGGAATACTGCGGCCGCCCTGCCGAAGACACGCTGCTGTTGATCAGCCTGCCCAAGCTCGACGGCTCGGCGCAGAAAACCAAATGGGGCAAAGCGCTGGTCGAAGGGCCGCAGACACAGTTCGTGCAGATCTGGCCGGTGGACGCCAGCCAGTTGCCGCAATGGATTCGTCAGCGCCTGTCACAGGCCGGCCTCGCAGCGACCCCGGACGCCATCGAACTGATCGCCGCGCGGGTTGAAGGCAACTTGCTCGCCGCTGCGCAGGAAATCGAAAAGCTCAAGCTGATGGCCGAAGAAGGCCAGATCACGGTCGAGACCGTGCAGGCGGCGGTGGCCGACAGCGCGCGCTTCGATGTTTTCGGTCTGACTGACGCCATCCTCAACGGCGAAGCGGCCCACGCGCTGCGGATGCTCGAAGGCCTGCGCGGCGAAGGCGTCGAGCCTCCGGTCATTCTCTGGGCGCTGTCCCGCGAGCTTCGCGTGCTGGCCAATCTGGCGTTGCAGTTCAGTCAGGGCATCCCGCTGGACAAAGCCTTCAGCCAGGCGCGTCCGCCCATCTGGGACAAGCGCAAGCCGTTGATGAGCAAAGCCCTGCAACGCCACTCGGCGCAACGCTGGGGCCAGTTGTTGATGGACGCCCAACACATCGACGCGCAGATCAAAGGCCAGGCGCAAGGATCGGTCTGGAGCAGCCTCAGTCGTCTGACGCTGCTGATGGCGGGGCAACGGCTGGCATTGCCGGCGGAATAATCTGTAACGTTTCGATAGCTCAGGTTAATTGGACAGCGGCGCCTAACTGGCAGAATATCCCCGCTGCTCCACCCCACCATTTGAGCGAGAACGCCATGAGCAAAGCCAAAAAGCGGCCGAACAGGGCCAAATCCATCATCGCCCAGCCACTGTTCCGCAGCCGTCAGGAACAACCCGGCAAGGGCAAAGGCAGCTACCGCCGCGAAGCCTTCCAGTCTAAAAGCTGGGAGGCTTCTTCCGTTATGGCGGCTTGAAAACTTCAGGTTACTGACTGACGCCCCACCGACAGGGCCGGCATGTTAAGGTCTGCACCTTCCGGTTTAGCCCTGTGGACCCCAGAATGCCCCCAAGCTTTCCCCGTCGCTGGCACCTCCGCCAGTTGATCGCCGCTTCCAGCCTCTTCGCGCTGGTCGCCTGTGCCGAGCAGCCTACCGCTGCCGTTGCCACCCCGCTCCAGGCCGCACCCGCGGCGCAAGTCGTCAAAAGTCTGCCCGTGCCCTCCGGCGCTGTTGCGCAACCTGACGACGGCAACTTTGAAATCCAGCCCGCAATGACCTTCAGCGAGTGGCAGAGCCAGTTTCGTGCTCTCGCGCTGAACGCGGGTGTGCGTCCGGAGGTGTTTGATAACGCATTTGCCGGCGTCACGCCGGACATGAGCGTGGTCAAGGCCGATCGCAGCCAGCCGGAGTTCAGTCGTCCGGTGTGGGAATACCTCGACGGCGCAATGTCCGCCGTGCGTGTACGCAAGGGTCAGGCCCTGCTCAATCAATACGCCGACGCGCTGAGCGCCATCGAGCAGCGTTATGGCGTCGATCGCCAGGCACTGGTCGCCGTGTGGGGGATGGAGAGCAGCTTCGGTCAGTTCCAGGGCACGCAGTCGGTGATTCGCTCGCTGGCGACGCTGGCCTATGAGGGACGCCGACCACAGTTCGCCCAGGATCAACTGATCGCCGCGCTGCAGATCATTCAGCACGGCGACATCGATGCGCCGAGCATGCTGGGCTCCTGGGCTGGCGCCATGGGCCAGACGCAGTTCATACCGACGACCTACAACACCCACGCGGTGGATTTCGACGGCGACGGTCGCCGTGATATCTGGAACTCCCCCACCGACGCACTGGCCTCCACTGCACATTACCTGCAAAGCTCGGGCTGGCAGAAAGGCCAGCCCTGGGGATTCGAAGTGCAGCTGGCTCAGGGGTTTGACTACGCCCTGGCGGACGCCTCAACGCGCAAATCCATCGGCGAATGGCAGCAGCTGGGCCTGAAGCTGCCGAGCGGCTCTGCGCTGCCGGCCAATCTGCTGCAACAACAAGCCGCCTTGCTGCTGCCTGCGGGCTATAAAGGCCCGGCCTTTCTGGTGATGGATAACTTCCGCGCCATCCTGAAGTACAACAACTCGTCGTCCTATGCGATGGCGATCGGCTTGCTGTCCGAACGATTCAGCGGCGGCGGTTATGTGCAGGGAAGCTGGCCGCGCGGTGATCGTCCGCTGAGCCGCACCGAGCGGATCGAGCTGCAGACGCTGCTCTCGGCCCGACAGTACGACGCAGGCGCGCCGGACGGGATCATCGGCGCCAACACGCGCAAGGCGATTCGCAGCGCGCAGCAATCCTTTGGCTGGCCGGCGGACGGGTACCCGACCCAGGAATTGCTGCAGCAGTTACGCCAGCCGTAACTGCGCAGAATGAAACGCGACACAAAAAAACGGGCCGGATATTTCTATCCGGCCCGTTTTGCTTTCTGCGTCAGCGACGCCGTGATCAACCCGCCGTGAGCAGCGACTTGACCAGCTTGGCTTGCTCGTCCGCATGGTACGAGGAGCGGACCAACGGGCCGGAGGCGACGTTCTTGAAGCCCATTTTGTAGCCTTCTTCGGCGAACCAGTCGAATACGTCAGGGTGCACGAAGCGCTGCACCGGCAGGTGGTTGCGCGACGGTTGCAGGTACTGACCCAGGGTCAGCATGTCGATGTTGTGCTCGCGCATGCGCTGCATGACTTCGATGACTTCTTCATCCGTCTCGCCCAGGCCCAGCATCAGCCCGGATTTGGTCGGCACGTGGGGGACCATTTCCTTGAAACGCTTGAGCAAGGTCAGCGACCACTGGTAATCCGAACCCGGACGCGCGGCCTTGTACAGGCGCGGTACGGTTTCCAGGTTGTGGTTGAAGACGTCTGGCGGCGTCGCGGCGGTGATTTCCAGCGCGATGTCCATACGGCCACGGTAATCCGGGACCAAGGTCTCCAGCTGGACGTTCGGCGACAGCAGGCGGATTTCGCGGATGCAGTCGGCGAAGTGCTGAGCGCCGCCATCGCGCAGGTCGTCACGGTCCACGGAAGTGATCACGACGTACTTGAGTTTGAGGTCAGCGATGGCGACGGCGAGGTTCTTCGGCTCATCGGTGTCCAGCGCCTTCGGACGGCCATGGCCGACGTCGCAGAACGGGCAGCGACGGGTGCAGATGTCGCCCATGATCATGAAGGTCGCGGTGCCGCCAGAGAAGCACTCGCCCAGGTTCGGGCAGGACGCCTCTTCGCACACGCTGTGCAGCTTGTGCTTGCGCAGCAGCGCTTTGATGCGGTCGACTTCCGGCGAGACCGGGATACGCACACGAATCCAGTCCGGCTTCTTCGGCAGATCGACCGTAGGAATGATCTTCACCGGGATGCGCGCGACTTTTTCGGCGCCGCGCAGTTTCACGCCGGCTTCCACTTTAGGACGCGCCACACGCTCAGGCGTGGCCACGTTTACCGTCGGGATCAGGGTTTGTACGGCATTCTCTGTATTCACGACAGTGTCAGCTGCCTCATACGCAGTAGTCATATCAATCGATTCCGCCCGTTAGGGTCGTCTGCTCAGCGTAGTCGAGGTGGTTGACGAGCTGCGCACGCAGCCGGGCACTAACCTCGGCAAATTCAATCGGACCTGCCTGTTCGCGCAGCTGGGTCATTGCCAGCCCCGCATACCCGCAGGGATTTATCCGTTTAAAAGGGTCCAGATCCATATCGACGTTCAGCGCAAGGCCATGAAACGAACAGCCGTTACGGATGCGCAGCCCCAGTGAGGCAATCTTGGCGCCGTCGACGTAGACCCCTGGCGCATCAGCCTTGGCTGTGGCGGTGACACCATAACCGGCCAGCAGGTCGATCAGGCTGTGTTCGATCCGGGTGACCAGGTCGCGAACGCCAAAGCCCAGACGGCGCACGTCCAGCAGCAGATACGCTACCAGTTGGCCGGGGCCATGATAAGTCACTTGGCCGCCGCGATCGACCTGCACCACCGGGATATCCCCCGGGAGCAATAAATGCTCGGGCTTGCCGGACTGGCCCTGGGTGAAGACAGGCGGATGCTGCACAAGCCAGACCTCATCGGCGGTTTCGCGGTCGCGGCCGTCGGTGAAGCGTTTCATGGCCTGCCAGGTGGGCTCGTAGTCGGTCAGACCGAGTTCACGAAAGCCCAGAGCAGCACCCATCACAGCACCATGTGCACGAAGCCGGTGGCCCGCAATTCGCTGTTGATGTCGTAAAGCTGGTCTTGCCCGGTGGCAATGATGTGCAGCTGAACGGTGGTGTACTTGCCGTTGCTGCTCTGGCGCTCGGCCAGGGTTTTCATATCGACGGTGGCGTGCTTCTCAAGAATCTCGATGACCTTGTCTTTGAAGCCCACGCCCGTGTCGCCGATGATCTTGATGGGATAGTCGGCGCAGGGAAATTCGATTTTTGGCGCTTTTACTTCGGTATCTGTCATGGCAGTAACGGCCTCGTAAGCCGGAAAACGGACAGGCCCCCGGCGCGATCGGCGACGGGGGCGTACGGAGCAACGGTCAGCGTTTGATCAATCGTTGATCAGTTGAACAGACCGTAGAAGAACAAGCGGATGCTATCCCACAGGCGGCGGAAGATACCACCCTCCTCGACGGCGTCCAGAGCGATCAGGTTGGCACTGTGCACGACCTTGTCGTCCAGCTTGACCTCAACCTTGCCGATGACGTCGCCTTTGGCGATCGGCGCAACCAGCTGTGGATTCATGGTCATGCTCGCGGCCAGCTTCTTCAGCTCGCCTTTTGGCATGGTCATGGTCAGGTCTTCAGCCAGACCGGCTTTGACTTGACGCTCTGTGCCTTTCCAGACCGGCGCCTGAGCCAGTTCGGTGCCCTTCTGATAGAAGGTCTGGGTTTCGAAGAAACGGAAACCGTAGGTCAGCAGCTTCTGGGTTTCGGCAGCACGAGCTTGCTCGCTGTTGGTGCCGAACACGACAGCAATCAGACGCATGCCATCACGCACGGCCGAGGACACCATGCAGTAGCCGGCTTCTTCGGTGTGACCGGTTTTCAGACCGTCGACGGTCTTGTCACGCCACAGCAGCAGGTTGCGGTTTGGCTGCTTGATGCCGTTCCAGAAGAACTCTTTCTGCGAGTAGATCGCGTAGTGCGCCGGGTCTTCGTGGATGATCGCGCGCGCCAGCAGGGCCATGTCATGGGCGGTGGCGTAGTGATCAGGGTTCGGCAGGCCGGTCGGGTTCATGAAGTGGCTGTTGACCATACCCAGGTCGGCAGCGGTCTTGTTCATCAGGTCGGCGAAGGCGTCTTCGCTGCCGGCGATGTGCTCGGAAAGCGCAACGCTGGCGTCGTTACCCGACTGAATGATGATGCCGTGCAGCAGGTCACTGACGGTGACCTGGCTGCCCACTTTGATGAACATCCGCGAACCGCCGGTACGCCAGGCGTTTTCGCTGACGGTCACCGGGTCGTTTTCGCCGATCTGGCCACGACGGATTTCCAGCGTGGCGATGTAGGCGGTCATCAGCTTGGTCAGACTGGCCGGTGGCAGGCGCTGGTCGCCATTGTTTTCGACCAGAACGTTGCCACTGTTGGCGTCCATCAGCACATAAGCCTTGGCAGCCAGTTGCGGTGGCGATGGCGTCATCTGTTCGACCGCAAACACGGCAGGCGTGGTGAATAGCGGGATAAGCAGGCAAAGGCGTTTTGCAAAGCTGGTGATGTTCATCCGTCTCTCGAAAATGCTAATGGGCAAACATGCCCTTGCGGGCAAAGCGGGTGCCGGGCTACCCCGGCAAACGGGCTCACATTCTACAGAACGTGCCGTGAAAAGCTGCTGACAACGACAAAACCGGTCGGCATGTCGTCGGTCAGGCAGCGAAACGCGCCTCCGTTGCCGGGGCGTTAATCGCTGATGAAAGCGTTACTGGTCCGACGTGACGACGCTTGGCGAGCCGAGATTGGCCGACCTTACGCTGTTTTGCAGCTGCTGGGCTTCACCCGGCGTGTCGACCGGTCCCATCCGCACGCGATAGAGCGTCTGTTGGTTGCGCGCGATCGAACTCACGAACACCGGCGCGCGGACCATCCCGCTCAATTTCGACCTCAGGAGTTCCGCAGCGTCCGGGTTGGCGAAGGCTCCCACTTGGAGAAACAGCCCAGACGCTTGTCCGGAAGCGTTTTTTTTTGCGTCGATCGGCACGGGCGTGACCGGAGCGGCGTGTTGTTGCGGCGGTGGCGTCCATTGCTCGATCGTACCGGCCGATGCAGTAATCACCGGCGCCGCTGCCTGCCGAGGGGGCGGATTGCTGCTTGCCACTTGCGGCTGATCCAGCATCAGCGGCGCGGGTTTGCCGCGCTGCGCCCAATACTGAGATGGGTCGATGCCTTCAACTTTCACCCGTGCGGTGCCGTTTTCGGCATAGCCGAGCTTCTTCGCCGCTGCATAGGACAGGTCGATGATGCGGTCCGAATAGAACGGGCCGCGATCGTTGACCCGCAGGATCACGGTGCGGTTGTTGTCCAGGTTGGTCACGCGAACATAGCTGGGCAGTGGCAGCGTCTTGTGCGCCGCGCTCATGCCATACAGGTCATAGACTTCGCCGTTGGCCGTGTTCTGCCCGTGAAACTTGGTGCCGTACCACGACGCCGTTCCCGTCTGGGAATAGGTCCTGGAATCGCTGAGCGGGAAATAAGTCTTGCCCAGCACCGTATACGGGTTGGCCTTGTACGGGCCGGTGTGCAGGGTCGGAATGGCATCGGGGATGCGCGACACATCAACGTCCCACCAGGGCGCGCCGTCTTTGTGCGCCCTGTTGATGTCCAGCCCTGGCTGCGAGCGAATGACGTTGCCCTGCTGCCGCTGCGTCGTTGTCGTCGGGCGGCTGGTCGAGCAGCTGACGATCAGCAACGTCAGCGCCGTGAAGGCCATCAGTTTCAATGGTTGGTGCATCGGCAGTGGCCGCATTACTTGACGTCCCGGGCTTGAACAAGCATTTCAGACAGTTGATGCACGGCCATGGCGTACATCACGCTGCGGTTGTATCGCGTGATTGCGTAAAAATTCTTCAGGCCCATCCAGTATTCAGGGCCTTTGTCGCCATCGAGGCGAAATGCCGTGACCGGCATGTCGTCGCGCAGCGCATCATGACTCGCCCAGCCCAACGCTCGCAACTCCCCAACAGTCTTCACCGGATCGATGCCCGGGCTCAAGCCCTGGTCGACGCGGTCACCGCGCACGTCCGCGCGGCTGACAACCGGCTGGCCTGCCACCCAGCCGTGACGCTGAAAGTAGCTGGCCACGCTGCCGATTGCATCGTCCGGGTCGTTCCAGATGTTGATGTGACCATCGCCGTCGAAGTCCACTGCATAGGCGCGGAAACTGCTCGGCATGAACTGGGGCAAGCCCATCGCCCCGGCGTAGGAGCCTTTGAGCGTCAGCGGATCGACCTGCTGTTCGCGGGACAGCAACAGGAACTCGCGCAGCTCCTTGCGGAAAAAGTCGGCGCGCTGGGGATAGTCGAACGCCAGGGTCGACAATGCGTCCATCACCCGGTAATTCCCGGTATTGCGGCCGAAAAACGTCTCGACGCCAATGATCGAAACGATCACCTGAGCGGGCACGCCGTACTCCTGCTCGGCGCGCGCCAGGGCGGCCTCGTGCTGACGCCAAAAGTCGACGCCCCGGGCAACGCGGGCGTCGGTGAGGAACATCGGGCGATAGTCTTTCCACGGCTTGACGCGTTCGGCAGGCCTGGAAATGGCATCGAGGATTGCCTGCTTGCGCTGCACATCGCGGAACACATCGATCAGTTGTTCACCCGCGAATCCATAATCGCGGGTCATTTCGCTGACGAACTGGGCGACTTGAGGAGAGCCGTCATAGTCACCGGCAAGTGATTCCTGCACTGAGCCGAAGATGCCCATCAGACCGACCAGCGGCGCATATCGAGCAGCCCAGCCACGCACTACTTGCATTGAGTTCTTCACCTTAATCAAACCTGAGCGATCCATTTGCGATGCGTATGGACCGACATCAAAACACCAAACGCTGACAGCAGCGTCACCAGCGAAGTTCCGCCGTAGCTAATGAAGGGCAACGGCACGCCTACGACCGGCAGCAGACCGCTGACCATACCGATATTGACGAAAACGTAAACAAAAAAGGTCATGGTCAGGCTGCCCGCGAGCAGCTTGCCGTAGAGCGTCTGCGCCTGGGCGGTGATCACCAGCCCGCGGCCGATGAGCAACAGATAGATCAGCAGCAGCGCGCAAATCCCCACCAGCCCGAATTCCTCGCCGAGCACCGCAATGATGAAGTCGGTGTGACTTTCAGGCAGGAAGTCCAGGTGCGACTGCGTCCCCATGAGCCAGCCTTTGCCGAACACGCCCCCCGAACCGATCGCCGCCTTGGATTGGATGATGTTCCAGCCGGTGCCGAGCGGATCGCTTTCCGGGTCGAGGAAGGTCAGGATCCGCTGCTTCTGGTAGTCGTGCATGAAGAAGAACCACATGCCCACCGCCACCGGGACCGCTGCCGCCACCACGCTGATGATCCAGCGCCAGCGCAGGCCGGCCATGAACAGCACAAAGGTGCCGGACGCCAGAATCAGCAGCGAGGTGCCGAGGTCCGGCTGACGCACGATCAGAATGAACGGCAGACCGATCAACCCGAGGCTCACCGCCACGTGCTTGAGGTGCGGTGGCAGCGTGCGCTTGGACAGGTACCAGGCGATGGTCGCCGGCATGATGATCTTCATGAATTCCGAGGGCTGAAAGCGGATGACTCCGGGAATGTTAATCCAGCGCGTCGCGCCCATGGCGTTGTGGCCCATGACGTCCACCGCCACCAGCAGCAGAACGCCGATCACATAGGCGGCGGGCACCCAGCGGGCCATGAATCGGGGTTCAAGCTGGGCGATGACGAACATCGACACCAAGCCGATGCCGAAGGAGGTCGCTTGCTTGATCAGCAGGTCCCAACTCTTGCCGCTGGCCGAATACAGCACGAACAGACTGCCCGCCGCCAACGTCAGCAGCAGGATCAGCAGCGGGCCATCGACGTGAATCTTCTGCAGAAACGTGGCGCGACGGCGCATCACATCTTCGCTGGACAGGATGCGGTCGAAATTACTCTTCACGGGCCGCGGTCTCCGGAGGCTGTGCATTGCTGGCGTATTCGGGTTTCAGGTGACCCTGGGGATCAAGCAGCCAGGCGTCCATGACCTGCCGCACCACCGGCGCGGCAACGCCCGATCCCGACTCGCCGTTTTCGATCATCACCGCAACGACGATCTTCGGGCTGTCGGCCGGCGCGAAGCCGACGAACAAGGCGTGGTCGCGGTGGCGTTCCTGGACTTTCGAGCGGTCGTACTTCTCGCCCTGCCGAATGGCCACGACCTGGGCCGTACCGCTCTTGCCGGCGATGCGGTACTGGGCACCGATCGCGGCCTTGCGCGCGGTGCCGCGAGCGCCGTGCATCACTTGCTGCATGCCGTGGTTGACCTTGGCCCAGTCAGACGGATCACGCAGGACGATGTCCGGCATCGGGTTGTGGTCCACCGGCTTCTGCCCTTCGACGGTCCTGGCCAGATGCGGGCGGTTCCATTTGCCTTTGTTGGCCACCAGCGCGGTGGCCTGGGCCAACTGCAGCGGGGTGGCCTGCATGTAGCCCTGGCCGATCCCCAGAATGAGTGTTTCACCCGGGAACCACGCCTGCCGCCGGGTGACGCGCTTCCAGTCACGGGACGGCATCAGGCCGGGGGATTCTTCGAACATGTCCAGCGAGACTTTCTGGCCGATGCCGAACTTGTTCAGGTACGCCGACAGCCGATCGATCCCGACCTTGTGGGCCAGATCGTAAAAGTAGGTGTCGTTGGAGCGCATGATCGCCGTGTCCAGATCCACCCAGCCATCGCCGGTGCGGTTCCAGTTGCGGTATTTGTGGTCGTAGTTCGGCAGCATGTAATAGCCGGGGTCGAACACCCGCGTGCTCGCCGTGATAACGCCAGTATCGAGACCGGCAATCGCCACCGCCGGCTTGATCGTCGAACCCGGTGGATACAGGCCCCGCAAAATACGGTTGAACAGTGGGCGGTCGACCGAATCTCGCAGTTCGGAGTACGCCTTGAAGCTGATTCCGGTGACGAACAGATTCGGGTCGAAGCTCGGCTGGCTGACCATCGCCAGCACCTCGCCGGTGCTTGGGTCCAACGCCACCACGGCGCCGCGACGCCCGGCCAGCGCGGCTTCGGCGGCTTCCTGCAACTGGATGTCGAGGCTCAGGACGATGTCCTTGCCGGGCACCGGATCGGTCCGTTTGAGCACGCGCAAGACGCGGCCGCGGGCGTTGGTTTCGACTTCTTCGTAACCGACCTGGCCGTGCAGCTCGGGCTCGTAAAAGCGCTCGATACCGGTTTTGCCCATGTGGTGGGTGCCGCTGTAATTCACGGGATCGAGGCTTTTCAGCTCTTTCTCGTTGATCCGCCCCATGTAACCCACCGAGTGGGCGAAGTGCTCGCCCTGCGGATAGTGACGAACCAGCTGCGCCACCACTTCAACGCCCGGCAGCCGGAACTGATTAACGGCGATACGGGCGATTTGCTCTTCGGTCAGCTCGAACAGAATGGGCACCGGCTCGAACGGCCGTCGCCCCTGCTTCATGCGTTTTTCGAAGATGATCCGATCATCCGGCGTCAGCTCAAGCACTTGAACGATGGTGTCCAGCACTTGGGTCCAGTCACCGGAACGTTCGCGGGTCATGCTCAGGCTGAAGCTTGGCCGGTTGTCGGCAATGACCACGCCGTTGCGGTCGTAGATCAGCCCGCGACTCGGCGGAATCGGCTGCACGTGAACGCGATTGTTCTCGGACAGCGTCGAGTGGTACTCGTACTGGATGACCTGCAGGAAATAAAGCCGCGCGATCAGCACGCAGATCAGCACGACGACCGCGACTGCACCGACCACGACTCGGCTGCGCACCAGGCGTGCGTCCTTTTCGTGGTCTTTCAGGCGGATCGGCTGAGACATTTAGGGCAGGTTCACAGTGAAGGCAGCGGCGCTACTTGTGATAAGGGTGACCGGACAGCACGGTCCAGGCACGATAAATCTGCTCGCCGATGAGGATGCGCACCAGCGGGTGCGGCAACGTCAGTGGCGACAACGACCAACGCTGCTCGGCCCGTGCACAGACTTCCGGCGCCAGCCCTTCCGGACCGCCGACCATCAGGTTGACCGTGCGCGAATCCAGACGCCAGCGATCGAGCTCGCCCGCCAGTTGCTCGGTGCTCCAGGGCTTGCCATGCACTTCAAGCGTGACGATCCGCTCGCCCGGCTGCACTTTCGCCAGCATGGCCTCGCCTTCCTGACGGATGAGGCGTGCCACGTCGGCGTTCTTGCCACGGGTATTGAGCGGAATTTCCACCAGGTCCAGCGCCAGCTCGGATGGCAGACGCTTGGCATACTCATGCCAACCCTCTTCCACCCACTTGGGCATGCGGGAACCGACAGCGATCAGACGCAGACGCACAACGACGCCTTAGGCCTGGTCTTTGTTCAGCTTGTCGAAATGCTCGTGAGCGTTTTCCGGGCTGTGGTGTGCAGCGCTGGCCGAACGGCTCTGCTCAGCACCGGCCCACAGACGCTCGAGGTCGTAAAACTGGCGAGCGGAGGCGGTCATCATGTGAACAATGGCGATGTCCAGGTCCAGCAGCACCCAGTCGCTGTCGCCCTTGCCTTCTTCGCCCAGCGGCTTGAGGCCCTGCTTTTTGACTTCTTCGCGGACCTTGTCGAGCATCGCGTTGATCTGGCGATTGGAAGTACCGGTCGCGATGACCATGTAATCAGTGATGCTTTGTTTGTCACGAACGTCCAGCACCTGGATATCCTGGGCCTTGACGTCTTCCAGGGCAGCCCTGATCACTTCGATGATTGGGTTTACAGCGCGTTTGTCAGTCATAAAAACTCTTTTAACTCGTATGTTTGGGCGTTTCTTCGCGCACTTGGCTGCGTAGCAACACACCTTCAGTTCGA
>LIDZ01013413.1_pt1 | contig 13888 bp, 14 predicted proteins | sample 644651 | NCBI WGS metagenome assembly LIDZ01 (sample SAMN03856242, study PRJNA289617) | food metagenome | isolation source: wine grapes on drying loft during traditional withering process | host: Vitis vinifera cv. Corvina | place: Italy: Gargagnago di S. Ambrogio di Valpolicella | collected 2014-01
TAACCAATACTAATTGCCCGTGAGGCTTGACCATATAACACCCAAGCAATCTGCAGAAAGACGGCAGGTTGCGGTGTGTGAAGACGCATGAAGACGAAAGTTTGCGTACACACAAGCGGTACCTTGATCACATACCCGATTTGCTGAAGCGTTCTCAGGAACGAGTCAGTACCCGAATTTCTTGACGACCATAGAGCGTTGGAACCACCTGATCCCATCCCGAACTCAGCAGTGAAACGATGCATCGCCGATGGTAGTGTGGGGTTTCCCCATGTGAGAGTAGGTCATCGTCAAGATTAAATTCCGAAACCCCATTTGCGAAAGCAGATGGGGTTTTGTTTTTGCGCGCGAAAAAGTTTCAGGCTGTACCAACAGCCAACAGCCAACAGCCAACAGCCAACAGTCGCCCAACTCACGCCCATAAAAAAGCCCCGCATCACTGCGGGGCTTTGTTACATGCTTTAGTTACTCGCTGAGCGTTTCAGTGGCTGGGGTTACTTTCACCGGAGCAACCTCGTCACGACGTTGAATGTATTTCCAGTCCGCCTCGTCGATGTAGATCCCGGCAGGCCCACTGCCGCCTTCAAGGTCAATCGCCACATGGGCCGAGACTTGGGGCTTAACGCTCGCCAGAATGGGGACAAAGCCCAGCTGCAAGCTTGTTTCCAGCAGTGCTGCCTGGTTTCTTTCATCGATGTCAGCGGCTTCGTCGAGGTAGTAGGGCAGACGAATTCGCCCGGCCTGCTCGCGATCCATGAGGTGCAGCAAGAGGTACATGTTGGTCAGTGCCTTGATGGTCATGGTCGTGCCGTTGGACGCGGCGCCATCAATGTCGGTATGGATAACCGGCTGGCTGTTGACCTTGGTGATCTCGAATGCAAGTTCAAACAAGTCTTTCAGACCGAGCTGGTTGTGGTTAGCCGCAACCAGGCGTGCCAGATACTCCTTGGCTTCCTCGTTCTTGTCGTCCTGCTCGGCGCTCTGGCTCAGATCGAACACCGACAGTGTTTCGCCCTCTTCGTACTGACCGGCGCTGTGAATGATCTGATCGATGTGCTTGAGTGCTTCCTTGTTCGGCGCGAGAACAATGCGGAAGCTCTCCAGGTTGGAAACCTGCCGGCGATTGATCTCTCGGTTGAATAACGCCAATTGGTGCTCGAGGCTGTCGTAGTCGCTGCGGATGTTGCGTAGCGTCCGCGCGATGTCGGTCACAGCAGCACGCCGCGCCTTCCCCAGGGTAAGGGCCTCATCAGTGCGATGAGCATAGGCGTTGATCAGCAATTGCAGACGCCGCTCCATGTCGTCCTCGCTGTCGAACTTCGCAACGCCTTTCAAACGAACCTGCGCGTACAGTGCTTCGATCTGACCATCGCAGCGCAAGAGGCCCTGCCAGCTGTCTTGGTAGTCATTGAGCAGCGGCAGCAAGTTCTCCAGCGAGTCATCCACCGGCTCCATGAACGGCGTACCGAAGGGCAGATCGGCGGGGAGCAGCTGTCGACGACGCAGCGCGTCATCCAGCGTGCGTTGCTTGGATTCGAGATCGCCGATCTGACGACCGATCAGCTGCAGCTTGGCTGACAGCTGTTGAACACGCTCGGTGAAAGCATCACTGGCGCGCTTGAGCTCGTCTTGCGCCGCTTCCATCTGAGCCAGCTGCTCAAGCTTCTCGCCTTCTTCAGCGCTCAATGTTTGAGCGCGGCGGAAGTCTTCGAGCGCTTTCTGCGCATCCAGCACCTGCTGGTACAGCGCTTCAGTCTGGGTTTTGCTCGCCGCACGGTCCGCTGCTACGGCTTGCTGCGTCTTAAGTTGCTTGAGCTCTTTCTCCAGGCGCTCCTTCTGATCCCGCAGCGCGGCGCGATCGGCCAGCGCCTGGAGGGCAGGGGGCTCGATGTTCGACAGATTGACCGTCAGGCCGGGCACTTCGAAGCGCTCGCCCTTGAAACCATCGAGAATCGCTTCGAGGGATTTGACCCACGCGTCGCCATCATCCAGCGCGATGCCTTGCTCGCCCAGTGGCAAGCTGAACAGCGCGCTGTTGAACAGGCGCATGAGGCGCTCGACATCAGGTTGCGAGAACTCTTCGCGTAGGCGGGCATAGCTGTTGTTGTCCGCATGATCGAGCTGTTGCTTCACTGACTTCAGACGTTTTTCCAGATCACGAAGACGCTCATCCAGATCCTCGGCGCTGAATTGGCGCGACTGCGCAAGGGCACCGGCCAGTTCATCATGAGCATCTTTTGCAGCCAGTAGCTGCTGTTCCAGAATCCTGACGTCGTCGACCAGCGCGAAGCGGTTCTTCAGGACCGACAGTTCGCCGATCCAGCGCTGGATGTTGCTGATTTCGCGCTCCAGCCGCATCAGCTCTTGCGTGCCGCCGCGCTGATCGTTCTGCAGCGAATCCTGTTCGTTACGGTAGTGCTCGCTCTGGATGACCAGCTCTTCTTTGCGCGCATTGGAGTAGTCCTGCCATGTGCCCAGCAACGAGTCGAGCAATGGCGACAGGCGATGCAGCTTGCCCCGCAGGATGTCGCGCTGTCTGACGCCATTGGCCAACGCTTCGACCAGCGGCCCGGCGAGCACCAGTGCGTTGTAGTCTTGCTCCATGCGGCGTACGTCACGGAACGCTTCTTCGCACGCTGCTATGTAATCGACGCTGCCGGAACGCAGGCTGTGCTCGAAGGCGTCGAGGAACAGCTGCTTGAGTTTGGCAGCAGTGATCTCGCGCATGTGCAGCAAGTTGATGAACAGTGCGCGGAAGGTCTTCAGGCTCTGTTCACTGGTCGAGCGCAAGGGAATCAGCGTCAGGTCCAGCGGGATCGACGTGTGGCCACCGACCAGCAAACGGCGCAGTTCATCGGGCTTCAGCTCATAGGCTTTCAGGCCCTGGCTTTCCAGATTGGCAAACAGCTCCTTCTGGCGCAGGCAGGTGTCGTTCTTCTGGTAGTGAGCCAAGTCCAGTTTGCCGGCATAGGCGAAGAACTGGTGACCGAAACCGCCGCCCGGGCCGCGACCGACCACGCCAATCACATGGGGGCCGTGGGGCAGGGAGACCTCGACGAGGATGTAGCTGGTATCAGAGGCGAAATAGAAGCGGCGCGATTGATCAAGGCTGTATTTGCCGAAGCTCATGTCCGACATGCGCGCGAGAATCGGGAACTGCAAAGCGTTGATCGACGCACTCTTGCCCAGGTTGTTCGCGCCGTAGACCGACAGCGGATGCTCCAGTGGGAACAACCCGAGGCTGTAACCGGCCGTGTTCAGCAGCGCGAAACGGCGTATGCCGTAGCGTTCCTGGCTCATGCGTCATGCTCCTGTTCTTCAGCGATCGCCCGGGCTAGCGCTTGCTCTTCGGTTTCTGCGGGTTCATCGAATTCGGTGAGGTCCAGCGGATCGTCGGTTTCCAGCAGTCGCTCATCGCTGTCATCGTCGATCAACACCGGGGCTGGCAACGGCAGTGCGCTATGCAAGCTGGCCGCCAGATCACGGTCTTGCTGTACGGACAGGCAGACGTCGAGGAAGCGATGCATGGGCGGCAGGAAGCGATAGATACCGACTTCTTCTGCGGCGAATCCCAGCTGGGTCATGCGGCGCATGATTTTTTCTTCCAGCTCTTCCTGGGTCTGTACTTCAGCTTGCAGGAACAGATCGCGGTACTTTTCCAGCAGCGAGGGCAGCTCGTCACGGCCCAGGCTGCCGCCATCGAGCACCGCGACCGGGTCGCGGCCCTGATCGGCCAGGTGCTCGACGAGGATGAACGTGAACAGCGCCAGACGTTGGGCCGTCTTGTTGACCTGTGCGGCCGCCAGATCAGGCACGAAGTAGTAGAAACCACGGGTGTCGCAGACCAGCTCGAAGCCCAGCGCCTTGAACAGGCCGCGGTACTGATCCTGCAGATTGGACAGCTGCGCGTACAGTTCGGGGTCGCGGCGGCTGACGTGGTAGCCCTTGAACAGCTCGCGGAAGATCGGCGCCAGCTGGGTCATTTCGGATAGATCAAGATGCATGGGCGGTGCCCTCGGAATTCTCTGGGGTGGCGTCTTTGCTCGAGAGCAGGGCGAAGGAGCGCAGGCTGACGCGGTGCTCCCGGGTCAGGTATTCGCCGCGCTCAAGGCGCTCGCGCTTGAAGCGTTTGTCCCGCGACAGCCGCGAAAACCAGTACAGCAATTCATCAGTCGCTCCGGTGGGCTCCTGTTCCAAAAGCCAGACCATCAGATCCGGCATTGGCAGGGCGTCTTCGCAGCGCTCCACCATCTCTTTGACCGTACGCGGCGCGCGCGGCGACTCGCCGTTTCGGGTGATGTTGGCCTTGGGAAACCGCGCGGGCTTGGGCTCGAAGCGCGCCAGCGCATACACGTACGCTTCAACCTGATTGGCACTGCCGAGGAAGGTGCTTTGCGGGCGGGTGAACATCGGCATCGCGGCCTGCGGCACGGCGTCCAGGCCTCGTCGACGAATCGCCGACAGCGCGAGTGCCGCACCGCGGGTCACGGCATTGTGGCGACGGGCCTCCTCACGCAGCGGCAGCAGCAGTTCACGCGCATGACGCAAGGTCAGTTGCGCGCTGGTCTGCATTTCGAGGATGCGCGCATGGGTGCGCAGCAGCATATCGTCGTCTACCAGATGGCCGAGACGCTGCTGGTCGGTGAGCATGCGCAGCAGCACGTTCTCGACCTTGCGCACGCCCTGTTCGAAGGCGCCATCGGCGTTCACCAATTGGATCATCGGCTCGACGTATTCATCCCAGGTCGCCAGCACTTCCGCGTAACGCTGACGCAGTGGGATCTGCCGGTCGCTGGTCTTGGCACGTTCGGCCACGGCCACCAGCGCCTGCTCATCGTTGGCGAGCTTTTTCAGGACATCGCGCACGCGCATGTCGAGCAGGCGCAATTGCCGCGCGAGGTCACTGGCATCGCGGGCGTCGAAGGCTTCCTGTATATAGCCGGCCAGCCGTTCGAGGTGGCGCAGGTACGCTTCGATTTCCAGGCACAAGCCCAGCCGATGCTCGCGACGCAGGTACGACAGGAAGTCGTGGATCTGCGCGTTCAGCTCAAAACGGTTCGGGCTTTTCGCCACCGGGACCAGAATGTCGAGCCGAATCCAGACGTCCAGCAGAGTGGTAATGTCCTGGGGCGTGCTCTCCAGTTGCTGGGCCGCCAGCTGCAAGCGCAGTTCGCTCAGGCTCAGAGTGCCTTGGTCGAAATGCTCGCAGAGTGGCTCGAGAAGCGCCCAGTGCTCGGCAAGGGCGCGCAGGACGCGCTTAGGTTCGATCATCGGATGGTCGCTGACTGGCAAATAAAAGCGGCGATTGTACTGCATCGCCGGGATCGTTTTTCACCCTCAGTCGATCAACAGCGGCGGGAAGCGATGAAGGCCTGTAGAATCTCCCGCCTGACTTTATCCACAGGTAGCTGACCTTTGCTCAACGAGCCTCGCCGTCGCGCTTATCTGACCGCCATGCAGGTGGTCAGCTGGCTGCCGCGCACTGAATTGCCTTTCGCCGCGCCGTCGCGTCCCGAGCTGCTTGCGCCCGTACCGCAGATTGAGGAGGCGCCTGCGCCGGTGGTTCAGGCGGATGCGCCTCGCGCGCCGGATCGCGATTCGCCCTCCGTCGCGCCGACACCCGTTGTGCGTACCGTCGAGCGGCCGAAGATCGATATACCCCGCCCATCCAGTGCGCCCAAGCCAAAGCCTGTGCACGAAGAAGAGGCCGCACCGGTCGTGGTCAAAGCGCCTGTAGCGCCGCCGCCACGGTTTGCCCTGCAACTGCTGCGCGCCGGGAGTTGCCTGTTGCTGGTGGAGTTGGTGACCGGCGAGCCGTTTCAGAGCCGCGACCCTTCCTATCTGTTGCTCAAAGACATGCTGCGCGCCGCCGGTTTGCCGGACAGCCCGCAGATCATCGGCGAGCCTGTGCGCTGGCCGCTGTTGGTGCGCGGGCAAATGGATCAAGGTCCGGAAGCGGCGCGCGATTTCGTCCAGGGTTTTCTGTACGCCCGGGTCGAAGAACAACCCTGCACCTGCCTGTGGCTGATCGGACTTCCGGCGCTGCGCTTTGCGGCTGAAACGGATGCGGAATCCTTCAATCTCGAACTCCAGGTTGACGGCCTGGGCTTGGCCTGGGCGCTGCCAGGTCTGGAACTATTGATGGACGAGCCGCAGCGCAAGGCCGAAGTGTGGCGCTCCATGCGTCAGTTGATGGGCCGTTGGAAGACCGTAGATGAATGATGCAGTAACGTTTCGCCGAATGACCGAAGCTGACCTCGATGCCGTCCTGAAGATCGAATACGCCGCATTCAGCCATCCCTGGACGCGGGGCATTTATCTTGATGCGCTGAAGTCATACGAAGTCTGGCTGATGTTCGAAGGCAGTCAACAAGTGGGGCACGGGGTGATCAACGTGATCATCGATGAAGCGCACTTGCTCAATATCACCGTCAAGCCGGAGAGTCAGGGGCGCGGCCTGGGGCTGGTGCTGCTTGAGCAACTGATGAAGCGCGCCTATGAGATGAATGGTCGGGAATGCTTTCTTGAGCTGCGTGACAGTAACCGATCGGCCTACCGTCTATACGAACGTTATGGCTTCAACGAAATAGGCCGACGTCGGGACTATTACCCTGCAGTGGGCGGACGTGAAGACGCAATCGTCATGGCCTGCACGCTGTTCGAAGAGTAGGTGGCCTTCATGGGGCGAACCGGGTTCGCTCCCACGAGACTGAAGACGCTGATCAGACGCCAGGCTTGCCGTCCAGCGGATCAAGAATGGCCATTTCTTCCTCGTCCAGGCCATCGCCACCGCCAATGTCATCTTCATCGACGATGCTCAGGTCCAGATCAGCCGGGCCACCTTCGCCAGCTTCACGAGACGATCGTGCGCCGTCCTCCCGGATCAGTGTTTCCGGGCTCATGTCGTCGTCGGTCGGGTTGTGATCATCGGTGGAGGCACCGGTCAGCCCGGCTTCACGTACGCGTTCATCAGGGATCAAGGTCTCAAGCTCATCTTCAGGAATAACGTCGCCAATGCGCCCGCTCGGCTCATTGTTGTCGTTGAAGTTGAGCTCCTCCATCGATCCCATGCGGTCTTCGTTGTCATCGATGGGCTCAGGTTGAGTGGCATCGAATGGACGGCGTGAATCGTTCATGGCAAATCCTCAATAATGTCGGGCCTAATGGGTGGACCGGACGACATGGCGAAGATTCCATTCAGTTCCTGATCGGTGCCGCACATCGGTCGATCACTGCGCGTGACTTGAAGCGCCGAGCCCCAGTCATAGCTGAGCATCATTTCCGAGGCATCAACGCATGAACGAACTACAAGACTTGATCGACAACAACGAACGTTGGGCTGCCGCCATCAAGGAAGAAGACCCCGAGTTCTTTGCCAAGCTGGCACGCCAGCAGACGCCGGAATTCCTATGGATCGGTTGTTCGGACGCCCGTGTACCCGCCAATGAAATCGTCGGCATGCTGCCGGGCGATCTGTTCGTGCACCGCAACGTGGCCAACGTCGTGCTGCACACCGACCTCAATTGCCTGTCCGTGATTCAGTACGCCGTCGATGTGCTCAAGGTCAAACACATCCTCGTCACCGGTCACTACGGTTGCGGCGGCGTGCGCGCCTCGATGCAGGACCGCCAGTTCGGCCTGATCGACGGCTGGCTGCGCACCATTCGCGATCTGTACTACGAAAACCGTGAGCTGCTGGCCAAGCTGCCGACGGAAGAAGAACAAGTCGACCGGCTGTGCGAGCTGAACGTGATTCAGCAGGTCGCCAACGTCGGCCATACCAGCATTGTGCAAAACGCTTGGCATCGCGGACAGAAGTTGTCGGTTCACGGCTGCATTTATGGCATCAAGGATGGGCGCTGGAAGAGTCTGAACGCGACCATCAGCGGCCCGGAGCAATTGCCGCCGCAGTATCGTCTGCGTCCGCAGGGGGAGTGATCGGGTAGGGCATGCGTCCATCAAATAGTAGGAGCGAGCTTGCTCGCGGTAGCGTCAGTCCAGTCACCTCTGTGTGCGCTGAGGACATCGCGAGCAAGCTCACTCCTACAGGATCGATGCGTTAAAGCTGAGCGCTCTTCATCTGGGGCAGCGGCTTCTGCAGCTGCTTGATCTGCCGCGACACCTCGCCTGTCCGGCACTTCGCTGCCGCCTGATCCGGCGTCAACTTGCGGACCGTGGTGAAGAACAACTTGCAGGTTTCAACCTTGTTGGTCACCTGCCAGTGGGTCGTGCACTGGTTCAACAGCGCCGCCGGGTCGGTCGTTGGTTTCTGGCCCATGCCCGCTTGCCAGCACGCCGCGCTCAGGTCTTGGCCCATGACCTTCAAACCGGCTTCATCCGCCTTGGCTTCGTCCCCGCTGTAATTGCTTTTGTCCGCTGCATTCCAGATATAGCTCGGGTGATTCGAACCCAGCACCGCGACGCTTTGCCCGCCAGCCGGGCTGATGCTCGCCAGACCTAACACCGGAACCGTCACGTTGTACTGCTGCTTGAGCCAGGCGCGTACCGGCGCACCGAACGCGACCATCGGCAGCGATGAGCCCGCCGCGCTTTGCGTCAGCTGCTTGACCATGTTCGTCTGGTAATCGGTGAAGTAGCTGTAGACGTTTTCAAGGTCCTTGCCAGCGTTGGATGGCGCTGCAATGGGCGCGATGTCGATGATGGTTTGATAAGCCGGCGTCTGCTCTTTGGGAATCCCGTTATCCGTCAGCAGCTCGGACCAGCGGTCGGTCGTGGCCGAGAACAGATAGTCCTGAGCCTGAGTCAGGGAGTAGTCCGGCGGGAAATGCAGCAGCTCGACGCTCTTGCGATTTTCCAGCGCCATACCCAGCGGCAGAAACAGATACCAGTTGTAGGCAAATTTGTTATCGGCGTTGAGTTTGCTCGCGCCGGCGTAGGCCAGGTCGCCGGCGTCGAGCAGCGCTGAAAGTGGTTTGTCGTAGCCGTCCGGCACCCCGCTGATGTCGGCGTAAATCACGTCGTTGTCGTTGTGTACCGCAACCTTGGCCGCGCCGTACCCGTCACGCTGCACGCTTTGTGTGAGGTAGTGCTCGACGGTCTGTTCGAGCGTCCAGTTTCGGAAGCAGATGACATTGCAGTTATTCGGGTAGGCAAACAGGTGTGTGACGCGTTCCTTGCTCCCCAGTTTTACGCTGACTTCAGCCTGGGCGGTGATGCTCAGCGTCAATGCGGTCAGGGCGATGCTCAATACGGCTGTTTTTTTCATGCTCATGTCCTTGTTGGCGTAGACACCCCTCTGCGTGGGTGGTGTTTCGATCATGAAACACTTGGACAGGGCTGGGAATGGGCAGCGGCGGTTGCGGCGGATTTATATTCGAAGGCACGCCTGTAACGCGGCGTGCCAGAACTGGCCCACTGTTCTGCCAGCCGTCCAGGGCCCGCATTACTCTGGCGAGTGGCTCACAACACAAACCGCTGAACCATCGTGTTCAGGCCGGTTGCCAGCATCGACAGCGCATTGCTCGCCACCGTGGTTTGCTGAGCGCCCGACGCCGATTGCGTCGACAGGTCACGAATGCTGCTCAGGTTGCGATCAACTTCGTTAGCCACTTGCGCCTGTTGTTCGGCGGCGCTGGCGATCAGCATGTTCCGGTCGCTGATGGTCGAGGTTGCGCTGATGATGACGGTCAGTGCGTGACCAGTGGCAGCGGCTTGCTCCAGGGTTAGATTGGCCTGGGCCGCGGTGACGCGTAACGTTTGCGCGGTTTCCTGAGTGCTTTTCTGCACATCGTTGATCAGGGTCTCGATCTCGGTGGTCGACGCGCTGGTGCGTTGGGCGAGTGAGCGGACTTCATCGGCCACCACCGCGAACCCGCGGCCCGCTTCGCCCGCCCGTGCGGCTTCGATGGCGGCATTCAGTGCAAGCAGGTTGGTCTGGTTGGCGATCGCCCGGATCACTTCGAGAATCTTGCTGATGCTCAGCGTGCGCTCGGCGAGACCGTCGGCCTGGTGAGAGGAATCAAGAACGTTGTCGGTCAGCTCCTTGATCGAATCGATGGTGCCGGTCAGGCGCAGACGCCCTTCGGCGGCCGCTTCGTTGGACGCCTTCGATTCGCTCGACGTGCTGCTGGCATTGTCGGCGACTTCCCCGGCAGCCTGACTCATCTGGTTAACGGCAACTGCCGCCTGCTCGATCTCATCGTTTTGCAGTTGCAGGTTTTTGGCACTGGCATCGGCAATCGCCCCCATCTCCTGGACGGACTGGCTTAGCTGGCGAGCTGCGGCATAAATCTGATCGATCGTGCCGTGCAGATTGGCGCGCATCAGGCCCAGGGTTTTGAGCAATTGAGCGGTTTCATCCTTGCCTTCCGGAATCGGCTGCGGGCTCAAATCGCCTTGGGCAATGGTGCTGGCAATGTGCAGCGACTGACGCAGGGGGCGGATGATGCTCAGGCTGAGCCGCCACGCGAGTAACAAGGTGAGCACCAGCGCCACCACGATGGCGCTGACGGCGATGATTCGGGTCTGCTGGAACCGCGCGCCGGCCGCTTCGACGGTGCCCGCCGCACTTTGCTTGTTCAGCTCGCGCAGCAATTGCACCTGCATGTCCATCAGGTCGCCCTGCAGGCTCAGCGTGGTGTTGAGCAGCATGCGCGCGTCGTCGAGTTTGCGTTGCTCGATCAAAGCGATTTCGTCGTGCAGCCCCGGCATGAAAGCGCCATAGGCGTCTTGAAGGGCCTTGATGGAGTCTCGCTCGGTGCTGTCGGTGGCGTGGGCAAGATAATCGGCGAAGCCTTTTTCGACTTCGTTCTTCAGCTGCTCGACATTGATCTTGCTGGTCACTACCGCGCCGGGGTCGTCGGCATTGGCGATCAGCCTGGCGCTCTCGCCACGCAACTTGATCAGGTCGATGGCGATCGCGTCGGCCATGGCAATACTGGGCAGCGATCCACTCTCAACCGCCTCCCCCTGATCGCGGATGCTCTGCATCTGCAACAGGCAGAACACACCGAGCGCCACCAGCAACAGCGCGGTCACCCCGAAGCACAGCACCAACCGCTGGGTAATCCTGAAGCGACGCAGGAAAACAGGCCTGGAAGAAGGACGGACCACACGACGCAATAACCTTTTCACTGCCACCCATCCCATCGACGAAAACACCGGAGAGATGGTTATAGAGGTGTTCCGTGATGTCTTTGTGACATTGTTGGAGATGTTTCTGAATTGTTGCGGTACGGTCAGATGCTGGAGGCCAGCGTGATGTCAGCAGGGATACGAGTGGGCATTGTCAGCGCTGATTGTGGGATACGTCTTTGCAAGCCTCGGCGGCCTTGCTCCGTTATTTGCTGTACATACAATAATTCAATGCAGATAATCTTCGACATTGCAAAACGCGACATCACCTTTCTGAAGCGTGGCCTCGACTTTAGGGATGCCGGCTTGGTATTCGCCGGCAGGCATTTGACCCTCGAAGATTGCCGGCAGGACTACGGGGAAACCCGATATATCACGGTTGGAGCGTTGTCAGAACGTATGGTTGTCCTGGTCTGGAAACCGCGCGGCGCGGCTCGCCGTATCATTTCCATGAGAAAGGCCAATGAGCGTGAACAAACCCTCTACCGGCACCGACTGGGTTGATCCCGGCGATGCACCCGAATTGTCAGATGCATACTTCGATCATGCTGATGAATATGTGGGTGACCAATTGGTCAAGCGTGGCCGACCACGTTCTGTGATTGTGCGGGAGCGAATTACCATTCGCCTGGAGCACGACGTGGTGGAGCAGTTCCGGGCATCAGGACCCGGCTGGCAAACGCGTATGAATGCTGCACTGGTCGACTGGCTAAAAACCCATGAGCCGTCCGAAATATCGCTATGACCTTCCACGCACCCTACGCACCAATCTCTTCCATAAACTCCCGCAAGAACCGCTCGGCCCGTGCATGCCTGACCTGCGCCATGTTGCGCCCCGCGGCCGTTTGAAAGCCCTGCGCCAAGGTGAAGATCTTGGTTGTGAAGTGATCGACGGCGAAGCGTTTGTCGTCCAGATCGCGCTGTTGCGCCTGCGGATCGACCGGGTCGTAGAGGTGGCTGCCCATGCGCCCGGACACGTAGAACAGCCGCGCCACGCCGACCATGCCAAGGGCGTCGAGACGGTCGGCGTCTTGCAGGATCTTCGCTTCCAGCGAGGTGGGCGTGATGTTGGCCGAATAGCTGTGGCACTCGATGGCGTGGGCGACGGCCTGGGTCCGCTCTTCGTCCCAGCCCATTTCTGCGAGCAGTTCGGTCGCCTTCGCCGCGGCCAGGCGTGAGGCGCTTGAGCGAAAGGGCGAGTTCTTTTCCACGGAGACGCAGTCGTGGAGCAGGGTGGCGGCGAGCAGGATCTGGTGATCGCCTCCCTCCGTGTCACGAATGGCGCAGACGTTGCTCCAGACCCGGTGCAGATGGGATACGTCGTGGGAGCCGTCGAGCCTCTCTGCCACGGTGTGGGGAATCAGAAGGTCGGCGAGGGACTGAAAAGGCGCGAAGGAGAGGGCGGTCATGGATCATCCTGTCGATGTCGGCGAACGGTGCGCCAGCATACAGATTGACCCGCATCAGCGCTGCCGGTTCGCTGAGCCGGGTTGCTGATCCCTGCCACGCACGTCGCGCAGCAGAGATCAGTCAGCCGTTGCGACGTTGCATCACTGACCTTTCATGGCCGCCGCCAGCTTGTCCACGTTGTAGCGAAACATCGTCACATAGGTGGCCGCCGGGCCGTCGGCCGGTGACAGCGATTCCACATACAGCTCGCCGCCCGGGTGTGCGCCGCTGGCTTTGGCGATCTGTTGCACCAGGCGCGGGTCGCCAGAGTTCTCGAAGAAGTAGGCGCTGACGTGCTCCTGCTTGATCTGATTAATCAGCTTGCCGACGTCAGCCGCCGAGGCCTCGGTTTCAGTGGAAAAGCCCAGCGGTGAGAGGAAGGTCACGCCGTAGGCATCGCCGAAATAGCCGAAGGCGTCGTGGGACGTGAGCACCTTGCGCTGTGCGACCGGGATAGTGCTGATCTGCGCGCGGGCGTAGGCGTCCATGTCCTGGAGTTGGGCGATGTATTTCTCACCGTTGGCTTGGTAATCGGCGGCATTTTCAGGATCGGCTTTCTGCAGGGCCTTGATGATGTTTCTCACGTAAACGACGCCGTTTACCGCGCTGTTCCAGGCATGGGGGTCGGTGATCTTCTTGCCGTCTTCTTCCATGCTGCGGGTCATGATCCCGTCAGACAGCACGACGGGTTGGCCTTTGTAGCCGGAGGCGGTGATCAGCCGATCCAGCCAACCCTCCAGATGCAAGCCGCTGACGAACACGACGTCGGCTTTTTTCAGTGCCTGGGCGTCATTGGGCGTGGGCTCGTAGACATGAGGGTCGCCATTGGGCCCGATGAGCGAGGTCACGTGCACGTGATCGCCACCGACGTTGTGCACCATATCGGCGATAACGGTGAACGAGGCGACAGTCTCCAGGGTTTTTGCCTGGGCGAAGTTGGCCAGGCCCGACAACGCCAGCGCGGCGGTCAGAAGCGTAAAACGTTTCATGGTGGTTTCCTTGCGGTAAGAGGACGATCAGCCGGACAGATGAACCCTCGGGAACAGTCGGCGTACAAAACCGCTGCGTCCAAAGAACAGTGAGAACCCGTAGAAGGCGCTGGCGGTGAGCACGATGGCCGGGCCCGACGCGACGCTGGCGTGGTAGGAAACGATCAGGCCGATGAAGCCTGAAAGCGTCGCCACTGCGGTCGAAACCACGATCATGCCGGTGAGCGAGCGAGCCCAGAACCGTGCGACTGTGGCGGGCAGCATCATCATGCCGACGGCCATCAACGTGCCCAACGCCTGAAACCCCGCCACCAGATTGAGCACCACCAGCAGCAGAAACAGCACGTGATACAGCG
>LIDZ01009413.1_pt38 | contig 13858 bp, 13 predicted proteins | sample 644651 | NCBI WGS metagenome assembly LIDZ01 (sample SAMN03856242, study PRJNA289617) | food metagenome | isolation source: wine grapes on drying loft during traditional withering process | host: Vitis vinifera cv. Corvina | place: Italy: Gargagnago di S. Ambrogio di Valpolicella | collected 2014-01
GAACCCGATTCAACAAATCACCACCTATTCTGTTTTCCCTAACAACGGCACCTTGGTTTATCCTAAACTAATCGCCGATGGGGAAACCAAAACCAAAGCTGACGTAGTTTCTGCTGGAACTGTGGATACCATCAAGCAAGACATGGAAGCTGTCGTCAGCGATCCAAACGGTACCGCCAGCAGCCTGCAAAGCTTAGGAATTCCGTTGGCCGCTAAAACCGGAACGGCCGAAATCAAAGAAAAACAAGATGAACGAGGCCAGCAAAACAGTTTCTTATATGCCTTTGATTCACAAAACCAAGGCTACGCTGTGATGGAATTCTTAGAAGATCGGGCGGATGGCCAATCAGCTACCGAGCTTTCTAAGGAACTGTTGACTTATCTGCAGGCAACTTATCAATAAGTCCTTGTCCTGATCTTAAAAGATTGGTAAGATATTTCAGAAGGACGGTGCTGGAATGAATAAGCGACAAAAAAAGAAACAAGCCTATAAGCAGTATATGCGAGATATTTTTGAAGGATATGAACGGATGCTGGAAGATCCTAAGCTGCCGGAATTAACCTTTCCTTATTTAAAGGAAATCACGATTTTATCCCGTGATAGCGAAGGCAAGATTCATTTTACAACCAAAGAAGTGTAATCGTAAGGCTGAGGCGAAGATTGTCTCAGCCTTATTTTTATCCCTCAAATCAAGCCGATCCCATGATATAATGAAGCGGAAAAGGAGTGGTTGCAAATGAAGCGAATCATGATCGTTGAGGATGATCTTAGTCTAAGTGAAGGGGTGCGCTTAGCGATTGCCTCTCCGGAAAATGAAATTTTTCAATACAATAATTTAGAAGCGGCTCAAGTCGCCTTATTTGAACAAACAATGGATTTGATTTTATTAGATATCAATTTACCAGACGGCAATGGGCTGGATTTTCTGAAGGAAGTCAAAGCAGCCACTAAAACACCGGTGATACTGTTAACCGCAAATGATACTGAGATGGATGTAGTTTTAGGGCTGGAATATGGTGCCGATGATTATATCACCAAGCCCTTTAGTTTGGCGATTTTGCGGGCCCGGGTAAATACTCAACTGCGGAGAAGCCAGGAAAAAGGTCAAAACTTGATGACAATTGATGCCTACTGCTTCGATTTTGACAAGATGGAATTTTCTAAGGATGACCAACCAATCGAACTAAGTAAAACCGAGCAGCGTCTGCTGCGGCTATTGGTGGAGAATCGTGGAGCAACCGTCATGCGGGAAACTCTTTTGGAAAAAGTGTGGGGCTCGGAACTGGAGTTTGTCGACAGCAATACCTTATCCGTCACGATTAAGCGCTTGCGGGACAAACTGAAGGCCAACGAGTACATCAAAACCATCTACGGTATCGGTTATTCTTGGGTGGTGAACTAAATGTTGGATGGAAAAATTATGTTGCTGGTGGCGATAAGCTTGCTGGCAATTGGCGCAATTGCGGCTCTGTTGTGGCAGTGCTGGCAATTCCGCCAAGCTATGAATCGGCTGCTCCATATGCTGGATACCGCCATCGAAGGCAACTTTAAAGAAGAAAGCTATGATGAAAGCCTGTATTCCGCCATCGAGAACAAGATGCGGGATTATTTATCGGCTACTGAGACCTCAAATCAGGATATTGCGGCGGAAAAGGATGAAATAAAACAGCTGATCGCCGATATTTCCCATCAAACCAAAACCCCGATTGCCAATCTGTTGCTTTACGGTCAGCTGTTGGCTGAACAGGAGCTGCCAGAAGAAAGCTGCCGCTTCGTTGGCGAAATGAACAAACAAGGGGAAAAACTGAATTTTCTGATTGCAGCACTAGTCAAGTTGTCGCGTTTGGAGACGGGAATCTTAGCAGTCCATCCTGAAAAGCAGAGCCTTCAACTAATGCTGGAGGAAGTCCATGGGCAATTGCTTCCTGAAGCGCAGCGGAAGAATATCCAACTGCAGGTGGAACCGACTAAGGAACAAGCGATCTTTGACCCTAAGTGGACTGCAGAAGCCATCGCCAATTTAGTTGACAATGCCATTAAATATACTCCATCTGGCGGGGATATCAAGATTACGGCGAATGCCTATGAGCTTTTTTGCCGGATTGACATTGCAGACACCGGAATTGGCTTCACAGAAAATGAGCAGGCGAAAATATTCACCCGCTTTTACCGCTCAGCTCAAGTGGCCCAAGTAGAGGGACTGGGAATAGGCCTGTACATTACCCGGCAAATTATAGCGGCCCAGAACGGCTACATGAAAGTCTCTTCTACGCCGGGGCAAGGCAGTGTTTTCTCGGTATTTTTGCCTCGTTACAAATAAAACAGGTCAATTCTTACAAGATTGTTAGAATGTTTTACCGCTGGAAAGATTGTCGTAAGTTTTCTTTGATAAAGTTTGTGGTGTAGAGAAATACCTGCAAACTTTATTTTTTATGGAGGTTTTAGAGATGATTATATTACAAACAAAACAATTGATGAAGATTTACGGCAAAGGTGAAACCGCCGTGCATGCGTTAGACGGAGTAAATTTACAAATCAAAAAGGGTGAATTTGTCGCGATTGTCGGAACCTCCGGCAGCGGAAAATCCACTTTGCTGCATATGTTGGGGGGACTAGACGAGCCCACCAGCGGCAGCGTGGAAGTCGATGGCGAAGACCTGTTCAAATTAAAGGAAGAAGCCTTAATTGTTTTTCGCCGCCGGAAAATCGGCTTTGTTTTCCAGAATTACAACCTAGTACCTGTGTTGAATGTCTATGAAAACATCGTGCTGCCCAGTCAATTAGACGGCAAAGCACCTAGCTCCGAGTACATTGACAGCATCGTCGAAACGTTAGGCTTAGCCTCGAAACTAAACAATCTGCCGAATAATTTATCCGGCGGCCAGCAGCAGCGGGTGGCCATCGCTCGCGCATTATCTACCAAACCGGCTATTCTATTAGCCGATGAACCCACTGGTAATTTGGATTCGAAAACTAGTCAAGACGTATTGGGCCTATTGAAAATTACCAATCAAAAGTATAAACAAACGATTGTAATGATCACCCATAATGAAGAAATTGCTCAGCTGGCGGATCGCATTTTGCGGATCGAAGACGGCCAGATCGTTGAAGGATAAGGGGGTGTAGACCATGAATGTGTCAAATCGTAAATGTGTGCGGCAAATCAGTATGAAAAGCTTGTGGGCCGCCAAGGGACGAAATATTATTGCCATTTTAGCTATTGCCCTGACCACCATTTTGTTTACTACCTTGTTCACGATCGCCCTATCCATCAATCATTCCTTCCAACAAGGAAATTTCCGGCAGGTTGGCGCTTATTCTCACGGAGGATTTAAGTATGTAACCCAGCAGCAGATCAATGAATTGAAAACCGACCCGCTTATTAATGAGTACGGTTTGCGCCGATTCGTGGGAATGCCCACCGAAGCTCCTTTCAACAAAGCCCATGTGGAAGTCAGCTATAGCGATGCTAATCAAGCAAAATGGATGTTTATCGATCCGGAGGAAGGACACCTGCCAAAAGAAGGCACCAACGAAGCAGCGACCGATTTACGGGTGCTTAATTTGCTGGGGGTCGAACCTAAGATAGGCCAAACCTTCACACTAACCTTTTTAGTCGACGGACAAGAAACAACCGAAACCTTCACTTTGAGCGGCTGGTGGAACTATGATGAGGCGATTATTGCCAGCCACGTGTTGGTTCCTAAAAGCCGTACCCAAGAAATCTTTGACAAATTGCAAACTGAAGGCAAAGATGGCATGACTAGTTTTTGGGTAATGGATGTGATGCTGGACAATGGGATCAACATCGAAGAAAATATTGATACCATTCTGGAAAATCATGGCTATCAAGGCGCCGAACGGAACCAGGACAACTATATTGCTACTGGGGTGAACTGGGGCTACACCGGTTCGAAGGCGTTAGAGAGCGTGGAATCGATTATAGGTGTCATTGGGCTCTTGCTGCTGATTGCGGTGACCGGCTATTTGATCATTTATAATGTGTTCCAAATTGCGGTAACTGGCGATATCCGTTTTTACGGTCTGCTTAAAACCATCGGCATGACCAATCGCCAAATCAAACGGATCATCCGCATGCAAGCGGCGGTTCTATCTTTGATCGGAATTCCTTTTGGGTTGTTAATCGGCTACTTTATCGGCGTTCGGCTGACTCCTATGATCTTGCTGCGCATGAACACCAGTGTCACAGATGCCATTTCTGCCAGCCCGGGGATCTTTATCGTCTCAGCGCTGTTCTCATTGGCAACCGTCCTGATTTCTTGCCATCGTCCTGGAAGATTAGCGGCTAAGGTTTCACCAGTAGAAGCGGTTCGCTATACTGATCAGACCGGCAAATCGAAGAAACTGCGCAAAGCCACAAAGGGTGCGTCTTTACCTAAAATGGCTTGGGCAAATCTGGGACGCAATCGCCGTAAAACGATTGTCACTATTCTTTCTCTCTCCCTCTCGGTGATGCTGCTGCAGGTGACAGCGACGATGGTTAATGGTTTTGATATGGACAAATACCTTCGCGGTGTAGCTACTGATTTTCTCGTGGCTGACGCTGGTTACTTTCAGGTGGGGGATGCAACGGACTGGAACGAAGGAATGGCTGTAGCGGAAGAAGATATTGAAGAAATTAACAGTCGTGAGGGTGTAAAAGCCGGCGGGCGTACCTATGGTCATATCACAGAAGCGCAGCAATTTGTGGAAGAGGAGCGTTATCGTTCCAACTATGAAACCTTTTATGACGAAGATTCATTGGAGAAGATGGTCTCTAACAGCGACCGTTTGAATGGACTACTGGCCGACCGGGTTCAATTATATGGCATGGAAAAGTTTGTGTTAGACAAATTAACCGTCTTGGAAGGTGATATCGCTGAACTATATCCACCCGGCAATCGTTCCATCGCAGCCGTTTACCTGGTGGATGACCACAATCAACCGCGTCAGGACAGCAACTGGGCTAAGCTGGGAGATACCGTCACCGTGCGGCACACTCAGGAATGGGAATACTACAACCCCGATACTGGTGAAATTTACGAGAACCAACCGGCGGATGATAACGATTATGGGAAACGAGCAAAAAGCTATCAAGACATCGACTACCAAGTCACGGCTGTTGTTACGATTCCAAGTACGCTGAATTATCGCTATTTCGGCTCAGAAGAGTTTGTCTTAAACGCTCAAACCTTCATTGAAGATACTGGAAGTGAATCAATTATGCACTACGCCTTTGATACCACGAAAGCCGGTAATCCTGGGATGGAAAGCTTTTTGAAGAATTATACCGAAGTGGATCGCTCGCAATACGACTATGAAAGCAAAGCTACTTACGTTGAGAATTTTGAGTCGATGCGTAGCATGTTCCTGATGCTGGGGGGCGTACTTTGCGGAATTATCGGCATGATCGGGGTTCTGAATTATGCCAATGCTCTGTTAAGCAGCATTTTAGTCAGAAGACAAGAGTTTGCCATGCTGCAATCCATCGGTATGACTGGGCGGCAATTAAAGCAGATGCTGATCTGGGAAGGATTGTATTACATGCTAGGATCGATCCTATTTTCACTGATCCTATTCCTGGCAGTAGATCCGCTATTAAGCAGTTCGCTAGGAACACTATTCTGGTTTTATACCTATCGCTTCACCATCTGGCCGATTGCAGCCGTGGTTCCGCTATTCACGGTTTTAGGTATTGTTTTACCGCTGATCAGCTATCGTTATGTGTCGAAACGCTCGATTGTTGAACGCTTGCGCCAAACTACTAACTAAACAAGACTGGATGCCTCGCTTGAACTCACTTTAGCTGTGACTTCAATTGAGGCGTTCTTTTTTTGTATTCCAACTAGAAGTTTGGAAGCGGGTGATTTACGGAGATTGTGCTACACTTATCTGGTGAGGTGACAGCAATGAAGAGGTGGAAAAAAATGCTGATTTTTTTCGTATCAATCATTTTAATTCTTGTTTTGGGATTTTTCTTGTGGTTTCGGCAGCAGGAGCAAGTTCTGAGCGATGTAAAAGTCGAAGCCCACAGCAAAACGATTACCCTGTTTGTTCCTGGTTACGGCGGCAATCGGACATCTTTCGGTGGTGTGGTCTCCCGGTTGGATCGCTTTGACCTGGGAACCTTCAGTTATCGAACGTATATTGACTCCGACGGTCATTTTTCTGAGGAAAAGCAGCAGGGTTATGGCGATAATTCCATGATCCAGCTATTGTTTGCCGATAATAAAGACCCGGAAAAAGAGGTCAAACAAATTTATCCCTATTTGCAACATTTGAAAGAACAAGGTTTCGACAAAATGAATCTAGTGGGCCATTCTACCGGCGGGCCGATGAGTGTGGCGATCATGACGACCTATCCCGATGATCCCAGCATTCCTAAGCCGGAAAAACTGATCAGCATCGGCGGTGATTTCCCACTGCACCCTAGTCAAGCTTATTTAGACACCGGCAAGAAGCTGCCAAAGGATTTAAAGGTTCTGGCAATTGCCGGCAATATTTGGGGCCGTCCAACTGATGGCTTAGTTAAAGAAGCAGAAGTTAAAGCAATCGAACCGGTGATCAAGGGAAATGTCGAAAGCTATCAGTTTAAGGTTATTGACGGCTCACCGTTAACGGCTTTTCATTTTATGCTCCACGAAAACCCGACGATCGATAAAATGATTGCTGAATTTCTTTGGTCTTCGTAAAAACTAAAGAAAATCATCCTACTTTGGTCTGATTTAATTGTTAAATTAAAGTAAGAGTGGTAAATAATTGCTTAAATGGCAACAATCTCTCCGCCCAAGAAGGCGGAATCAGCTAAAATAGAACCAGAGATACCCTAGGAGGAACCAACAATGAAATTACACAAATACATTATACTAGCAAGCTTGACCTTGTCGTTAGGTGCCGGCGCAATCCAAACCGCATCGGTAGCTCACGCCAGCAATACCGGTTCAGAGACAGTCATCAACGAACGCTGGGGCAAACCAACCTTTGTTGCCGGAGCTGGCTTGAATCAGCAGCAGCTAACCGACACCATGAGTGAGCTGGGCATCAATCAAGACAGCGTAAAAATGGAACAGGCCACTGGAGCAGACTTAGTGAAATATCTTGGCTACGGCAGCGGCGATGACAGCGTGATGCTGAGTTCAGTCGTGGTGAATCGGGAAGACCCAGGAAAAGGGATTGCGGTGCAAATCCTAACGCCCAATAACATTACCCAAATTACCGCTGATCAATACAAGAACCCATTAGTAACCGCCGGTATTTCTGATGCAACCGTAAAAGTAGCCAGCGTAGTAAAAGTTACTGGTGAAAGTGCCTTGACTGGTGTCTACAAAGCTTTTGAATCGAATGGCGAAACGGTCGATCCTGCCCGGGCGCAATTGGCCCAAATCGAATTGGATACTACCAACGAAGTATCACAATCGATTGTCAACAGCGCTAGCGAAAATCAGGATCAGCAAGATTTGTCTGCTGACGACCAAGCAAAAGCTGACGAAGCCTACAAAGCACAGTTGAACCAGACCTTAGTCGATATCAAGAAAGAATTAGCGGACTTGAAGGAAAAACAAGGCGAACTTGCTACCAAAGAAGACGTGCAAAATATCGTCAACGATGCTTTGGAGAAAAATAATTTGTCACAGCTGATCAGCCAAGACGACATCAACAAATTAGTTTCTCTTGCTGAACAATACCAAACCACCGATGGCGTACTAGACAAAGAATCCATCGAACAATTGGACAAAATCAGCAGCGACTTCAAAGATACGGTTAATAGCCTTTCAGACCAATTAGGTAAATTTGGTGATTCGTTAAAAGGAACCATCGAAGAAAACCAAGGATTCTTTACCAACTTATGGCAATCAATTAAAAATTTCTTTGCCAATTTAGGTAACTAAGCCCCGTTTATAAACCGATTCGTTAATAAAATGTCGTTAAATCGTCATTTGCCATTAAGTACGCGTTGATCCCCGGGTCAACGCTCTTTTTATCCGCTTTTTGAGACATAAAAACACTTTTTCATTTAAAAAAATGGTACTATAAAATTATAAACAGGCATAGAGGAGGATACTACATGGAGACGCCAGAAAAACAGTCTGAAACATCCTTTGAATCGGTAAAAGAATCGGCTTCGGTCGTGTTAGGGGATTTAATGTCTCAGCTGCAGCGCTTGGAAGAAGCGATGGAAAAAGAAGATATGGGAGCAGTCTATCAAATTTACTGGAAGGAATTGCCCTTGTCCATCCAGCAATCCAGCAATGCCAATCACGAGATGGACAATTATTTCACCAGTAAACTAAACCGCGAATTTTTGCGGATGTTTCCTTTCATGCAATTACGCCAGCAAGCAACACCGGTGCTGCTGGATTATCAATTAGGCAGCTACTACCACGATCGCGCGGTCATTCAGCTGGATGCAACCCAGCCTGCACTGCTGCTGCTGCCAGAAGTCAAAAAGCAGTGGAAAAAAGTCGAAAAGGGCACCTATCGCAAAGAAATCGAAGCTTTACAAGCGCAAGAGGACGATTTTGATGCCAAAATTATTGCCGCCAGTTCCGAAATCGAAGCAATCGATACACAAATTCAACAACAGGAAGCCGCAAAGCGTGAGTTGGAAGACACTAAAGGCTTACTAAATCGTAAAAAGGTCGATGATGAGATTGATCAGCTGAATCGGAAAATTTTAGCGCTGCAGGAAGAACGCCGCAAATGGCTGCCTTATGTTGGTGCTGAAATTTCTCGCGAATCCCAAAAAATCGGATTGGCCCAGCAAAAACAAGCGTTGGCATTGGAACAAGCGATTGCTATGAAGGAATTACGGATTATCCAAAAGCGCTTTGGCTCATTAAAAGAGATGGAAAAGCAGCTGCAGCAATTTGTCCAAGTGTTTTTGAACGGGGAGGGCAAGTAGATGACAGATGAGAAGAAAAACCGCGTCAATGAACTTTATGATACTTTGGTGGAGCCAGAGGAAACCGAAGAGCTGACCATCAATGAAAAAGAAATCTTACACGCCGATGATCCGGATTTTGAGTCGGAAGCTCCGACAGAACCCGTTTTGCAGGAAAAGCCGTTAAGTCATTCGTTGGTATCCTATTACGACAATCGTCAGAACAACTATCAAGATATCATCAGCTTGATTGATGATGCCGAAAAAGAATTGGCGGATTTGAAGTTCCGCAAGAAATTGATGGAATCAGACTTTGACACCTTGTTAAGATATTTCCGGGAAGTCTTTTTACAAAAGGAATACGACGTTTCGGCGATTGCTAAAGGCGCTCTTTTGGAATACTTCACCTTTGAGCTGTTGAAACCGCTGGAATCTCATAACCTGCGGCTTTCCAGCAATGATTTTTCTACTTGGGAAACCAAGCACTACAATCTTTCGTATCGCTTAATCAACGACAAAGAGATTACCTTCAATCTGATGATGCCAACTTCTGAAGGCAACATCAGGACGGAAAAGATTCACTTAATGACGGTGTATCCGGAAACGTTGAAGGTTACGGTGTTAAATGAAGCCGTGCTGACTTTGCTGGCGGATTGCTACCAGCATCATATTTATACCAGCGGACAGAATTCCTTGTTCAGCCATGAAATGAACAGTGTCTTTGCCCATATGAAATCATTAGGCTTTGCCTTAGGGGACAACTTGCTGGATAACAGCCGACCGTTGGACTTATCCTTTGATCTGCCTCACATGGCAAATGTCGAAACGCTGGATGATATTTTTATTACCACCATGAATAACCCTAAGTACGATTTCAAGAAGGTAGAAGAAAACCACTATCTAGTTAAGCTGGAAAACAACCATACCGTGGAAATTGTGCAAGACACCGCCAAAAAGGTGACTAAACTAAAACTAGATACCGCCAATAGCAACAAATCCTTAATCGAATTCTTCGGCGCTTATCCGTTTTTAGTATCGTTAGCGTTGAAATAGAAAAAAAGCTCAAGCTTAGTCGAACTCCTGTTGAAGGAGCAGAACCAAGCTTGAGCTTTTTGCCGGAATTAAGCAGGAGCTGCCGTCTGATAAATATGCTTTAGCATCGCAGCTACCTTTTCCGGCGCTTCCGTGTTCCCCTCGTGCCCGACACCTTCCAACTGATAATAAACTGCTTCTGGTATCGCTGCAGCCATTTCTAAGGCAGCCGACTTGTTAGGGGCATCTTTACTGCCGCAGGCCACTAAGGTAGGACAGGTAATTTTGTCCAGATCAGCACTAAGATCAATATCCAGCATAGAAGTGGTTAATTCCAGCATTGTGTGCTTGTCGAGTGCACCAGTATCAAAAACTCTCATGGGCACACAACGCAGAACAAAATTCTGCACCTTAAGCAGTTTCTTTGGCATTTTGTATTGCCCGCCGATTAAAATTAGGGAAGCGACTTTTTCAGGAAATTGTGTGGCGTAATTCAGAGCTAGAATCCCCCCTAAGGAAAGTCCGCATAAATGGAGCGGTTCCTCCATCTGATTACAATAGGTCACGAATTTTTGATACAACTCCCCATACGTTGCAGCACTCGGCTCTAGAAAGGCATCCAAATTCGGAACAGCCACCGGAGCAAGGGGCACTAGGTCAAGGGTTTCCTGCCAACTGGTAACCGATTGGCCTAAGCCGTGTACAAATACATAAGTCATCTTTCTCACCTCATTTGACGTCTTTCTTCTATTATATAGAAAACTATTTCGGTAAGATAGTCAGCATCTCAAAATAGAGAGCGTTTTCTGCTGAAGTCTTTCTTAATACCCCTTTGTAAAAAATTAAGAAATCTGACGAAATTCACCAGAAAATCTTCGCAACTCGTGAAAGAAGCGTTATCCTATGATATACTTTGAAAGTTGATACCAGCGTGTATCTGAGGCTATTTGAAAGAGGGTAGACAATGTGTGCGGAATTGTAGGATTCGTTGATCGTTCAAATACAACACAAAAAGAACAAGTCGTTAAGGAAATGATGGATACCATCGCTCACCGTGGGCCAAACAGCTCCGGCCAATTTATCGATGAAGGCGTCGCTTTAGGCTTTCGCCGGTTGAGTATCATTGACTTAGAAGGCGGTTCGCAACCGATCTATAATGAAGATGAAACAAAAATCATCACCTTTAATGGTGAAATTTATAATTACCAATCAATTCGTGAAGACTTAATTGCCAAGGGTCATGTATTTACCACCCATACCGATACCGAAGTTTTACTTCACGGCTATGAAGAATACGGCATCGACCTGCTGCAAAAAATTCGCGGGATGTTTGCATTCGTAATTTGGGACACGGAGAAACAAGAACTATTTGGCGCACGAGACCACTTTGGGATCAAACCATTGTACTATGCCCAAATGAACGGCACCTTTATGTACGGTTCAGAAATTAAGAGCTTCTTGAAGCATCCGAATTTTGTGAAGGAACTAAATAAGGAAGCACTGAAGCCTTATATGACCTTCCAATATTCAGCTTTGGATGAAACCTTCTTTAAAAATGTTTTTCGCATTAAAGAAGGCCATTACTTCACTTACAAAGATGGCGAATTGAAGATCGAACAATACTGGGATGTTGACGAAAAAGAAACCAGCTTAACCTTGGATGAAACGGTTGATTTAATTGATAAAACCGTGGTTTCTTCAGTGGAAGCTCACCGCATCGCGGATGTTGAAGTCGGCTCATTCCTTTCTTCTGGAGTGGACTCAAGCTACGTAACTGCTGTATTGCGTCCCGAGCATTCTTACTCCATCGGTTTTGGCGATAAGTCTTACAATGAATCAGTGGAAGCTAAAAAATTGGCAGAATTAATTGATTTAAACAACACATCTCGTGTGGTTACCGGGGACGAAGCTTTTGAATACTTCCCATTGATTCAATACCACTTAGATGAACCAGATTCAAACCCATCTTGTGTGCCGCTGTACTTCCTGGCTGAATTAGCTAGTCGCGACGTGCGGGTTGCCTTGAGCGGGGAAGGTGCCGATGAACTATTTGCCGGCTACCAAGCTTACGGGATGAATACCCACTCTAAAGCGGTCAAAGTTGTCGCTGAAGGTCTGAAGAAATTGCCAAAAGGCATGCGTTACAAAATTGGTCGCGGACTAAAAGGCAAAACCTTCCGTGGCGCTTTACACTTGTACACTTCACTAGCACCAGCTGAAGATTTTTTCATCGGCCAAGCGAAAGTCTTTGAAGAAGACGAAGCAGTGGACTACTTGCAGCCAACGTATCAAAAGAGTCCAAGTGTCAAGGACATCGTCCAAGTACACTATGACCAAGTACAAGATATGTCGGAAATCAAGAAAATGCAATATCTAGATATGCACCAATGGATGCCAAAAGACATTCTGTTGAAGGCTGATAAGCTGTCAATGGCCAGCTCATTAGAAGTTCGTGTTCCTTTATTGGACAAAGAGCTGATGAAGGTTTCGGAACAAGTACCGACTAAATATCTGATTAATGCTGAAAACACCAAGTACGCTTTCCGTCAAGCGGCCGCGCGCCACTTGCCAGAGGAATGGTACAACCGTGAAAAATTAGGCTTCCCAGTGCCAATTAAAGATTGGTTGCGGGAAGAAAAGTATTACAACCTTATCCGCAGCTTGTTTGAGCAAGAATTTGTTAAAGAATTCTTCGATCAAGAAAAAATCTTGAAGTTGCTGGACGATAACTTTGAAGGCAAAGCCGATGGCCGCCGTAAAATTTGGACCATTTATACCTTCCTAACTTGGTATCAAGTCTACTTCATCAATGATGGGGTAAAACCAGATCCAGTTAATGTAGCGTAAACTAAAAATGTCATCCCAGCTGATACTTGGGATGACGTTTTTTTCTATGTTCCTAACGATAAATCTTCTGCGTTGAAGGTGTCCCCATGTTCGAAATCACCGTAACGATAGCCTCGTTCAAACCAAGCTTTACGTTGAGCCGAAGTTCCGTGGGTGAAGCTGTCTGGGACAACATAACCTTGAGCCTGCTGCTGGAGCGTATCATCACCAATGCTGTTAGCGGCATTTAAAGCTTCGTCAATATCGCCAATTTCTAAAACTGGTTGGCCGTTAATCGTTTCGCCCTCCATATACTTAGCCCAGCTTCCGGCATAGTAATCCGCCTGCAGCTCCATGCGAACCTGATATTGGTTGTATTCAGCTTCACTCAGACTTTGACGCCGCTGAGCCATTTCATCTGTCACACCCAGCTCCTGCTGCACATGATGTCCAACTTCATGGGCAATCACATAAGCCCAGGCAAAATCACCGCCCGCACCGTATTGATTAGCCAACTCATCAGCGAAAGATAAGTCTAAATACACCCGTTGATCTTCCGGACAATAGAAGGGGCCAACAGCCGAACTTGCTGAACCACAAGCTGTCTCCACATAATCGGTATAAAAGACCATGGTGGGGTCTTGGTAATCCGTGCCTAGCGCCTGAAATTCCTGATTCCAATAATCCTCCAAATAGCCAAAAACAACCGCTGAATATTCTTGCTGGTCTTCTCGGCCGGCAGTATTTACAGCTTCCTGCTGGTAAACCGAATTCCCGCCGCTGCTGTTTAAAATATCGGTGACATCTCCGCCACCTAAAAAGAGCACCAGTAAAACAATAATAATGCCACCGATCCCGCCGCCGACAGCAAGACCACCACCACGACGATTGCCGGTACGATCCTCTACATTGATACTTTTTCGTCCACCTCGATAGCGCATCTAAATACACTCCCTCAACTGATAATCTTTAAATTTATTATAGCCAAGGAATCCGTGTCTAAGCGAATAATACGCTTTCCGCTGATTAAGCTTGGATGAAGGGAAGAGAGTGGTTAGTTTTCATAAATATATTATGCAAATCAAAATCAGGAACAAAAAAATAGAGGAAATTAATCC
>LIDZ01015560.1_pt9 | contig 13841 bp, 13 predicted proteins | sample 644651 | NCBI WGS metagenome assembly LIDZ01 (sample SAMN03856242, study PRJNA289617) | food metagenome | isolation source: wine grapes on drying loft during traditional withering process | host: Vitis vinifera cv. Corvina | place: Italy: Gargagnago di S. Ambrogio di Valpolicella | collected 2014-01
TTTACATGTTGCTGATGCTTGTGGGGCTGCAGGGCATCCCCGAAGAAATGTATGAAGCGGCACGCATTGACGGGGCATCCAAGTGGCAGATTTTCCGCACCATCACCATTCCCCTGCTTAAGCCCACACTCGCGCTGACCACCGTGATGTGTGTCACCGGCTCGCTGCTGGCATTTGAGCAGTTCTACATCCTCACCAAGGGTGGCCCAGATAACAGCACCATCACCGTGGTGCAGCTCATCTACAACGTCGCCTTCCAAGGGCCCAACAACCTCGGTGTTGCCGGGGCGTTGTCGGTCATTGTGCTCGGCGGCTTGATTCTGATCAACATCGTGCAGATTCGCGCATTCAGCAAGAAGGTTGAGGACTGACATGACCGCAGTACTGGATACACCCGCGGCATCCACCCCGTCCGCTCCCGACGCATCGGGCGGACGCCGACGTCCACCGCGCCCCACCCGCATCGCCGGGATGGCCATCAAGATGCCGTTCTGGGTGCTCACTGCCGCGCTCGCGATCATCTTTCTCTACCCGCTGGTGTGGACGGCGATTGCATCGGTCGCGCCGCTGGCGGGAACCAATCAAACCGAGGGCTGGGGACTCGGCAACTACATCACGCTGGCGAACTACCAGGACGGGATTGTCCAGTACATCGGCAACTCCGTGTTTGTGTCGGTGCTGACAGTAGTGCTGACCCTCGGCATCTCGCTGCTGGGCGGATACGCGTTTGCCCGGTTCGATTTCCCCGGCAAAAACATATTGTTTCTCGCAACGATCGCCATCTTGATGGTGCCTTACGCCACCCTCCTGATCCCGCTGTATGTGCTGCTCAACATGGTGGGGCTGTCGAACTCGCTGGTCGGAGTGGCGCTGGTACTCACGATGTTCCAGCTGCCGTTCTCCACTTTTATGATGCGTATCGCGTTCGAGTCGATTCCGAAGGAGCTCGACGAGGCCGGGATGGTCGACGGCTGCAACTCGTGGACGGTGCTCTGGAGGGTGCTGGTGCCCGCGGTAAAACCCGGGCTCATCACAGTGGGACTTTTCGCCTTTCTCGCCGCGTGGAACGACTTTATGGCCCCGCTTATCCTCATCAACGACTCCGCGAAAATGACCCTGCCGCTGGCGGTCTCCAACCTGCGCGGGCAGGTGCAGGGGGTTGTCGACTATGGCGCCACCGAAGCCGGTGTTGTTGTGCTCGCCCTGCCGTGCATCCTGCTGTTCCTTCTCCTCCAACGACACTACGTGCGCGGCTTTATGTCCGGCGCACTCAAGGGATAAACCATGAACCTCACCACTCGCACCACTGCGGCACCGGTTGTTCCCACCCGTCGCACCCTGACTCCACTCGGCCTCGACGAGGTCACCATCACCGGCGGTTTCTGGGGCGAACGGCAGGCGGTCAACGGGCAAAACACCCTCGCGCACATTGAGCACTGGCTCGAGCGGGAAGGCTGGCTCGGCAACTTCGACCTGGCGGCCGCCGGTCGCCTCCCGGAGGGACGCCGCGGACGCGAGTTCTCCGACTCTGAGATCTACAAGTACCTCGAGGCACTCGCCTGGGAGATCGGTCGGGTTGGCGGAGACGCTGCCCTCGAGTCGCGATTCCGCGCCGTGGTGGTTCGGGTGGATGCCGCGCAGGAGCCCGACGGATATCTCAACACCCGGTTCGGGCGCCCCGGTCAAGAGCCGCGGTGGTCGCAACTCGAGTGGGGCCACGAGCTGTACTGCCTCGGTCACCTTTTTCAGGCGACGGTAGCGCGGGCTCGGACTGCCCCCGGCAGCGACGACGGGTTGCTCGAGATCGCGGTCCGCAGTGCGGATCTGGTCTGCGCCGTATTCGGGGAGGACGGCATCAAGTCGGTCTGCGGCCACCCCGAGGTCGAAGTCGGCCTCGCGGAGTTGGGACGCCTCACGGGGGAGCAGCGCTACCTCGATCAAGCCGCGCTGTTCGTCGAGCGTCGTGGCCACGGTGTGCTCGGCGACATCGAGTGGGGGCGGTCGTACTTTCAGGATGACATCCCAGTGCGGAAGGCGGAGGTGCTCCGTGGCCATGCTGTGCGCGCCAACTACCTGGCGGCCGGTGCGATGGACGTCGCCGTCGAGACCAATGACACCGACCTTCTCGACGCGCTGCGGCGCCAGTGGCGCACCACCCTCGAGCGGCGCACCTACGTCACGGGAGGGCAGGGGTCTCACCACCAGGACGAAGCGTTTGGTGACGACTGGGAGCTGCCGCCCGACCGGGCCTATTCCGAGACCTGTGCCGGTATCGCGTCGATTATGTTCAGCTGGCGGCTGCTGCTCGAAGACAATAACCCGCAGTATGCCGACCTGATCGAGCGCACGCTGTTCAACGTGGTGGCCACCTCACCCTCGGCGGAGGGGACCGCGTTTTTCTACGCCAACACCCTGCATCAGCGCACCCCGGGTGACGTCAGTCCTGACGATGAAATCTCCCCGCGCGCCTCGTCGTCGGTGCGTGCGCCCTGGTTCGAGGTGTCGTGCTGCCCACCGAACGTGGCGAGAACGTTCGCCAGCCTCGCCTCGTACGTAGCGACAGTGCGCGACCAAGGCATCCAGATTCACCAATATGCACCCGCGACGATCGCCACCACGCTGCCCGATGGCAGTTCCCTCGCCCTCGAGGTTGTCACCGACTACCCGCGGGCTGGCCTTGTTGTGGTTCGGATGGTGGATGCCCCGGCGGAACCCATCTCGGTGACGCTTCGAGTTCCGGCCTGGGCGCAGTCGGCACAGCTCACGTACCGGCCCGTGAACGGCGGTGCGGAGAGCGCCGATGCGGAGAGCACCAACGCGTCGCCCGGCTACGTCACGGTCACCAAGGCGTTTGCCGTGGGCGACGAGATCGAGCTGGCGCTGCCCGTTCTCCCGCGCATCACGCATCCCGACCCGCGCATTGACGCCATCCGGGGAACCATCGCGGTCGAACGCGGACCCGAGGTGTACTGCCTCGAATCGGTGGACTTTCCCGGCGACACCGATGACTTCAGCCTGGTTGAGATCGATCTTGCGGTTGAGCCGGTGGAGACTGCGGACGGCATCACGGTTGCTCTCCGGACGGCGGCACTGGGGGAGGACAGCGAACCCGGGCCGTCTCGCACTGTGACACTTGTGCCCTATAACTCGTGGGCGGAACGGGGTCCGTCGACCATGCGAGTGTGGCTTCCCGTCGCCACGGGGTAGCTCGTCGCCAGTAGGCTGCAGCATGGCCGTCACCTTTGTTATCGACTACACAATCGACCCCACCAAGATCAGCGACTTCGAGGAGTACGCCGCGCTCTGGGTGCACCTCGTGGAGCGCGAAGGCGGTGTGCACCACGGGTATTTTTTGCCCTCCGAGGGTGCCAGCGACAAAGCGCTCGCGCTGTTCACGTTTGAGAGCCTGACAAAGTACGAGGCGTATCGCGCGAATTTCGGAGTCGATCCCGACTTCATCGCGGCCGACCTGGTGCGGGTGGAGTCCGGATGTGTGTCGCGGTGGGAGCGCACAATTATGCGTCCGTTCCTCGAAGGAGGACGCGTTCGCTAGGGTGAGCGCCATGACCAACGATGTCGCGTCACCCGCGAAGACCCTTCGGCCCTCGCGAGACCTCTACAAGAAGTCGATCCGACGCGACCTGTGGATTGGTGTGCCGCTGCTGGTGCTTATTGCCGGAAGCCAGCTCTTTCTCCAGATCGCCCGCGCAAATCGCAGCGGCGACGACAGCGACCGCGCATTCGTCTGGATGTACGTCGGCATTCTGGTAGCCGGCATCGCGTTCGCCTTTATTTTTTACTTCTCGGTGATGCGTAATCTGCGCATCGAACTGGGCGCGACCTCGTTGGATGCGACGAACGGTGCCGGGCGCACTCGCACCGTCGAGTACTCCGAGGTGGGCACCGTCATCCAGGGCCTCATTCGTCTGCCCGCCCGAACTCTGCCGATGCTGTTTCTGCTCGACCACGAGGGCAAACGTGTGCTGACGATGTACGGCACCGTGTGGCTTCCCGAGTCGATGCTTGCCGTGGGATCCGCCACGGGAATCGCTCCCACCACATTCCCCGACGCCATCTCGTACCAGGAGCTGCGCAAGCTCTACCCGAACGCGATCAGCTGGGCGCGTGCCAACCCGATCGCACTGGCAGCGATTGTGGCTGGTGGGATCTTCCTAGTATTTATCATCGCGATGGTGGTGCTGTTCGCGACCCTGATGTCGTCGCTGAACGCGTAACCACTGACGTCTGGCCTCTGATGTCTGGCCCTCGACGGGGCTAGAGCAGCACCTTTTCGAAGCAGAGCGAGTTTGGCATCGACGCGACATACGGTTCGTACACCGGGATGCGGGTGTAGCCGAGCTTTTCGTACATGGCGACCGACTCGGGTTGTTTGGTGCCGGTTTGCAGGATGATCCGGCGGGCACCATCTCCCCGAGCGATGTTCTCGAGCTCCAGCATGAGGCGTCGGCCGACACCACGACCGCGCTGGTCGCTGCCGACGATGACCCGTCGCACCTCGAGCTCGTCCCGCAGGCTCCGGAGGGCAGCATGCCCAATCGGGGTGCCGTCGTCATCCAGCGCGAGCACCGTTGTGCGGACGTCCTTCGGGTCGACCGCGAGTGCCAGGTTGATGTCGTCGCTGTTTCCGGCGCGGCCGGGAACGCTGTAGCGAAGGTCCATTTCGACGACCATCACGCGGCGGAGTTCTACCGCGCGCGGGTCATCCCAGGAGACGTGCTCGAGGTGGAAGGAAGGGGCAATCGGGGAGGGCATCGGGCCGTGCGTCACTTTCGAAATACAGGGGAGGTCGCCGCTCGTTTCGAGCCAGACACACGGGTGCCGGTGCGACCTCATCAAGCCTGTCACACCCGCTGCGCGGAGATGGGGCTACGCGGAGGTCTAACTACGCGGTCGCGCGATCGCTGCGACGCAGCGCGATGGCTAGGAGCCAGATGCCCGCGACGAACGAGGTGGCAGCGAGCACAACGTAGCTTCCGAACAGATCGATAACTGAAGGAAGAAGCGGATTCACTGAAGCTGATGGGCCATCGAACTGCTCACTTTGCGAATACATATGACTGGACGCCGTCACGGCGAGATAGATCGCCGTCACCACCAGCGGGGCGAGTGTGGCGAACAGCTTGGTGGTGCGGCTCCAGCGCCGGGAGGTCGCGATCAAGGCAACCCCGGCGAGCCAGCCGAGGTAGGGGACGAAAACCGATCCCAACGCGTATACGAGCGGAGGGATGATGGCGGGCCCGAGCGACGGTGGCAGCGCGGGCGGAGTTGTGAGTGCCGAGTCCGTGCTGAGTGTGGGCGCCTGTGCCGTATCCGGTCCGCTTCGCATGGGGCTCACCCTACTCAGTGAGCGACGCTCAGGAAAGGGGTGGCGACGACGGGGGTGGAGACCTCGGGACTGCTGGTGCGAGGGCATCCGATGAGCGCAGCAAAACCCTAACGGAATCCTTACGGCCATCACCGGTCAAACGAGCATCACCAGCTCTAGCGTGGAAGCTTCGCGCGTAGAAACAAAGGTCACAGAGTGTCGCAGAAGGTTCTTCCCCCGGTCACCGAGCCGTCGGCACGGCCGTCGCGTCGTGGTGCCGTCAGCGCATGGCTTCTCAACGGCCAGGCCGTTCGCGCCGGGTCCCAGCCGGGACCGCACGCGGAGGCAGTCGAAAAGACCCACTCCTGGTGGCGGGTGATGTGCCTGACCGGTGTCGACTACTTCTCGACCCTCGGCTACCAGCCCGCGATCGCGGCAGTCGCCGCCGGGCTGCTCTCGCCGCTGGCCACCATCGTTCTGGTTTTACTCACCCTTTTCGGCGCTCTGCCCGTCTACCGTCGCGTCGCGCGGGAGAGCTTCCGCGGTGAGGGGTCCATCTCCATGCTCGAGCGCCTGCTGCCGTGGTGGGGTGGCAAGCTTTTTGTGCTTGTGCTGCTGGGCTTCGCGGCGACCGACTTTATGATCACCATCACCCTCTCCGCCGCGGATGCGACCGCGCACGCCGTCGAAAACCCGTTTGCGCCTGCTTGGTTTGAGGGCAACGAGGTGCTCATCACGCTGGTATTTGTAGGGCTCCTCGCGGCTGTCTTCCTGCGCGGATTCAAAGAGGCGATCACTATCGCCGTTGTCCTGGTGGCGACCTTTTTGGCGCTCAATGCCATCGTGATTGTTGTCGCGTTCGCCCACATCGGGAGTGACTTCACGGTGGTGAACGACTGGTGGGCTGCCCTCACCGTGCAGCACAGCAACCCGCTGTTGATGGTCGGTATTGCCCTGCTTGTGTTCCCCAAACTCGCGCTCGGTCTCTCCGGGTTTGAGACCGGTGTCGCCGTGATGCCCCAGATCAAGGGTGGCACAAACGACACCGAGGAGAACCCCGCGGGCCGCATCCGCGGGGCGCAGCGACTGCTCACCACCGCCGCGATCATTATGAGCGCCTTCCTCATCACGTCGAGCATTGTGACCACTTTCCTCATCCCGCAGGAAGAGTTCGAGTCCGGCGGGGCGGCCAGCGGTCGCGCCCTCGCCTACCTCGCGCACGACTACCTCGGCGACGGCTTCGGGACGCTCTACGACATCAGCACGATTTGTATCCTCTGGTTCGCTGGGGCGTCGGCGATGGCGGGGCTCCTCAACCTCGTGCCCCGATACCTTCCCCGCTATGGCATGGCCCCGCAGTGGGCTCGCGCGGTGCGCCCGCTCGTGATTGTGTTTACGGTGATCGCCTTCGCAATTACTATCGCGTTCCAGGCCGACGTCGAAGCACAGGGAGGTGCCTACGCGACCGGTGTGCTGGTGCTCATCACCTCGGCATCCGTCGCCGTCACCCTGTCGGCGCTGCACAAAAACCAGCGCAAGCGCACTATCGGGTTTGCCGTGATCGCTCTCGTTTTTGTGTACACAACGATCGTCAACGTCGTCGAGCGTCCGGACGGCGTGCGTATCGCCGCGCTGTTTATCCTTGGCATCCTCGTGGTCTCGCTGGTGTCACGGGTGCAGCGCTCGTTTGAGCTTCGTGCGACATCGGTGGTGTTGGATGCCACGGCGGAAAGTTTTGTGGCGGATGTCACCGACGACTACGGGTCAGTGTTTGTTGTGGCACACGAGCCCAACGTGGGCAGTGAGGACGAATACCGGTTGAAGCTGCGGGACGAGCGTCGCGACAGCGGCATCCCGTCCCGTGCTCCCGTTCTGTTTCTCGAAGTGCACCCGGGAGACTCGTCGAACTTTGAGGAAGACCTCGAGGTGCGTGGTGTGATCTGCCATGGGTTCCGCGTGCTGCAGGTCAACAGCGGAAACGTACCCAACACCATTGCCGCCGTGCTGCTCGCCATCCGCGATGAGAGCGGTGTGGTGCCCGATGTCTACTTCGAGTGGACCGAGGGCAACCCGATCTCCAACATGTTCCGCTTCCTCATCACCGGCACGGGCGAAGTTGCGCCCGTCACCCGCGAGGTGTTGCGTCGTGCGGAAAAGAACCGCTCGCGCCGGCCGGATGTGCACGTCAGCTGACCGGCACGTCCGCTGATCTGAGCGTCGGCTGACGCCACCGGGCCCGCTGACCGGGACGTCCGCTCACGCCAGTCGGCCCTGACGAGGTCATTCGAGGTCGGACAGCCAAGTGGCAGGGACGACGGGAGTGCCCTGCGGCCGGCTGGGAAGCACCAGCAGGTCGTCGACGCGGAGGTCGAGGGGGAGGTCGACTGCAACGGGAGCATCCGTGCCTTCGCGGTCGCCACCGTCGCGCTCGCCGCCGTCGGGGTGCCGGTCGAGAAACACCGCGCCCGTGTGGGCCGTGGACGCACGGTTGATCAATCGGATCTCCGACCAGATCAGTCGCGGATCATCCAGGCGTGCGTCGGTACGAATGAGGAGTCGGCCCGAGGAGTGCACCGAGATGGCGTTCACCCGCGCGACCGTCACGGTTGTTGTCGCCGTGGGTGACGGGCGTCCGCCGGTTCCCGGGATCACCGCCGCACCCCGATGGGAGCACGGTGTGCCGTACACCTCGACGAGGCGAACGAAGGAGATGCCGGAGACCACAATGTCGGTAGTGGTCGCGATGGTGGCCTCGGGCCACAGGTCGGGAACGAGCGGGTCGGGAAGGGTGCGACGCAGCGACGGCAGTTGTCTGGTGAGGGTCATGATGCGCGTCGAACAGGAGTGAACATAGGCACTGGTTTACGCCTGATTGCACTCGTCCGGGTACGGCCTAACGACACCCATACGCATTTTCCTCCGATTTACACGCGGCGCTCACGGCGGGGCCCCGAGCCGCGAACGGGCGTTCGAACCCACCCAGCGTTAGGGAGTTGTTAGGGTTTCGCCCCGCACCGTTAGGACTCCATATGGACCCGGATTGCGGGCCCCATCGAGGTATCTACTGATCTGCTGTGCCCCTCTGTGGTGCCGGATCCCGCCCGGGATCGTGAAGCTTTTCGTTCTGGGAAAAGAGTTGTCAGTGCTCGACATTGTGTATGTTCTCGCCGCGATAGCCGTGTTTGCGGTTGTTGCGTTGGTCGCGCGGGGGGTGGAGAAGCTGTGATCGGCTTCGACCTCGTCGCCGCGGCGCTCGCCGTCGCCGCCCTTGTGTACCTCGTGTACGCGCTTGTGAAGCCGGAGAAATTCTGATGACCATTCTGTTCGGCATTCTCCAGATCCTCACCGTTGTGGTGATCATCGTGGCCCTGTACCGCCCGCTCGGCGATTACATGGCGCACATCTTCACCTCGACAAAGAACCTCCGGGTGGAGCGCGGCTTCTACCGCGCCATCGGGGTGAATCCCGCGGCGGAGCAGTCGTGGACGCAGTATCTCCGCGGTGTACTCGCTTTTTCCCTGATCGGGATGCTCTTGGTCTACGGCATCCAGCGCGCCCAGCAGATCCTCCCCTACTCCCTGGGGTTCCCCGCGATTCCCGAAGGCCTCTCGTTCAACACGGCCGCGTCCTTTGTGTCAAACACCAACTGGCAGTCGTACTCACCCGACATCACCATGGGCTACTCGGTGCAGCTCCTCGGGCTGGTGGTGCAGAACTTTGTGTCCGCCGCCGTAGGCATCGCCGTTGCGGTGGCGCTCATCCGTGGGCTGGCGCGGCGCAAGTCGGGAACGCTCGGTAACTTCTGGGTCGACCTCACCCGTGCGACCCTGCGTCTGCTTCTGCCGCTCGCGGTTGTCTCCGCGGTTGTTCTGATCGCCGGGGGAGTTATCCAGAACTTCGCTGGATTCACCGACGTCACCACCGTCACCGGAAACACGGCAACGGTACCTGGTGGTCCGGTCGCATCGCAGGAAGCGATCAAGATTCTCGGCACAAACGGTGGTGGGTTCTTCAACGTGAACTCGGCGCACCCGTTTGAAAACCCCAACGCCTTCACCAACCTGTTCCAGATTGTGCTGATGCTCGCGATCCCCTTCGCGCTGCCCCGTACCTTCGGCACCATGGTCGGCGACCGCCGCCAGGGCACCGCCATCGCGGCGGTGATGGCGACGATCTTCGCGGTGTCGCTCACCGCCATGACACTCTTCGAAACCCTCACGGGAGGCGCGGCCACGCGTCTCGCCGGAGCCGCCATGGAGGGCAAGGAAGACCGGTTCGGAATCTGGGGCTCCACACTGTTCGGCTCCGCCAGCACGTTGACGTCGACCGGTGCGGTCAACTCGATGCACGACTCGTTCACCTCCCTCGGCGGAATGATGGCGATGATCAACATGATGCTCGGCGAGATCGCGCCGGGTGGAACGGGCTCGGGTCTCTACGGTCTGCTGGTTCTCGCCATCGTGACGGTGTTTATCGCCGGACTGCTGGTCGGCCGCACGCCGGAGTACCTGGGCAAAAAGATTGGGCCTCGCGAGATCAAACTCGCGAGTATCTACATCCTCGTCACACCCACGCTGGTGCTCGCCGGAACCGCGCTGAGCTTCGCGATTCCCGCCGTGCGGGAGGACGTGCTCGCCACATCCATCTGGAACCCCGGCCTGCATGGTTTCTCCGAAGTGCTCTACGCGTTCACCTCGGCGGCCAACAACAACGGGTCCGCGTTCGCGGGTCTCACCGCCAACACCCCGTGGTTCAACACCGCCCTCGGTGTGGCCATGTTGCTCGGACGTTTTCTGCCGATTGTGTTTGTGCTCGCGCTCGCCGGTTCGTTCGCCGCGCAGGACAAGGTTCCTGCCACCGCGGGAACACTCCCCACCCACCGCCCACAGTTTGTGGGCCTGCTCCTCGGGGTGTCGGTCATTGTGACCGCCCTCACCTACTTCCCCGTTTTGGCCTTGGGACCGCTTGCTGAAGGGCTGTACTAACCATGTCCGTACTCACACCAACCCGCGTCGCGGATCCCACCCCCGACCACACCCCCGCTCCCACAAAAAAGAGCGCGTTCACCGCGGCACAACTGCTCGCGGCCCTGCCCGGCGCCCTCCGCAAACTCGACCCACGCCAGATGTGGCGCAACCCGGTGATGTTTATCGTCGAGATCGGTGCGGCATACACCACGATTCTCGCGATCGCCGAACCGTTTGTGGGCGGTGCCGCCGAGTCCGGCGGATCCGCAGTGCCCGCGTCGTTCACCTGGGCCATCGCCATCTGGTTGTGGCTCACCGTGGTCTTCGCGAACCTCGCGGAGTCCGTCGCCGAGGGTCGCGGTAAGGCCCAGGCGGAGAGCCTGCGCAAAACCCGCACCAGCACCACCGCCGACCGGGTCACCGCATACAACGAGAGCTACGACCCCTCCGCGGTGCGCGCCGCAACAGAACCCGTGTCGTCCGCCGACCTCACCCTCGGCGACGTGGTGGTGGTTGTCGCGGGCGAGCTTGTTCCCGGTGATGGCGACATCATCTGGGGTATCGCCTCGGTGGACGAATCCGCCATCACGGGAGAATCCGCCCCGGTCATCCGCGAATCCGGTGGTGACCGCAGCGCCGTCACCGGTGGTACCCGGGTGTTGTCCGACCGCATTGTGGTGCGCATCACCAGCAAACCTGGTGAGACGTTCGTCGACCGGATGATTCGACTGGTCGAAGGAGCATCCCGCCAGAAAACACCCAACGAGATCGCGCTCAACATTCTGCTGGCGAGCCTGTCGATTGTGTTTGTGGTGGTGGCCCTCACGCTCAACCCCATTGCCGCCTACTCGAACGCCGCCGTCAGTGTTCCGGTGCTCATCGCGCTGCTTGTCTGCCTGATTCCGACCACCATCGGTGCGCTGCTCTCGGCCATCGGTATCGCCGGGATGGACCGTCTGGTGCAGCACAACGTGCTCGCTATGTCGGGCCGCGCCGTGGAAGCGGCCGGCGACGTCACCACGCTCCTCCTCGATAAAACCGGCACCATCACCTACGGCAACCGCCAGGCCGCCGAGTTCACCGCCATGCGGGGCATCGAGCGGGACGAACTCGTACGTGCCGCGGCCGTCTCCTCGCTGAGCGACCCCACCCCGGAGGGCAAGTCGATTGTTGACCTCGCCCTCACCCTGGGGTTCCGCAGCAGCGATGTGACCACCGGCGACACCGTTCCGTTCACGGCACAGACCCGGATGAGTGGACTCGACCTGCCCGACGGCTCGCAGATTCGCAAGGGTGCCGGTTCCGCGGTTATCGCGTGGATCGAACAGAGCAAACGACTGGCCAGCAGTGAGCTCGAAGAACTCGAGGGATACATCGAGACCGTCTCGAACGCCGGCGGAACACCGCTGGTGGTCGCCACCAAAACGGTGGACGGCGTCGGCCAGATCCTCGGGGTGGTCTACCTCAAGGACATCGTTAAAGACGGGCTGCGCGAACGCTTCGCGGAACTGCGCCTGATGGGCATCCGTACGGTCATGATCACGGGTGACAACCCGCTGACCGCCAAGGCCATCGCGGCCGAAGCCGGTGTGGACGACTTTCTCGCCGAGGCGACACCGGAAGACAAACTGGCCCTCATCCGCAAGGAGCAGGACGGCGGCAACCTCGTCGCGATGACCGGTGACGGAACCAACGACGCCCCGGCGCTGGCCCAGGCCGACGTCGGAGTGGCGATGAACACCGGAACGTCGGCGGCGAAAGAGGCCGGCAACATGGTCGACCTCGACTCCGACCCGACCAAGCTCATCGACATCGTTCGGATCGGCAAGCAGCTGCTCATCACCCGTGGTGCGCTGACAACGTTCTCGATCGCCAACGACGTGGCGAAGTACTTCGCCATCATCCCGGCGATGTTTGCGGGAGTGTTCCCGGGGCTCGGCCTGCTCAACATCATGGGGCTGCACTCGCCGGCGTCAGCCATCCTGTCGGCGATCATCTTCAACGCGCTCATCATTGTGGTGCTGATCCCGCTGGCCCTGCGCGGTGTGAAATACCGCGCGCTGTCGGCATCGAAGATCCTCAGCCGCAACATCCTCGTCTACGGCCTCGGTGGCATCATCGCGCCGTTCATCGGTATCAAAATCATCGACCTCGTGATCTCCCTGATCCCCGGCTTCTAACCCCCATAAACGGGAAAGGAAAACACACATGTCACTACGAACAGCAAGCCGCCAGTACTGGGTTGCGATCCGGGCAATGCTGATCTTTACGGTGGTGCTCGGCGTTGGTTACACCGCCGTGATCACCGGCATCGGTCAGGCCGCGCTGCCCGCGCAGGCCAACGGATCCCTCGTGACCGTGGACAACGAGACGGTCGGGTCGAGCCTCATCGGGCAGCGCTTCACCGATGACGACGGGGCGCCCCTGCCCGAGTGGTTCCAGTCGCGGCCCTCCGCCGCCGGGGATGGATATGACGGATCCGCGTCGAGTGGGAGCAACTACGGTCCGGAAAACGAGGACCTCATCGCCGCGATCGAGGACCGCTCGGCCACAATTGTCGAGCTGGAGGGCGTCTCGCCCGAGAGCATCCCGGCCGACGCCCTCACCGCATCCGGATCGGGTCTCGACCCCCACATCAGCCCGGAGTACGCGCAGCTGCAGGTGGCCAGGGTCGCCGAGGCGAGCGGAGTGGCCGAGTCCGAGGTGCAGGCGCTCGTGGACTCATCGATCCAGGGACGAATCCTTGGGTACCTCGGTGAGCCGACCGTCAATGTGCTCGAGCTCAATGTCGGCCTCGCCGAGCTGAAGGGCTAACGGCCATGAAACGCGGGCGGCTCCGAGTGCTGCTCGGCGCCGCCCCGGGCGTGGGCAAAACCTACGCCATGCTCGAAGAGGGCGCCCGGCTCCGCGCCGACGGCAAAGACGTAGTGGTCGCGGTGGTGGAGACCCACGGCCGCGCGGCCACTGCGGCTCTGCTCGAGGGACTCGAGATTGTGCCCCGTGCGGAGATCGAGCACCGTGGGGTGCAGCTTGCCGAGATGGACGTGCGGGCCGTGATCGCCCGCAACCCGGGCATCGCCCTCGTTGACGAACTCGCCCACACCAATGCGCCCGGGTCACTCAACACCAAACGCTGGCAGGACGTCGAGGCGCTTCGCGACGCGGGTATCTCCGTGATCTCTACCGTCAACGTGCAGCACATCGAGTCCCTCAATGATGTGGTGGAACAAATCACCGGTGTTCCCCAGCGGGAGACCATTCCCGATGGGGTGCTCCGGGGCGCCGACCAGATCGAGGTTATCGACCTCGCCCCGCAAGCGCTGCGCGACCGCCTCGCCGAGGGCAACGTGTACCCGGCTGCGCGAATCGACGCGGCCCTCTCCAACTACTTTCGGCTCGGAAACCTCACCGCGCTGAGGGAACTGGCCCTGCTCTGGCTCGCCGACGAGGTCGACAGCGCCCTGCAGGCGTATCGCACCGAGCACGGCATCAACAACAAATGGGAAGCCCGGGAGCGCGTTGTGGTGGCGCTGACGGGTGGGCCGGAG
>LIDZ01015608.1_pt3 | contig 13832 bp, 11 predicted proteins | sample 644651 | NCBI WGS metagenome assembly LIDZ01 (sample SAMN03856242, study PRJNA289617) | food metagenome | isolation source: wine grapes on drying loft during traditional withering process | host: Vitis vinifera cv. Corvina | place: Italy: Gargagnago di S. Ambrogio di Valpolicella | collected 2014-01
ATTCGTTTGTGCCGCTTGTTCCTCACATGCGGCAGCAATACTGGTAATCTGCTGGGAGGTTTCATTCACTCGGGTAAGGATACCTTCAATTAATACCTCTGTTTTATCCGATAATACGGAGGCTTCACTAACAGCTTGGACACTCAGCACCGTATTTTGCTGCATTCCCCGAATAATACTAGCGATTTGTTTAGTGGCCTCACTACTCCGCTCCGCAAGTTTGCGAACCTCATCTGCAACCACGGCAAATCCTCGGCCCTGTTCACCGGCACGGGCAGCTTCAATCGCTGCATTCAAGGCTAGCAGATTGGTTTGTTCCGCTATTTCGTTAATTACCTCAATGATTTCACCGATTTTATGTGAATCCTGCTCCAGATTCCCCATTTTCTCGGACAATTTATTCATCCCTACACTGGATTCTCTGACGGATCTGCTACCTTCTTCTGCACCCAGCTTCGTTTCTGCCGACAATTCAGATACTAGCTCTGCATTTTTCGCAACTTCATTAATTGCCTTAGAGAGCTCTTGTGTTAACTCACTGATGTTTTGTGCGGACTGAGCCTGCGACTGACTGCCGTCAGCAATTTGTTCAATTGTCGCTGATATTTCTTGTGAGGACGCTGCAACATTCTGGGCCGACTCAACAGTATTTCCAATTAATTTTCTTAAGCTTGTTATCATAGCATTCACCGCATCAGCAAGCTTCCCAAATTCATCCCGGCTCTTAATATTCATATTTTCTCTAAGATCGCCGCCTGCCATCTTCACCATCAGGGTCAGTAGTTTGGATACAGGGCCTACGATTCCTTGTGAGATGACTAACGCAAGTGTAATAGCAATAACTACCGCAATAACGGCAAAAATAATGATTGTTGTACTTCCTGATGTATAGTTGCTCATAATGCTTTCAACCCTTACGTTTGCTCCATCAGTAACACTTGCAACCGCTAATTCTGTGGTATCAATCGCCAATTGTAAATCAATCATTCCTCTTACAAGTACTTTGTATCCATTCGTAAAGTCATTTGCAATGCCATATTTGATAACCTCTGGCACTATAGAATTGTAGTTATTAAGGCTTTGCTCGATCACCAGTACTTGTGACCTTTGCTCCTCCGTTAGTTCGAGCATAGCGTAAGACTTAATATTGTCCGCAATCTTGGTTTGATCTTCTGCGATCATTCCTTCAATTTTTTCAAGTTCAGTATCATCCGTTTCAAGAATCATCTTAAACAGATCGCCCCGAAGTTTATATAAGTTAGTACTTATCTCTCCTACTAGTGTTAATCCAGGTACATTCTTATTTTTCAGCATCTGTGAGTCGCTATTCATGAGCCCCATTTTGTTAATAGACAACCAACTGATAGCAGCAAGTAACAATACAACAACAATAAAACTCCCCAATAACTTAGCGCGAATATTTAATTTCAAGCGAAACACTCCCCTGGCTTTCTTGATTTTAATAACGATTTCACTATCGATTAATAATCCACTTTAGATCTACTGCGATCTTATAAATGAATATTCTTCCGCTATCTACCATTTTCAATATTGAATTATTCATCCTCATTATGCGATTTTATAGGCCTTTAATCCTATCCCCTTTTTTTCCTATTTTCGACACAGATTTCATTAGTCCTATAGGAACCCATTCCTACCCATCACCAACTAAATAAACAAAGCGTGCCTCTGGGAACGCAAAAAAAAACGACAGTCCGCTGTATGCGGAACCTATCGCTTTTGTGTGGGATCAGCCCAACTCGTTTTTTGATATATCTTTGCTATCGCCTGAGCACGACCGTTAACCTCTAGTTTCCCGAAAATTTTGGTGATATGATTCTTTACTGTATGTGTGCTAATAAATAGCTTCTCAGCGATTTCCAAGTTGGTTAGGCCATGTAACACATGATGCAGGATTTCATCTTCCCGCTGGGTAAGACGACCTTTACTCTCAAGTAGGGGTAGTGCTCCCAACTCCGTCTGACTAGACAAGAAGTATTCGAAGGAACGTAGTAGATGATCTTCTATAGAAATGGGGAGCGTTAATATCCATGTCTTCTCCTTATCCCCTTGCTCACAATACCAGATCACAATAAGTAGAATCTTCCCAAGCAAAGTCTCGGGTTCAGCACCTGCAGCTTCATTTTTCTTACCGGACCTATATTGGCGAACTTCTCGTAGTAGACTTACCACAGAAGTTTCTCCAATACAGGATGACAGCAAGGCAGGTTCGTAATCAGATAGTAAACTCGCCTGAGCAATCCTTTCGATCTCTTCAAGCGAACCATTCATGTGTTTAAGGAAACTCTGCGCCAGCTCTTTGACCTTCATTGCCTTGTAAAAGGCTTCCGGATTCAGGATCAGCAGGTTCTGATGTAATAAGGTTACTGTATCTGCTTTTGATACTAAGGTTAGTCCCGTTTCGAGTTGTAGTTTGGTTAGCACAATAGCATTTATAGCATTAAGGAAGGGCATGTTCTCTATATTTTTAGCATCGCCTTCTAATACCAGCCCTACCACACCAAAAATCTTTTGTTCAAAAACAAGGGGCAACTCCAGTAATTCAACTTCATTCCATTGCCGATACAAGGGCTTTCGAAGCATTCTTAACCCTGAACTCCCGGCCATAAAGTACGTCGATTCCGCATTTTCCACATAAGCAATGTTCATGTCCTCAGATTGATTCGAGCAGAGATATACACTCGTTACCTTCTCTTTCTGTTCTTTTAATAACATACAGATAAAGGAGGTTTGAACCGTTCGTTGTATAGAGTCTATCAGCATTTGGAAGAAGGCAGCCTTATCCTTAATGCCTAGAATTCCTTGAGTAACTTCTTCGAAGGCTTTCATACGAATTTTACGTCGTTCGTTGTAGGCTTCATTCTCTAAATAATAGAAATCAGCAGCTAATTGGTTGGCTAACAGTGCCCCTGTATCGGCCTGCTCCTCTGTGAGCTCTTGTACAGATGAATCTGCACCAAATAATAATCCAAAGAACTGATTCTGATATTTAATGGGATAGCAAATGATAACCTTTGGCTCAATTCCCTGTTTTGTAAAAAAAGACACCCTAGGGTCCCAATCAGACCTCTCCCAATACCCCATCTGCCGGGTAAGTCCAATCTGCCCCAGGAATCCTTCCCCGAGAGAAAATGATGCATCTTGTAGCGTCGCATTTTCTTTAAAACCAATCGTTTCGATTACGGTAAATTGTTCTTCATTAATCAGATTACGGGCAAATCCAGCGAACTCCAGCTCCATAACTCGGGCAAACACACCTAACACGCCTTGCAGCCACTTAGGATCACCTGAATCCATCAAATGCACAAGGTTCAAAAGCTGCAGCCGATTCGCATGTTTTCCTTTCTCCACACCTTGATCAAGCAGTAAACGGATCATTTCTGCTAGTTCTTCAAGCTGAATAAGGATCTTTCCCACCTGTTTCTGTCCATAGGTTGGTGTATGGACCAATGCGGCCTTCCATGTCTCCCATACCTGCGTGGGCAAATCCTCAAAAATCCTGCTTTCGATGAGCTTAATATTGCTTTCATCTACGGTGACACCTGCAAAGATGTAATAGGGTGTTTGTTCTTTTACTTTTATAGGGGCGATCAATAGCTTAAATCCAGTTATCGTTTCATACACAATCGGTTTCTGAATGTCTTTTACCTTATCTAGTATATTTAAGATAGAATCCTCAATCGATTTCTGTTGGTACCCTAGAAGAAGTTTCACAATTTCTGACAGACCTGATGGCTCTGTTAATCGATTGTCTTCCTGATCCATAATCATAATCGTTAACCCACATAAGGAAGAATAAGCGTCTTGTAGGTGCTGCAGACTCTGTAATGGCTTTATCCTCATAAATGTTCCTCATTTCGTGAATAATTATATTCACTATCTGCTAATCTTGCTTTCTAAGTAACCATCCTAAAATCCATCCATATATCGCATGCCCAAGTAACCATACAAGTAATGCTGGAATATCAGTTATTTCAGGTGTCCTTTCTGAAAGCGCCGTTGTCGAATACAGTATTACTGCAACTACTAGACTGACCATCATCACAACATAAATATTTTTCCTTGGAGACCAGCGCCTGGATTGAAGAAAGATTGATAGGCAGATGCTCAATAGAATGGAGATAATCACATGTAAAGTGAATTCTAGAATCTCTGGTAAACTCATCCGATTTAGCAGCGGGATATAGTCAATATTCAACAGTAAGGTATACACTTTCAATGAAGTCAATTGTTCCATTACTTTTAAGAACAGCCCTAGGACAATACCTGAGAAAATCCCAGCAAAGATCGCTTTAAAGAGATTATTTCTGCGTAATAAGTGCAACTCATTCACCATCCGTCTCCTAAAAGCTCTAGCAGATCATAGAACATTGTATTTTTCTATTGTATAGCATAATTACATAAATAACCCATTTATTTAATTGTTGAAACTCAATTGCAAATCACTACTAAATGAACTAACCTTACTCCACTTTCTTAGCCAAATAGTGTCCGGCTGCAATACCAGATAATACTGCGTTTTCCACTTTGCCACCACGGTTTCCGGGAAGATAGCAAGCGCCAAAGGCATCCCCACTAAGGAGCAGTGGAGCTTCATTTCCAATATCAAGAAAAGGTTCACTTATGAGTTGATGCGCCTTTGCGAAGCGCCAGCGTTTAATCTGATGCTCTAACTTCTCCAGTGTATGGGTTCCTCCCTGAATGTTCTTTATGTAGGGCAATACATAGTTCCAAATATCATCATCCGTATCATTGAAATGGCTCTCAGACCAATCGGAATCAAGATGGATCGTCCAGGAAGGAACCTCACTAATTCCTTTACTCCTGTTATCTGCTATCCATGAGATCATCCCCGGGAACGGTTCTCTCCAACTTCCCTGTAGTGGGAATCCCTCAGCCTCACCCATGCAGACCATCACCGCAAGACATGGTTTATACTCCACTTTATTTATTAGGCTTCTAATATCACTGGCTATTGAGATATCACCTGATTCAAGGATCGGAAACATTTGTGGAATCGGACAAGTCAACAGCACAGATTTTGTTGTCCACTGCTGAGAGGTATTCGTACTGGTGTTTCTTGCTTGCACGATGTAGTCACCATCGAGAAGAGATATACTTTCAACTACCGTTGAGCACTCCAATGGCTGGTGATAAGCCAATTGCTTGGCAAGTTGGTTCATACCGCCTACTGCCGCATATCTGGGACGGTCTTCAGAATTCCAAGGTGCTATCCAACCCTGGATTAACCAGCTTTCTATTATAGCCTGGAATATCTCACTATTTGCGGTGATAAACTGTGCCCCGTGATCAAAATTACCTCCCGCTATCCGTCGTGTTGCCAACCGCCCACCAGGACTTTGGCCTTTATCTATTATTTGCACACTGGCATTACTATTAGCCTTAATCGTACTTGTAGCCATTAATCCAGAAATCCCAGCACCTACGATCACAACATCCATATGTTTCATCATTTAACCTCCACCAGGCTATAGAAAATATTGTATAATATAAATTCCCCTATTAATATTCTTCAGAGAATATAACATAACATTACATGAAATGTTATTTATTCGCCATTATTGTATAACATTTGTATAGTAATTGTATAGCATTCATATAATCACTTTCTACAATTTCCTGCTGAAAAATAGAGGGTTTTGGAGAAATTTGTTGAAAAGTTCAATTCAATAAGATTAGTTTGAAACATAGGAGGCCTATATGCAGCAAACAGAGCGGGACAAGGATTCCAAAACACCGATTCTGCTAGAAAAAAATAAGACTTCATTTAGCCCGCTTCGGGGCTCCATCAGAATTGCCGGGATTTATTTTATTGTAGGCTGCTTATGGATTCTACTAACAGACAGAGCGGTTTCTGCTTTTTCTATAAATATAGAATGGATTACTAGGATCAATATGATAAAAGGCTGGTTTTTTATCCTCATCACAGCCCTGCTGGTCTTTTCGCTTATTCTGAGAACACTGACTCGTATTAAGAAAGTCGAAGATAAACTAGAGCTCTCCTATAAAGAAATGTTAGCTGCTCATGAAACGTTGGAATCGGTATATGAAGAAGTCACAGCTACTGAAGAGGAACTGAGACAGCAGTACGATATGTTAATCGAGAATCAGCGTAAGCTTACAGCAAGCGAAGAACGGATGCATCATTTGGCCTATCATGATCTACTCACAGGCCTGCCCAACAAGCTGGCCCTATATGAGAATACCGCCAATGATGTTCTTATAGACTCCCGCTCTAATGCAGCCATAATGTTTGTTGACATTGATAACTTTAAATATATTAACGATACGATGGGCCATGAATTCGGAGACCGACTGATCGTTCAGACCAGTGAGCGACTCCGTGCCATCGTAGGAACAGACGGGGCGATTTACCGTTTTGGCGGCGATGAGCTTATCATTCTATTACATCCTTTGCAGGAAAGGGCCCATGTAGACAGGGTTGCAAGTCGAATTCTTACAGGCTTTAAAAAGGGCTTTGAAATAGATAATACGCTGCTGCATATCAGTATCAGTATTGGAATCAGCATGTATCCAGAACACGGCAGAGATATTATGGAGTTAGTTAAACGGGCAGACATTGCCATGTACAAAGCCAAAGAAGCAGGAAAAGATAACTTCGTTGTATTTGATCAGCATTTGAACGATATTTTCGCTGAAAGAATGTATATAGAAAAGCAATTGTATCTTGCTCTGGAACGAGATGAATTCGAGCTCTTTTATCAGCCTCAGGTGGATTTGGCACTGAACAAGGTAACTGGCCTGGAGGCCCTTTTACGTTGGAATAGCCCAGATTTGGGGTATGTCTCTCCACTTAAGTTCATCAAAGTCGCTGAGGATTCGCATTTGATTATTCCCTTGGGAGCCTGGGTTCTTAGTAAAGCCTGTACTTTTCTGCAGCAGCTTCATGAGCAGGGCTTTGAACATTTAACGATGTCCGTTAATATTTCGATGCTGCAGCTGCTGCAGACCGATTTTAATGAGTTGGTCCTGAATACGCTGCAATCCTCCGGTCTTAAACCTCATTATCTGGAATTAGAAATAACAGAATCTATATTTGTTGAATCCTACGGTCATGTTAGCACCAAATTAAATGAGCTTAGAGCTCATAATATTAAAATTGCGTTGGACGATTTCGGGACAGGTTATTCATCACTTAGTTATCTGACCCATTTGCCAATCTCAACCTTGAAGATAGACAAATCATTTATTGATTCGATTCCCGCAGGAACCAATCAAGCTACGCTGGTGGAGCAGATTATTATGATTGGCAAACGAATGAATATGACTGTAATTGCCGAAGGTGTGGAAAGAAAGGATCAGTTGGACTTTTTGCAGGAGCAGGGCTGTGATAAGATCCAGGGTTATTTCTTTAGCAAACCAAAAGCAGGCAAGGATATTGAACAGCTGTTGGCCGATTGGGAGCTAACGGGAATTACCAGCTAACCCCCTACTGTTCTCCATCCATCGGAAATCTAAAGAATATGGTTCTAGAGTAAAATGGCTGCCATTAGGCAGTCTTTTTTGCTGTTTAGTGAGTGTAAATAGTATTTTCTAAACTTGATTAAAATACTCGTATGCGATATATTGCATACACAAGGAGTGAGAAGATATGCCTATCCCAACCAATTATTCTCCCCCATTAAGGGTATCTGCTAAAGAAAGAGCCTTTTCACAAATCCAAAGATGGATTATTGATGGAACGCTGCAGCCTGGCGAGAAACTGGTGGATGCCGAACTGGCCGAGGTACTTGGGGTATCCAGAACACCAATTCGTGAAGCTCTACAGCTGCTAGAGGTGCAAGGACTAGTTGAGATGCATCCGGGAAAAGATACTAGAGTGAATATCATCAAGAAGGATGACATTCTTAAAATGTACTCGGCGCTCGCCTCACTGCATGCATTAGCCACAGAGACAGCTACCTCGCTGATCACGCTTGATCAAATCGAGCAATTAAAGGGACTTAACGCCGATTTTGCCGCGGCTATTGAGCATGGTCAGCCTTATCAGGCTATGGAGATTGACGAACAATTTCACAATCTTATTGTTGAAGCTTCTGACAATCCCTATGTGGCTTCCTTCAGCTCTTCATTACAGATCCATATCCGCAGATTCAAATATGTATTTCTGGCCCAGCCCATTTCAGCGACTGTTGCCTCTGTTGAAGAACATGCCCAAATGATTAAGGCTATGGAAATCGGTGATATGGCGTCTGCCTCAGCAATAATGAAACAAAATCTGCTCCGACCCATGCATGAGTTATATGAATTAATCAATAAAGAATCCAGAGAGGAGCAATAAAAGATGAAGGAACAGGAAGATTTACGGATTCGCAGCAAAGTCATCAGTGAAGGGGTTAATCGGGTTCCTAACCGAGCTATGCTTCGAGCTGTAGGATTTCAGGATGAAGATTTCAAGAAGCCAATGATCGGGGTTGCCAGCACCTGGAGCGAAGTAACTCCTTGCAACATCCATATTGACGTATTAGCAAGAGAAGCCAAACAAGGTGTCCAAGCTAATGGAGGAGCCCCTTTAATTTTCAATACAATCACCGTAGCTGATGGAATTGCCATGGGACATGAAGGAATGCTCTACTCGCTTCCTAGCCGGGAGATTATTGCGGACTCTATTGAAATCGTCGTAAATGCCGAACGTTTTGACGGATTAGTGGCTATCGGTGGCTGTGACAAGAATACCCCCGCCTGTTTGATGGCGATTGGCCGCATGAATCTTCCGGCCGTCTATGTCTACGGGGGAACTATACAGCCTGGTAAATTGAACGGTGAGGATGTTAATATCGTTACCGCTTTTGAAGCTGTTGGCCAATACCATGATGGGAAACTGACCGATGAGGAACTGCATGAGATTGAATGTCATGTCTGCCCTGGAGCCGGTGCTTGTGGGGGAATGTATACTGCGAATACTATGGCCTCAGCTGCCGAAGCGCTTGGAATGAGCTTGCCCGGTTCTTCTTCTACCTCTGCTATTGCCGACAACAAGGCGACTGAATGTGTAGAAGCCGGCAAAACGGTGGTGGAACTGCTGAGAAAAGGGATCTACCCGCGAGATATTATGACTAAAAAAGCATTTGAGAATGCCATCACTGTCATTATGGCACTTGGAGGTTCAACTAATGCCTTCCTTCACCTCCTGGCGATTGCCCACTCTGTCGAGGTTGATTTAACCATTGATGATTTCGAGCGCATCCGCAAAAACGTCCCTCATCTCGCTGATCTGAAGCCTAGCGGCCGCTACATGATGCAGGACCTAAATGATGCCGGTGGTGTTCCTGCCGTTATGAAGATGCTGCTGGAGGGGGGATTGCTGCATGGAGATTGTCTAACCGTTACAGGGAAGACTATCGCCGAGAATCTGGCCGAAGTTCAGCCGCTGAGTGAACAGCAGGACGTAGTCAGATCCTTCGATAATCCACTCAAATCAAGCGGTCCACTCGTCCTGCTCAAAGGGAATCTGGCACCTGAAGGCGCTGTAGCCAAAATGTCCGGTCTAAAGATTTTGAATTTCACGGGTCCAGCCCGTGTCTATAACAGTGAAGATGAAGCCACCGAAGCGATAGTGCAGAACGAGATTCGTAAAGGTGACGTCATCGTCATCCGTTATTGCGGCCCTAAAGGCGGCCCCGGCATGCCGGAAATGCTGTCCGTCACGGCTCTGATCGTAGGGAAAGGCCTCGGCGCAGATGTCGCCCTCCTTACCGATGGAAGATTCTCCGGCGGATCACATGGATTTGTCGTAGGACATGTGGCTCCTGAAGCACAGGTGGGCGGTCCAATTGCCTTGCTGCAAGAAGGCGACATCATCACTATAGACAGTGAGACGCAAGAGATTAATTTTGCGGTTTCTGCTGAAGAACTAGCGGAAAGAGCGAAGCATTGGATCAAACCTCCACTCAAATTCCGCTCTGGCGTGCTGGCCAAATATGCTCGCCTTGTCTCCTCTGCCTCCAAAGGCGCGGTGACCGATTTAGATCTTTAAAGGATACAGGGATCAGCGCGATAGGAGCGCTGATCTCTTTTTTAAGAAGAGAATTCATCTGTTTTTTGGGGTATTTTATGAATATCCTGAACTGGTCGCTTCCTTATCTCCCACTATTCCGTTTTTTTTGTTAAAATAGAATTGTCGGCGTATTTGGCTTATTGCAGCGTCAGTCACGGAAACGGAGGCAGTACTTGTGGATTATATTATTCTGGACATCGAATTCAACGGCCGTAAGTTTGCCAGCGAGCACCCTATGGAGGTCATTGAGATTGGAGCCGTCCGGTTAGACTCTTCATTGCAGTATCAGGATGAATTCTCTTCCTTGATCAAACCCATATATTTCTCTACCCTTAATTCCTTCATTAAGAAAAAAACCGGTATCCCTCAAGAAGAGATTGATATCGCAGACCGCTTTCCGAAGGTCATCACTGCTTTTACAGAGTGGTTGGACCAGAGTAAGGACGGTGTATTGCTCCTTACGTGGGGCGGTGAGGATATGAAGCGGATTATTCAGGATATACGTATGCATAAAATGGATGATACCTACTGGATGGAAGCTACTTATTTCGATTTGCTCAAAGGTGTTCTGCGGGCACGCAACCTTAGCAACGATATCAGTGTAGAAGGCGCAATGGCTCTATTTGAGCTTGACCCTTCCGGTTCCGCGCACCGGGCACTTGATGATGCACGCATGACCTCGGAGATCTTCCGCGCCGTATTCAATGATCTCGATTTCGAGCGCTCACAGCATTATAAGGACACCTACTCCAACGCTAGAGAACGCAAAACAGTCAAAGTCGCCATCAAAGCCATGAACTCGCAAAAAATCGTTCCTACTTGGGAGCTTGTAGCCGAGCATTATTTCTCCGATAAGACTACCCTTACTGATCCCCGGAAGCTGGCGGAGCTGCAGGATTATTTCACGGCACAGGTGGGACGGCCCTAAGTTCTGCATAGTAACTTATGTTCTGAAGTTACAAGGGTATTCACCAGGCATAGCACAACACAGCGGCAAGCCCCCTAGATACATCATGGGGGCTGCCGCTGTTTTACGTACTCCGCTGCTTGACATTAACGTTACGTCAAGGTGTAGAGTTGATTTAGAAGCAGATGCTTATGTAGAAGTTTTGTACAAAGTTAATTAGAGGTGATCATACGGAATACACAGTACAGAAGCTTGGGACGTTGGCTGGGATAAGCACGCGGACACTGCGTTATTATGATGAGTTTGGCATTCTTAAGCCCGCAAGAATCAACTCCTCAGGCTATCGTATCTACGGTCAGGCCGAGGTGGACCGGCTGCAGCAAATTCTTTTTTACCGGGAACTCGGTTTGAACCTGGATGCCATCAAAGAAATTATAACTTCACCGTCATTCGACGGAGCCAGAGCACTGCGGGAACATCATCACAACCTGCTTCAGCGGAGAACTCAGCTAGACCTATTAATCGCTAACGTGGAACAGACGCTGGCGCAAACCGAAGGGAGAATAACTATGAGCAATACCGAGAAATTCGCAGGCTTTAAGCAAAAGCTGATTGCCGATAACGAGCAGCAATACGGACAGGAAATTCGCGCGAAATACGGGGATTCCACCGTAGATCAATCGAATCGGAAGCTGAGCAACATGACGGAAGAACAATATGCAGCTATCCAGAAGCTTGAAGAGGAAATGTTCCACACGATTAAGCAAGCCATGGTGAATGGCGACCCCAGCAGCGAACTTGCGCAAAAAGGTGCTGATCTGCACCGCCAGTGGCTAAGCTTCTACTGGGACACCTACTCCAAGGAAGCTCATGCGGGGGTCGCACAAATGTACGTGGATGATGAACGCTTCACTAGCTATTATGACAAGCACCAGCCGGGATTTGCACGGTTCTTGAGAGATGCTGTACAGATTTACACGGGATAAATCGAACAGAAAACTGACGTTGCAAATTAAGCGACGTCAGTTGTTGCAACACTTTTGATCAAGAATTATCCGCATAAATCAGCCTTTTACAGACCCAGCCAATCCGGAAACAAAATACTTCTGGAACATCAGATATACGGCCAAGGTAGGGATAATAGAAATCAGTACCCCGGCGTTCATCAAAGTATAATCGGTTGCATGTTCTCCCTTGAAGGAGAGAAGCCCTGTCGTAATGGTTCTCATCGAATCCTTAGTGATAAAGATTTGCGCAAGCAGAAACTCATTCCAGGTCGCCATAAAGTCAAAAATCACAAGTGTTGCTATTGCAGGCATGGCAAGAGGCAGTACAATTCGCAGAAATTTCCCCAAATCACTGCAGCCGTCAATTAGAGCGGACTCATCGATTTCTTTAGGGATGGTTCGAAAGAAGCCACGAAGAATTAGAATGCCAAATGGAATGCCAAAACCTACATATATGAGAAAAATACCAGGATAGGTATTCACTAGATGGGTTTTATTCAGAAAAATATTCAGCGGGACAAGCGTCGCCTGTATAGGAATCATCATGCCAACTAAGAAAAATGCAAACATGGCATTGCTCCACTTAAAGTTCAGCCGCGTCAGCGCAAAGGCCGCTAGCGCTTCAATCAAAATACCCAGTGGCACCTTAATTAAACAAATGAATGCCGTGTTACCCATATACATGCTCATTTTCCCCTGATCCCAAGCCTTCAGAAAGTTGCCCCATTGAAATTTTTTAGGCAGGGCGTAAAACGGGCTGGTCAACAGATCCGATTTTGATTTTAAAGCAGTAAACGCGATAAACAATACAGGAATTAGAAATATTAAGGCCAGAACAATTAAAAAAGTATATCTCAGTACGTTAACAGCCGGATGAACCCTTAGCTCCTCCATCCCATACTCACCTTCTTTCCACGCATTACACGTGCGATTTCTTCGTGGTGTAATAGACATACGGAATAATGACAATCATCGAGACCATGACCAGTATTAACGAAATCGCTGAACCGGTTCCTATATTGGCAAAACGGAAGGTCTGATTATACATCCAAGAGGATAAAACCTGGGTGCTTTCCGCTGGCCCCCCACCGGTCATTCCGTAAATAATGTCATATACTTTCATGGAAGCAATTAGTGTTGTGGCGATAACAATTACAAATGTTTCACGAAGTAGCGGCAGGGTGATGAACCAAAACGATTGATAAGGCCTTGCTCCGTCGATAAGAGCAGCTTCGTAAGGATCTTGCGGAATGCTTTGCAGCCCAGCCAGAAACAACACCATCGGCTGACCGATTCCTTGCCACATCGCAGCGACAAACACCGCTCCGAGCGCGGTCTTAGGCTCTGCCAGCCAAGCATGGGTCCAACTTTCCAGTCCCAGCATGATCAGCATTTTGTTAACAAAGCCTTGTGTAGGATTATAAAGCCATGTCCACCCGGTTGCGACGATAATGCCTGATAAAACATAAGGGAAATAGAACACCCCCCGAAAAATAATACGGCCTTTCAGCTTCTTATTAAGCAATAGCGCCAATCCCAGACCAGAGCCCATAATGAGCGTCAGTGAACCGATCATCCACAGCAAATTGTTTTTCAAGGCTCTTGCGAAAACTGAATCATTCATGATCAGGTCGGTATAATTACCAAAACCGATGAAGTCCTTATGAGGTGCTACCCCATTCCACCTGAAGAAGCTAAGAAAAAGAGTATAGATCGACGGCGCAAATATGACCGTTAAATAAATGACCAAAGCAGGCAGCAGGAATAACCATGGCTTCAGAGCCCTCGTTGTCACATCAAATCCCCCTCCATAAAGCTTGCAGCGACCGACTGCGGTGGTCGCTGCAAGCCTCTATTA
>LIDZ01015388.1_pt19 | contig 13814 bp, 14 predicted proteins | sample 644651 | NCBI WGS metagenome assembly LIDZ01 (sample SAMN03856242, study PRJNA289617) | food metagenome | isolation source: wine grapes on drying loft during traditional withering process | host: Vitis vinifera cv. Corvina | place: Italy: Gargagnago di S. Ambrogio di Valpolicella | collected 2014-01
GCGCCGCACACAGCGCCGGCAGCCGTAGAAGCGCCTCGCTGTCATCACCGTCATCCGGATACTGTGCCGGTATGCCCGCGTCGCGCAGCACTTGAGCCGTACCCGCGCCTACCGCAAACCACTGCGCGCCCCCGCTGGCGCCGCGTTCATCTGCCAACAGTTGCAAGGCCAGACGTGCAGCCGGCTTGCTCACCACGATTACCAGCGCATACCGTTCAAGATGGTCCAGCGGCTCGCGCAGCTCGGCAGTGGCCGGCAGGGGCTCGATGTGCAGCAGCGGCAGGCTGCTGCAGAACACGCCATCCTGGGCCAGCACCTGAGCCATGGCTGCGCACTCCTCGGCAGGCCGGGTCAGCAGCAGCCGCCAAGGCATCACTGTACACGCGCCTCGCCGTACACCTCTTGCAAGATGTCAGCAGCGCCCTGCGTCAGCAATTGCTCGGCCACCTGGACCCCCAACGCGTGGGCGTCGCTGCGGGGCGCACGGGCCTCGGCACTCAGCAACAGATCGCCGCTGGGCTGGCCGACCAGTCCACGCAACCACAGGGTGTCGCCTTCGAGCACGGCATAGCATGCAATCGGAACCTGGCAGCCACCATTGAGGTGCTTGTTCATCGCGCGTTCGGCGCTCACCCGGTCCGCAGTATCGGCGTGGTTCAACGGTGTCAGCAATGCATGTACGTCGAGGTCGGCGCTGCGGCATTCGATGCCCACGGCTCCCTGCCCACCGGCCGGCAGGCTGTGTTCAACGCTGAGATTTTGCGCGATGCGAGAGGCGAAACCGAGGCGGATCAAGCCGGCTGCCGCGAGGATGATCGCGTCGTACTCGCCCGCATCGAGCTTGGCCAGGCGCGTATTGACGTTGCCTCGCAGAAAGTGAATCACCAGATCCGGGCGCCTGGCCAACAGTTGGGTCTGGCGGCGCAGGCTAGAGGTGCCGACGATGGCACCCAAGGGCAAGGCTTCGAGGCTGGAGTAGGCATTGGAAACAAACGCGTCGCGCGGGTCTTCACGCTCGCAGATGCAATACAGCCCGAGGCCCAGAGGGAAATCCATCGGCACGTCTTTCATCGAATGCACAGCGATGTCGGCTTCGTCGGCCAATAGCGCGTTTTCGAGTTCCTTGACGAACAAACCCTTGCCGCCGATCTTCGACAATGGGGAGTCGAGCAGCTTGTCGCCGCGACTGACCATGGGCACAAGCGACACATCGATACCAGGATGGGCCTGTTCGAGGCGCGCCTTGACGTATTCAGCCTGCCACAGCGCAAGAGCGCTCTTGCGGGTAGCGATGCGGATGGGGCGAAGGGACATGGGTCGATCCGTACTGGGTAAAGATCGCGATCATAGCAGTTTTGGCAAGCGAATTAATCGAGGGGTGCACACCGACCCATTCGCCCGCGAGCTGCGCTCCCACAGTAAAAGCACATACCCAAAAGCGCTTCTGTGGAAGCAGAGCCTGCTCGCGAAAAGACTGACGCGCTCGCACTCACCTAAAGCTGCTGCATCATCTTGCGCACCCCAGCTACGTGGCGGCGGCTCACAATCAGCGCGTCACCGTTGAGGCCGCGCAGGTACAGCTGAAAATGCCCAAGCGGTGTGCGCTGCAGACGCTCGATACGCTCACGCGCCACCAAGGCATTGCGGTGAATGCGCACGAAGCGATCGCCAAACTCGTCCTCAAGGGCCTTCAAAGGCTCATCCAGCAGCACTTCGCCGCCCTCGTGGCGCAGGGTCACGTATTTGTGATCAGCAATGAAATAAATCACCTGATCCAGTGGTATCAGCTCGATACCCTTGCGGGTGCGGGCACTGATATGGGTACGCGGACCGTTGCCAGTCTCGGCGGCTGGGCGGGTCAGCGCGGCCAGCTGCACCCGGTTGGGGCGCTCGGCTTTTTTCAATGCCTCGAGCAACTGCTCGGAACGCACCGGCTTGACCAGGTAACCTACCGCATTGACTTGAAAGGCATCCAAGGCGAACTCGTCACCGGCCGTACAAAACACCACAGCTGGTGGCGCATCACGCTCGCACAAGCGGGCAGCCACCTGCAGGCCATCCAGGCCCGGCATGCGGATGTCGAGCAGCACGACGTCAGGCTTGAGTGAGTCGATCATGGTCAGGGCTTCGTCGCCGCTACCGGCCCCCGGTTCCATGACGTTGTATCCCTCGAGGTCGCCAACCAACCGGCTCAGACGCTCGCGGGCAAGGGGTTCGTCATCAACGATCAGGACATTCATAGAGCACTGGATTCCTGCGTGAGTCTTGCACATGGGTAACGGAGACAAGTGATGTATAGACCGTCACGGTGGTCCACGCTCAGACTTGCCCGAGGGCCAAAAAGTGCCGCAAGTCGCGCACCCATGTTCTCCAGCGCCTGATGCGTGCTGCCCGAAACGTGCTGCACGGAAACTTCGTCATAGGGATTGCTGATGCTCAATATGAACTCTCCCTCCTGGTAATCGGCTTGAACGCTGACTCCCCCACCTGCGGTGCGCGGAACAACACCACGGATCAGCGTATTTTCCAGCCATGGTCATAAGGGTAGCTGCGTGATCGACAATTGATGAGTAATTGTGTCGCGCCTACCGTCCAACTGTAGACGTTCGCCGGGACGATATTGCTCAATCGATAAATATCATTGAGTCAGATTCCTGCTTGCCGCAACTGCGAAGCGGCGACACAGGGGCCAGAGCAGCAGGTCGATGTCGCAAGGTTGACGTTGCAAGGCAAGCCGACGGCAGACAACTTGGCAACCCTGTTATTATTGCGGACAATTTCCCGTTCACGCCTTCAACGAGCGTTTTCATGAGCACAGACAAGACCAATCAGTCCTGGGGCGGCCGCTTCAGTGAACCCGTCGACGCCTTTGTCGCCCGCTTCACCGCCTCCGTCGACTTCGACAAGCGTCTGTATCACCACGACATCATGGGCTCGATCGCCCACGCGACCATGCTCGCCAGTGTAGGTGTACTGACTGATGCCGAGCGCGACACCATCATCGGTGGCCTGAACACCATTCGGGACGAAATCAAGGCCGGCCAGTTCGACTGGCGTGTCGACCTCGAAGACGTGCACATGAACATCGAAGCACGCCTGACCGACCGCATCGGCATCACCGGCAAAAAGCTGCACACCGGCCGTAGCCGCAACGACCAGGTCGCCACCGATATTCGCCTGTGGCTGCGCGACGAGATCGACCTGATCCTGAGCGAGATCACCCGCTTGCAGCAAGGTCTGCTGAAGCAGGCCGAGCGTGAAGCCGAGACCATCATGCCCGGCTTTACCCACCTCCAAACCGCGCAGCCGGTCACTTTTGGCCATCACCTGCTGGCTTGGTTCGAAATGCTCAGCCGCGACTACGAGCGCCTGGTCGACTGCCGCAAGCGCGCCAACCGCATGCCCTTGGGCAGCGCCGCACTCGCCGGCACCACCTACCCGATCGACCGCGAACTGACCTGCAAATTGCTGGGTTTCGAGGCGGTAAGCGGCAACTCGCTGGACGGCGTTTCCGATCGCGACTTCGCCATCGAGTTCTGCGCTGCCGCCAGCATCGCCATGATGCACCTGTCGCGCTTCTCCGAAGAGCTGGTGTTGTGGACCAGCGCCCAGTTCCAGTTCATCGACCTGCCGGACCGCTTCTGCACCGGCAGCTCGATCATGCCGCAAAAGAAAAACCCCGACGTGCCGGAGCTGGTACGTGGCAAGAGCGGTCGGGTGTTCGGCGCGCTCATGGGCCTGCTGACCCTGATGAAAGGCCAACCACTGGCCTACAACAAGGACAACCAGGAAGACAAAGAGCCGCTGTTCGACGCTGCCGATACCCTGCGCGACTCGTTGCGTGCCTTCGCCGACATGATTCCGGCCATCAAGCCCAAGCACGCCATCATGCGTGAAGCCGCGCTGCGCGGGTTTTCCACCGCCACCGACCTAGCCGATTATCTGGTGCGCCGTGGCCTGCCGTTCCGTGACTGCCATGAAATCGTCGGCCATGCCGTCAAATATGGCGTCGAGAGCGGCAAGGACCTGGCCGAAATGAGCCTTGAAGAGCTGCGTCAGTTCAGCGACCAGATCGAGCAGGACGTGTTTGCGGTGCTTACCCTCGAAGGCTCGGTCAACGCCCGTGACCATATCGGCGGCACCGCGCCGGCGCAGGTCAAGGCTGCAGTTGTGCGCGGCAATGCGCTGCTGGCTTCGCGCTGAGGCCTGCGGCCCGCCCTTGAGCGGGCTGCTTGTGTAGCTTGGGGGCCTGGCGGCGAGAGACAGGCCGCCAGTCGCGAAGTGAGCCAGGTCTGCCCCTCACGCGCAGCCCTCTCAAGCTACAGATGCTGTGCAGACCACATCTCTATCGATCATTTCAACGTTTTCAGGAGCCAAAACCATGAGCGAAGCAAACGACATCGACAACGACGAAGAAGAATTCGCCGAAGCGACCCTCAGCCAGGCCATCGAGAATCAGCTGGAAAGCGGCGAGCCGGCTGCAGCCAAAGCGACCTACAACAAGCTCAAGCTGGTGGGTATCGAACATGACGAAATCATCAACCTGATGGCCCATGTGCTGGCTTACGAGATTGACGCCATGCTCGATGCCGACCGGCCTTTCGACAGCGCCTGGTACGAGACCGCCCTGCGCGCCCTGCCTGAACTGCCGCCGGAGCGCGATTGATACATCCCGAAACCTGCAAACCGGGCAATAGTTCCAGACCCTGACTACACTTGGAAAACCCCGCCGCCACCAGTCGGGGTTGCCGCAGTCAACACTGCGTCCATAACAATAGTCCTGGAGCGCCTCCGTCTATGTCCTACTCCACTGAACTGATCGCCGAGCTGGAAATCCTTGCCCTGTTCAACCTCGGCAATACCCAGGAAGGCCTGAAAATCCACCACACTGCCGCACCCCAGGCCATCGCCGCCGCGCAGCGCCTACACGAAAAAGAACTGATTACCCTCCAGGACGGCGGTTATCTCACCCCCCGCGGCATCCTTGCGGCCGAGCACGCCCAATCACTGCTCGACATCCTCAAACTGCCCCAGGCTGCATAATCGCCAACGCTGAGCAAGACGCGCCTGTGGGAGCGGGCTTCGCCCAGAAAGCTTGTCAGGTAGAGCCGGCTCCCACAGAGATTTCAAACTTGCCGCTCAACATCCCGCCGGGCACGCCGATAACCGAAGCAGAACCTTTCGTTATCACGCGCGGCCGGGGTGGTCTGAGTTTGCAATGACGCGCAATATTGAAATCCGCCCTGACTTGAATCAGGGCATCGACCGCAAGGTCTTGAGCCAGCTGCGCAAACGCTTCCTCGATATCAATCAGGGGCGGATGGAGCGCGCGCTCGAAGGGTTCTCAAGCCGCCAGCAAGTCGTGCTCAAACTGTTGCCGCTCTTCTTCCACGTCAACCATCCATTACTGCCCGGCTATGTCAGCGGGTCCACGCCCGCAGGTATTTCCACCTATGAGCCGGATGAAGACGTGCTCGCCGAAGCCCAGCGCCTGACCCGTTCGTTTGCCTACAAGACCCGCCAAGGCAACTTGCCGCGGCCGATCCTGGGGCTGTTCCTTATGGGCAGCCTCGGCACCCTGGCGCAAACCGAAAACAGCGACATGGACATGTGGGTTTGCCACGACGCTAGCCTGAGCGACCAAGGCAAGGACGAACTGGCGCGCAAATGTGCACTGCTCGAAACCTGGGCAACCAGCCAAGGCGCCGAAGCGCACTTTTTTTTGATCGACAGCGAACGCTTTGCCCAAGGCGAGCGCGATGATGCCTTGAGCTCGGAAAACTGCGGCAGCACGCAGCACTACCTGTTGCTCGACGAGTTTTACCGCACGGCCATCTGGATGGCCGGTCGCACGCCGCTATGGTGGCTGGTGCCGGTGTATGAAGAGGCGCGCTATGCCGAGTACACCCACACTTTGCTATCCAAGCGCTTCATCCGCGAAAACGAAGTGCTCGACCTTGGCCACATGGCGCATATTCCGCCGGGCGAATTTATCGGCGCAGGCCTGTGGCAGCTGTACAAGGGCATCGACTCGCCCTACAAATCGGTGCTCAAGCTGCTACTCACCGAGGTGTATGCCAGCGAGCACCCTAAGGTGCAGTGCCTGAGCCTGCGCTTCAAGCAGGCCGTGTTCAGCCGCGAGCTCGACCTGGACGAGTTCGACCCGTATGTGATGGTCTACCGGCGCATCGAAGAATACCTGCTGGCGCGCAATGAACCGCAGCGCCTGGAGCTGCTGCGCCGGGCGTTCTACCTCAAGGTCAACAAAAAACTCAGTGGCCCGGCTCGTTTGCGCAGCCAGGGCTGGCAACGCCAGGTGTTGGAGAAACTGGTCGCCGAGTGGCAATGGGATGAGCGTCAATTGATGCTGCTCGACAGCCGCAGCCAGTGGAAAGCCCGCCAAGTGGGCAGTGAGCGCCGCGCCTTGGTCAACGAACTCAACTACAGCTATCGCTTCCTCACCCAGTTCGCCCGCAGCCAGCCTATGGGCACCCCCACAGACCGGCGCGACATGAACATCCTCGGCAGGCGCCTGTACGCGGCCTTCGAGCGCCGCGCTGGCAAGATCGAACACATCAACCCCGGCATTGCTCCGGACCTGGCCGAAGATACCCTGACCCTGGTGCAGTCGCCCAACAAGCGCGAGCCGGGGCAAACCCAGTGGGCGATCTTTACCGGCAACCTGGGGACTCAGGAGTGGGAACACTTTTCGCCGCTCAAGCGCAGCCGCGAGCTGGTCGACCTGCTTGCCTGGAGCCACCGTAACGGGGTGATCGATAGCAGCACCCGCATGGCCCTGCACCCCGGCGACAGCGACCTGACCGAATTCGAGCTGTTCAACCTACTAGGCAGCCTGCAGCAGAGCATCGACCTGAACCAGCCTGACGTCAGCGATGAACAGTTGCTGCTGCCCAGTGTGCCGGCTGAAGTGCTGCTGATGGTCAATGTGGGCGTCGACCCTTTGAGTCATCACCGTGACTTGAACATCCTGATGACCACCGAACGCACCGACTCTTTAAGTTACGCCGGGGTCCGGGAAAACCTGGTGCTGAACCTCGATCAAGTGATGGTCAACAGCTGGAACGAGGTCCAGGTCAGCCGCTACGACCGCCCCCACGCCCTGCTCGACTGCCTGCGCGACTACCTCAACAGCCTGGTGCCGGGCCGCCCCGCGCCACGCCTGCGGGTGCGTTGTTTTTGCCATAACCGTGCAGCCGCCATCGCCCAGCGGGTCGAAGCGTTATTCAACACCGCCCAACAGTTGCTCGAGCAAGGCCGCGACTACCGCTACCTGTTCAAGGTCGAAAAACACTATCACCTGCTGATGTTGGCCCGTGGCAATGTCAGCCATGTGGTGCTCGACAGCCTGCCTGCCCTGATCAGCCAACTCGGCGAATCGCAGCTCGGCTACAGCCCACTGCACGTGGACGACCATGCCCTGGAAGGTCAGGACCTGGCCTTGGTACTGGCCCAAGGCGCTAGCAACTGCGTGCAGGTGTTCTACCGCCAGTACGACCGGCAGGCCCAGGTGTATGTGATCGATGAATTCAATGTGCTGTGGTGCCAGCGCCTGCCGTATCTGGACGAAGAAACACTACTGGCGCCGCTGCAGCGCTTTTTTCACTCGATTCTGTTTCGCCGCGAGGCACTGCGACCCATGGAGGATGGCTTCCCGGCGCCGCCACTGGAACTGCGCTACTACCGGCTGATGCCGGCGGGTTCGGCCACGGCCACCGGACCGGCAAAGCATGTGCAACTGCGCAGCGCCCCGCAAGCCGCCGCGGAACGCTCGTTTTACGATATTCAGGCGATTATCGAGCGCACTTCCACCGAGCAGCATCAGATCACGCTGTATTGCAATCAGATGGAGTTCAGCGAGCTGGAGCACGGCCAGCAGCTGTACAGCAACGTCGCGCGGCAGATCATCGCCCAGCGCAGTGGTGGCGAGCGTTACCGCTGCTACATCACTGACTTGGATCTGTCCGGGGTATTCGTCGACAGCGCGCCATCGACCCACGCCTACCTGCGCTACAAGACCGAACTGGAGCGCTCACTCAACAGCGCGCTCACCAGCCTCTAGGTGCAAACGCCGCTGCGCGGCTTGCGCGCAGATCACCCGGCGCCGGTCATCATCAGCCGAGCGCCACTCGCGGATATCCTCGACATGGCGCAGGCAACCTCGGCAAACCTTGTGTTCGTCGAGGCGGCACAAGCTGATGCAAGGCGAAGGCACGGCCGGGCTGACATTGCTGTACAGCGGCTTGGCCGGGCGCACGGGAGTTTCAGCGCTCACTTTCGTCATCGATCGCGGTGAAATCCAAGTCGTCGCCCGCTTGCTCCTTGACCAGCCGGGTGAGCATCTCGCCCAGCAGCTCTTCGCTCTTGTCGCATTTCCAGTTGCGCTCTTCTTCGTCGTAGTCAAAGTGAAAGCCGCCGCTGCGGGCTGCCAGCCAAAGCTGACGCAGGGGCTCCTGGCGGCTGAAGATCAACTGGCCGCCGCCATCTTCGAACTTGACGGTCAACACACCTGCCGAGATTTCCAGATCCGGGTCCAGATCGCTGGTTTCGAATATATCTTCCAACGCCTGCTGGGTGGCATCGACCAGATCATGAAAACGGGCTTCGGACAAACTCATTGCATGAACCTCGAAAATTGTCTGATGACGCTGTAGCGCGGCACGATACGAGCAGCGCGCAATGAATGCAAAGATTAAAGACCTACGGCAGGGTGTTGTGGCGCTGCGAGCGGCCCCTTCGTCAGCAAGCTGTGCTCCTACAGACCGTCAGTTCCAGCCCGACCTGTGGGAGCACAGCTTGCTGGCGAAGGGACCCTCGGCACCCCTGCACCATTTACTGCCCCTGCACCCCACCCAGTCGGCTCGAATAGGCAAGGGGGCGGGGGCTGGGTATACTCGGGCGCAATTAATGCTTATACAAAGGATGTCGCCATGAAGCGCATGATTTCCTCCCTGGCTGCGCTTGTCGCGGTTGCCTGCCTTGTCAGTGCCTGTGGTCAAAAAGGCCCGTTGTACATGCCCGATGGCAGCGCCTCGCCGGCCGACCAGGCAAAATCCTCGCAGCAGAAAACACACAAGCACTACTGATCAAGGGTTCACCATGGACGCTTTCAATTACCGCGACGGTGAGCTGTTCGCGGAGAACGTCGCATTGTCTTCCCTTGCGGAGCAATTCGGCACGCCCACCTACGTGTACTCCCGCGCGCACATCGAAGGCCAGTATCGTGCCTACGCCGACGCCCTTGCAGGTGTCCCGCATCTGGTGTGTTTCGCCGTCAAGGCCAACTCCAATCTGGGCGTGCTGAACATACTCGCGCGCGTGGGTGCGGGCTTCGACATCGTATCGGGTGGCGAGCTTGAGCGCGTTCTGGCTGCCGGTGGCAAAGCTGACAAGATTGTTTTCTCAGGCGTCGGCAAGACCCGCGAGGACATGCGTCGCGCCCTGGAAGTGGGTGTGCACTGCTTCAACATCGAGTCCACCGACGAGCTTGAACGCCTGCAACAGGTGGCTGCCGAAATGGGCAAACGTGCGCCTGTTTCGCTGCGGGTCAACCCGGATGTCGATGCCGGCACCCACCCGTACATTTCCACCGGCCTCAAGGAAAACAAGTTCGGCATCGCTATCGCTGATGCTGAAGACGTCTACATCCGTGCCTCGCAGCTGCCAAACCTGGACATCATCGGTGTCGATTGCCATATCGGCTCGCAGCTCACCACCCTTGAGCCGTTCCTCGACGCCCTCGATCGCCTGCTGGCGCTGATCGACCGCCTCGGCGAGTGCGGCATCCATCTGCACCACATCGACCTCGGTGGCGGTGTCGGCGTGCGCTATCGCGACGAAGAACCCCCGCTGGTGGCCGACTATATCCAGGCGGTGCGCGAGCGTGTCGCCGGGCGTGATCTGGCGCTGGTGTTCGAGCCTGGCCGCTATATCGTGGCCAACGCCGGTGTCTTGCTAACCCGCGTCGAATACCTCAAGCACACCGAGTTCAAGGATTTCGCCATCGTCGATGCGGCCATGAACGACATGATCCGCCCGGCCCTGTACCAGGCCTGGATGAATGTCACTGCCGTGTCCACCCGCAGCGAAGCGCAGGCGCGCGCCTACGACGTGGTCGGGCCGATCTGCGAAACCGGCGACTTTTTGGCCAAGGACCGCGAACTCGCGATCGCCGAGGGTGATCTGCTGGCCCTGCATTCGGCCGGAGCCTACGGTTTCGTCATGAGCTCCAACTACAACACCCGTGGCCGTTGCGCCGAAATCCTGGTCGATGGTGACCAGGCCTTCGAAGTTCGCCGCCGCGAGACCGTAGCCGAGTTGTATGCTGGCGAAAGCCTGCTGCCGGAGTGAATTCATGCTGCTGCGTTTTACCAAGATGCACGGCCTGGGCAATGACTTCATGGTCCTCGACCTGGTCAGCCAGCACGCGCATATCCAAGGCAAGCACGCCAAGCAATGGGGCGACCGCAACACCGGTATCGGCTTTGATCAACTGTTGATCGTCGAAGCACCGAGCAACCCCGACGTCGACTTCCGTTACCGCATCTTCAACTCCGATGGTTCGGAGGTCGAGCAATGCGGCAACGGTGCGCGATGCTTCGCCCGCTTTGTACTCGACAAGCGTCTGACTGCCAAAAAGCTGATCAGGGTCGAGACCAAAGGTGGAGTGATCGAGCTGGACGTGCGCAGCGATGGGCAGATCAGCGTCAACATGGGCGCGCCGCGTCTGGTGCCGGACGACATCCCCTTCCAGGCCGAGACCCGCGCGCTCAGCTATGCGCTGGACGTCGACGGCCAGAGCGTGCAGATTGCCGCCGTGTCCATGGGTAACCCCCATGCGGTACTGCGCGTCGATGACGTCAACAGCGCGCCGGTCCGCGAGCTGGGGCCGAAGATCGAGCACCATTCGCGCTTCCCGCAGCGGGTCAATGTCGGCTTTTTGCAAGTCGTCGATCGCCAGCGCGCGCAGTTGCGTGTATGGGAACGCGGCGCTGGCGAAACCCAGGCCTGCGGTACCGGTGCCTGCGCTGCTGCAGTTGCCGCCATCAGCCAAGGCTGGATGGATTCGCCACTCACACTGGACCTCACCGGCGGGCGCCTGTCCATCGAGTGGGCCGGTGAAGGCCATCCGGTCATCATGACTGGCCCTGCGGTTCGCGTGTATGAAGGACAAGTTCGCTTATGAGTGATCAGCCCAAAGGCACACCGCCGGACGCCGACAGCGTTGCGGCGTTCCTGCGTGACAACCCGGACTTTTTCGTCGAGCAAGAAGAGCTGCTGACCTCGCTGCGCCTGCCCCACCAGCGCGGCGATACGGTGTCGCTGGTCGAGCGGCAGATGAAGCTGCTGCGCGAGCGCAATATCGAGATGCGCCATCGTTTGTCTCAATTGATGGACGTCGCACGCGACAATGATCGGCTGTTCGACAAGACCCGGCGCCTGATTCTGGCGTTGATGGATGCCGGCAGCCTTGATGAGCTGGTCATTGCCGTCGAAGACAGCCTGCGCCAGGACTTCCAGGTGCCCTTCGTCAGCTTGATCCTGTTCAGCGACACGCCCACTCCGGTAGGTCGGTCGGTCACCTCTGCCGAAGCGCAGAGCGCCATCAGCGGCCTGCTCGGCGACGGTAAAAGCCTGGCGGGCACCTTGCGCGATCACGAGTTGGATTTTCTGTTTGGCGAAGAGCAGCGTAAGCAGATCGGCTCCACCGCGCTGGTCACCTTCAACGGCGGCCAAGGCTTGCTGGCCATCGCCAGTCGCGATCCGCAACACTACAAAAGCTCCGTCGGCACGCTGTTCCTCAGCTATATCGGCGAAGTACTAAGCCGGGTCCTGCCGCGATTCACCAGCCCGCTGCGCTCGGTTCGCTAGCCATGCAGGCATCTCTGGACGCCTACTGCACGCACCTGCGCAGTGAGCGCCAGGTGTCGCCCCACACCCTTGACGCCTACCGCCGCGATCTCGACAAGGTAGTGGATTTTTGCGCCAAAGAAGGCATCGCCTCCTGGGCGGCCCTGGATATTCAGCGCTTGCGCCGGCTGGTGTCCAAGCTGCATCAGCAGGGGCAGTCGAGCCGCAGTATCGGGCGCTTGCTCAGCGCAGTGCGGGGGTTCTATCGCTACCTCAACCGCGAAGGCCTGTGCGACCACGACCCGGCCAATGGCCTGGCGCCGCCCAAAGGCGAGCGCCGCCTGCCCAAGACCCTCGACACCGACCGCACCTTGCAGCTGCTCGACGGCGCCCTCGAGGACGACTTTCTCGCCCAGCGCGACCAAGCCATCCTCGAATTGTTCTATTCCTCGGGCCTGCGCCTATCGGAGCTGACCGGCCTCAATCTCGAACAACTCGACCTGGCCGACGGCCTGGTGCAGGTGCACGGCAAGGGCAGCAAGACTCGCGTGCTGCCGGTCGGACGCAAGGCGCGTGAAGCCCTGCAGCAATGGTTGCCCCTGCGCGCGCTGAGCAACCCGGCCGACGACGCCGTGTTTGTCAGCCAGCAAGGCCGGCGCCTGGGTCCGCGTGCCATTCAACTGCGGGTCAAGGCGGCGGGCGAGCGAGAACTGGGGCAGAATCTGCATCCGCACATGCTGCGACACTCTTTTGCCAGCCACTTGCTGGAGTCCTCCCAGGACTTGCGTGCGGTCCAGGAGATGCTTGGCCACGCCGACATCGCCACCACGCAGATCTACACCCACCTGGACTTCCAGCACCTGGCTGCGGTCTATGACAACGCCCACCCCAGGGCCAAACGCAGTAAAGGCAACGAATCATGACGCTAGAGCTGATCACCTTCGACCTCGACGACACGCTGTGGGACACCGCACCGACCATCATCAAGGCCGAGGCCACGCTGCGCGACTGGCTGGCATTGCATGCACCCGCGTTGGGCGAATTCCCGCGCGAGGCATCGTTGGCCATTCGTACTCGTCTGGTGGCCGCCGAGCCTGGGCTGCAGCACCGAATCAGTGCATTGCGCCGCTTGGTGCTTCTGCATGCGCTACGTGAAGCTGGCTATGGCGACCCCGAGGCAGAGCGCTTGGCCGATGAAAGCTTTGAGGTGTTCTTGCACGCCCGGCATCAGGTTGAGCTGTTTGCCGATGTGCGCCCGATGCTCGACCTGCTGAGCACTGACTACACCTTGGGCGTGGTCACCAATGGCAATGCCGACGTGCGCCGCCTGGGCATGATGAACTACTTCAAATTCGCCCTGTGCGCCGAGGACCTGGGCATCGGCAAGCCGGACGCGGCACCGTTTCTTGAAGCCTTGCGACTCGGCGGTGCTGCGGCGCAGCGAGCGGTGCACGTGGGTGACCACCCCGTAGATGACATCGCCGGCGCCCAGCGTGCGGGCCTGCGTGCCATCTGGTACAACCCGCAGGGCAAGGCCTGGGAGCACGAGCACACCCCAGATGCCGAGATCCAGAGCCTGTCACAACTGCCCCAGACCCTAAAGACCCTGTAGCAACCCAGCCTGCTAGCGCCCCCCCTGTAGCAGCACAGCTTGCTGGCGACAGCCCCCCACCCCTTTGTAGCAGCACAGCTTGCTGGCGAGGGGGCCCTCCACCCCTTTGTAGCAGCACAGCTTGCTGGCGACAGGGCCGCAACGACCGCCATCACCAGCAAACCTGACGCCTACACAACCACAAAAAAACCCGCAGCGACGGCGGGTTGTTTTGTAGGCGCAAGCACTCAGATAGGACGGCTACCGTACTTGTTGTCAGGCTTCTTGGGTGGATCTGCCACCACATTCGGCTCGACTTCCTGCACCTTGCCACCGCGCGACAAAAACTCTTCCA
>LIDZ01014710.1_pt5 | contig 13802 bp, 11 predicted proteins | sample 644651 | NCBI WGS metagenome assembly LIDZ01 (sample SAMN03856242, study PRJNA289617) | food metagenome | isolation source: wine grapes on drying loft during traditional withering process | host: Vitis vinifera cv. Corvina | place: Italy: Gargagnago di S. Ambrogio di Valpolicella | collected 2014-01
ATATTCCAGCTTCAACAGGGTGAGCAAAGCTGCTATACCTTAACTAAAGACGCACAGCCCTTCCTGCACAGTAGCAAGATTACAGTGTATCCGTCAGATCAATTAGCACCTATGTGCCATGATATATATGGAATGATTCAGATGCAGAACCAAAGAGTAAGCTTTCGGACACAGATCGATTTTCAGGAGCTTCTCTATTATATCCACACGAACAGCCAGGTGAAGCCAAGAGATGCCAATTCAGTTCTGGTGCATGCGAAACAATATATAGAAGAAAACTACACATTGCCCATAACAATAGAGCAACTGGCTCAAGCAGCCGAATTCAGCCCTAAATACTTTGGTGATTTGTTCAAGAAGAAATATGGTAAGAGCGTAATGGAATATGTAGGAGAGCTGCGAATGCAGCAGGCAAAACGGCTGATGGCGGAGAATGACACCCGGCTCCGGGATATTGCCCATCGGGTAGGTTATGTGGACGAGTTCTATTTTAGCCGAAAATTTAAAAAGCTGATCGGGACCTCACCGACTCTTTATATGAGCAGCAGGCGCCGAAAACTGGTCGCTTATGGTTCAGGGCTGCTTGGGCAGTTGCTTCCGCTCAATATTACCCCTTACGCGGCAAAGCTCCATCCGAAATGGACAGAGTATTATTACCGTGAATACCGCAGTGATATTCCTGTTCACATTAGTGCGTATCGCGATAATAAAGATTGGTTGGCTAATATCGAGCTGCTGCAGCAGGTTTCTGTAGATCTTATTATTGCCACTGAGGAGACGCAAGGAGAGGAAAAGGCCGCCTTGGAACGAATGGCTCCGGTCTACTATTTGCCAGACCGCAATATGGACTGGCGTGAACAGTTTCTGCTGCTGTCTGACTTTCTGGGAGAGTCCTGGCAGGCCGATCAATGGCTAACAGCTTATGACCGGAAGGTCCAATCCGGCAGAGCGAACCTTCATGCACAGCTGAACAATGAATCGGTTGTTGTTATTCGGATGCTAGGCAATAAATTGTATCTGCATTGCAATCTGGGCATGGCGAACATGCTGTACAGGGAGCTTGATTTGCAGCCAGCCTATCAAAGTGATACTGAGATTTATAATCTGCAGGTTACCCCTGAAGAGCTTGTAGCCTTGCCGGCAGATCATCTTCTGATGTTGATTCGCCAGGAAAGCGAGACATTGGGGGAATGGAAGAAGCTCCAGAATGATCCCCAGTGGCAAAAAATCCCCGCGGTGCAAAGACATCGAGTCCATCATCTAACCTCCGATCCTTGGCGTGAGCATTCGGCCTATGCACAGCTTCGAATGCTGGAGCAGGCCCTTCAGCTGTTATCCGTTCATTGTCCATAATTGTTCCGTAGTTTGTCCATGGTACAACAAGTAGACCTCCGTTATAATTTGAAAATGATAATCATTATCAATTATGAAAGGGGCTTAATAGAAAGATGAAGAGAATTTGGATAGCAGGGCTGATAGCTTTATTCGTAGTGGCACTTACAGCGTGTGGAGGTGCTAATAATAACCAGTCGGCGAATACAGGTGCAAATGCAGTCGCTGTTGAAACAACAGCACCGGCAGCAACGGCCGTTCCAACAGAGGTTGCCGCATCTCCAGCAGCTGTGGAAGACAGCACACGTACCATTGAATATCTCGGTAAGCAATATACAGTTCCATCCAACGTTGAACGAATCGTCATTACCGGTTCAATGGAAGCCCTTGAAGACGCTCTTGTATTGGATGTGCATCCTGTCGGTGCAATCACCTTTGGTGGGGTCTTTCTTGAGCGGTTTGCAGCAATTACTGATAAGGCTGAATCGATCGGGGAGAAAAGCGAGCCGAACTTTGAGACTATTCTCAAGCTGAAGCCGGATGTGATTCTTGGAACTACGAAATTTAAGCCAGAAGTAGTAGAACAGCTTGAGAAGATTGGCACGACAATTCTTGTCTCTCATATTGCCGATAATTGGGAAGCCAACCTGAACTTGATGGCGGAGCTGACAGGTAAGCAGGATCAAGCCCAAAAGGCGATTGCTGCTTATCAGGAGGATCTGGTGACCGCAAAGGGAACAATTGGGGACAAGCTGAAGGATCAGAAAGTACTGGCTATCCGCATCCGCGCAGGGAAGATGTTTGTTTATCCTACATCTGTATTCGTAAATCCAATTCTCTATGGCGACCTTGGGCTGACTGCACCGGCTGAGGTAATTGCATCTAAAGCTCAGGAAGCAATTTCGGTTGAGCAGCTGGCCGCAATTAATCCTGATTATATGTTCGTCCAATTCTCCACAGATGAGAATGCTGAGACACAAACGGCCTGGGAGGATTTGCAGAACAACGCGATTATCCAAAAAATCAATGCCATGAAAAATAATAAAACGTTCGTAAATGTGATTGATCCACTGTCTGAAGGCGGTCCAGCCTGGAGTCGAATATATTTCCTGAAGGCTGCCGTGGAGCAATTCTCCAAGTAAGAATAAATCCGTATAAAAGAGTGGGATAACATGAAATCGACTTTAGGATTAAAGACGATATTTCGGCTACTGTCAGGAGCTATTCTCATCGTCGCAACCATCGTATTGTCGGTGCTTTATGGTACGAAATCCATAACCTACGCCACGATTTGGGATGCGCTGTTTCACCTTGATCGTGATAATATTGATCACTTGATCATTCGTACTTCACGTATTCCGCGGGTGGTCGGCGCTCTGCTTATCGGTGCTTTTCTAGCCGTATCAGGAGCATTAATGCAGGGGATGACAAGAAATTATCTTGCATCCCCTTCTATTATGGGGATTACCGACGGCTCTGTGTTTGCGATTACCGTATGTATGGTATTCATGCCGGGGGTTTCCTCCATGACGATGGTATTGTACTCCTTGGCAGGCTCCGCAATGGGAGCTATTCTCGTGTTTGGTACAGCCCGGCTTCTTCCGGGTGGGGCTTCGCCTTTGACCTTGGCTGTCCTGGGTACTATTATTGGCACCTTTCTCAGTGGAGTTGCTCAGGCCTTATCTACCTATTTTCAGATTTCTCAAAATATTAGCTTCTGGTACAACGCCCGCCTGTATCAGTTGGACCCGGCTCTAATTAAGCTGGCGATCCCATTCGCCATTGTAGGCTTAGGCCTGGCACTACTGATGGCCCGCCCGGTAACGATGCTTTCGCTCGGTGATGATGTTGCCGCCGGACTGGGATTGAAGGTAGTGGTGATCAAAGGACTAACCATGCTCAGCGTCGTGATTCTGACCGGTATTTCCGTGGCTATTGCGGGTAAGATCGCCTTTGTGGGTCTGATCATCCCGCATATTACGCGTATGTTGATTGGACAGGATTATCGTAAGATCGTGCCCTATGCTGGCTTTCTGGGTGCTTTGTTTCTGGCCTGGTGCGATCTGATCAGCCGGTTTCTGAATTTCCCATTTGAAACACCGATTGGTGTGGTAACAGCGCTGTTCGGGGTCCCTTATTTCCTCTACTTGATCAAGACGAGAGGGGGAAGCAAGCATGTTTAGGCCTGGGCGAGTTCGAGCACCGCAGTGGCTGACTTTCTGGGTACTCTTTATAGTCATCTGCAGCATAGCTCTGTGTGGGATGTACATCAGCTTAACGAATGGAACCTTTGATATCCCGGCAATCGGTGTCATTCGTACGCTGCTGCGAATTCATCCAGTAGCGGATTATGATCTTGTTATCTTCGAATTTCGTTTGCCGCGCATATTGCTCGGAGCACTGGTTGGCTTTGGACTTGGAATTGCCGGGGCAGTGCTGCAGGGGATTACCCGCAACTCTCTGGCTGATCCCGGAATACTGGGCATTCACGCTGCCGCAGGTGCATTTGTTGTCCTATTCATGTTCGTCTCACAAGGGACAATGAAAGCACCGGGATGGTTATCCGTGATGACGATGCCTGTGCTTGGACTCATTGGCGGTCTGGTTGCCATTGTCTTGTTGTACATATTCGCCAGACATGAAGGCGAGTTCCATCCGCAGCAGTTAATTCTTGTTGGAATTGCGCTTGGCTCCGGCTTCGGCGCTGTTACCTTGTATGTCTCACTCAAGATGAACCCGCAGGATTTCGAGCAGGCCACCATCTGGTTGGCCGGCAGTGTCTATAGCGCAAATTGGAAGCAGGTTATGTCCATATTGCCATGGTTGGTGATTCTGACTCCGGTGATATGGAGGCGATCAGCTATTCTCGATCTGCTGCAGCTGCATGAAATGAGTGTGAAAGGACTTGGAGTGGCTACGGGCCGAGAAAGACAGATTCTATTACTCTGCTGTGTAGGGCTGGTGAGTGCTTGTGTGTCTGTATCCGGCAGCATAGGCTTTGTGGGTTTGATTGCTCCGCATATCGCCAGGCGGCTGATGAGCAATTCATATAAATATATTGTCCCATTATGCGGCGCTATTGGGATGGTTATGGTTGTCATAGCTGATTTTATTGGCAAAACAATCTTTGCTCCGGCACAGCTACCAGTCGGAATTGTCATTTCTGTGATTGGAGTGCCGTATTTTATATTCTTGCTGTTCAAGACTAGGACAAGATGAGAGCTGTTGGGCCAAATGACAAAAACGGTCTGCAAGGAGGGATAGAGCTAATGGAAGGATTGTTAAGGCTGGAGAGAGTTATGGGACGCGAGCTAGTAATCTATCTACCCCCTTCTTATGAAGCAGAGAACCGGCGGTTTCCGGTCGTCTATTTACAGGACGAAGGAAATGTGATGAAGCATACGCTTAATTATTTGGAGCATCTGTTTAACACGAAACAACTGCCTGAGCTGATCTTTGTGGGGATTAAACCTCATGACCGAAATCATGACTATACCCCTTGGCCGGCTTTAGCTGTGATGGCAGGAGCAGCGAGCTTTGGCGGTGGGGGACAGAAATATTTAAATGAGCTGGTTCAGAACATAAAGCCTTTTGTAGACACGAAGTACCTTTCCCTTTCTGAACCTGAGCACACGGGGATTATAGGCTACTCATTGGGGGGCTTGATTTCTCTGTACGCCTGCTACCAATATCCTGAGGTGTTTGGACGGATTGGTTTGCTGTCCGCCTCATTCTGGTATGAAGGTATGATTGAATATATGAGAACAGAGCCTATTGAGAGGTCAGGACACCGAATCTATATGTATGTTGGCGCACTGGAAGGAATGTATAAGCATAACATTCAAAAAGGGATGGTTGAGCAGACGCATAAGGCTTTTGCTGTATTGCAGGATCAGGGCTTTAACGAAACGGAAATGAAGTTTGAATGCGATAGCAACGGAACTCACGACAATGTATTTTTTAGTCAACGATTTCCCGTGGCTTTAAGATGGCTCTTCGGGGCGGAGGCGAGCAGTGGAGACGTCGAGTAGTGCAGCGCCTTTTCTCATCCCGGGAGCAGAACAGTGGAGCTTCCTAAGCAGCAAGGCTAAGGATTACCGGATTATGGTCTGGACACCCGACATCCCGGAACCGGCTGCGGGCTTCCCAGTGGTTTATATGCTTGATGCCAATGCTGCCTTCGGCTCGATGGTGGAGGCGGTCCGTCTCTTAAGCCGGGGGCCCTATAAGATTGAGCCAGCAATCATAGTAGGTATTGGATATGAAACGGATGAGCCGTTGGATACCGAACGCCGGTTCTACGACTTCACAATCCATGCAGATCCAGAGGAGCTGCCGCCACGAAAGGATACTTCCCCATGGCCGGAGACAGGTGGAGCAGACGAATTTCTGGAATTTATTGAGCAAGAATTGAAGCCGGTGATTGAGCATTTGCATCCTGTCGATCGCAGCCGCCAAACCTTGTTTGGTCATTCGCTGGGCGGCTGGTTCGTTATGTATGTTTTTTTTAAGCGACCGCAGGCGTTTTCTGTATATGCGGCAGGCAGTCCTTCCATCTGGTGGAAGAATAACTATATTCTCTCCTTGGCTGAATTGTTGACACCGGCAATGCCGGAATCTGTGGCAATTACAGCAGTGATTGAGAGGTTAAAGACGAAAGTATACATAGGAGTTGGAAGTTTGGAGAAGCCGCATATGGTCGAGGGGGCCAGACGGATGTTTGAGCTTTTGTCTGCGGCTGCAGTTCCCGGGTTACACCTTAAGCATTGCTGTCTGCAAGAGGAGGATCATCTATCGGTGATTCAGCCGCTGCTAGGACGGATACTCCGGTATGCATTAACGAATTGAATAGGATACACAGAGACGGCAGCGATGTCGTCTTTTTGGTGCTCAAGAGAATATTGCTTCAGTTCACTCTCAGTACATATAGGAGTGTTACTATGCAGTTAATAGAAGAGCTAGACAGATAATAGGAGCTGGAGGAGTAGTTATGAAGTTATTAGAAATCAAACACCTGAATAAATCATACCGGATTGCTGGAAAAGAAAAGGTGTCGGTGCTTAGAGAAGTGAATCTGGATTTTGAAAGTGGTGAATTTGTCTCCATTCTAGGGGAATCCGGTTCGGGCAAATCAACCTTAATGAATATTATCGGCGGGATGGACTCTGATTACGAGGGCGATGTAATTGTACAGGGGAAGACGCTTAGAGGCATGAAGGAAATGGAAATTGATGCCTATAGAAAAGATAAAATCGGCTTTATTTTCCAAAGCTTTAATCTGATTCCTCATTTGTCCGTGCTTGATAATGTGATGATTGCGATGCAAATGACGGATAGCAGCAAAAAAGAGCGGACCCAACGGGCGAAGGAAATTCTGACGGAAATTGGCTTGAAGGATCACCTGCATAAACGACCTAACCAGTTGTCTGGTGGGCAGAAACAGCGTGTAGCCATAGCCAGAGCGTTATCAAATGATCCGGACATTATTCTGGCAGATGAACCTACAGGGTCGCTCGATCAGGACACCAGTGAACAAATTCTTGAACTGCTGGATTCCATTGCGAAAAAAGGCGTGCTCATTATTACAGTCACCCATTCGCAGAGAGTAGCGAACTTTGGGAGCCGGATTGTCTCGGTGGAAGATGGCTGCATTAAAGAAGAACAGCATTTGAAAGAGCGTTATCTGGCTGTAAAAGAGAAGGAAGAGAAAAAAGGTAAAAATTTGAGTTTTGCCGCTTCTTTTAAACTGGCGATCGATAATATGACCTTGAATGCAAAGCGGAATATTCTTGTGGCTACAGGTGGAGCAATCGGGATTCTAAGTGTGATTCTCATGCTGTCCCTAGGTAATGGTGTTACCAGTTATTTGAACAATGAAATCAACTCAAGTTTGAATCCGCTGCTGGTGGATGTGGTGAAGCAGGCTCCTGTTGAGGGCGGAGCGAAAATGGAAAACCGGGGTCCTAATCAACAGACCGCAACCGAGCCGCTTACCGCGCAGGATTTCGACGTGATCAGTAGCATCAAAAATGTGGATAGAGTCGAAAAGGTAACGACAATCACAGGGAAGAGCAACGTTGTCTTCAATGATAAGAGCCAAGAGCTCTCGTCACTTGGCACCATAACCGATTCAATTAAAGCAGCGGATATCAAGCAAGGAGCACTGCCTGCTGAGAATGAGGTGCTGCTGACAGCCGATTTTGCCAAAAAATTGAGTTCTGAAGCTACCTATACCTCACTTGTGGGGAAAAAAGTAAACTTATATATTAATGAAATGAATGAACAGAATCAACCGGTTTCCATTGCCGCAGAATTGGTTGTGTCAGGTATCTATGAGCAAGCCGATCGCGGACCGATAAGTGGATCTAACGCGTATCTTGCTTATGCAACTCTGGATAAGGCTTTTACTAAACAATCTTTAAGCTTAGAACCCAGTCAATTAAATGCATATGCCGCGAATATCAATGATGTCGAGGGAATTAAAGCTGCCGTAGAAAAAGCAGGCTTCACTAGCTCCCCAATAGCCAGTATTATGGAACGGGTTACGACTTATTTGAAAATGGCTTCCTGGTTATTATCAGGGATCGCAGGAATTTCTTTGCTGGTATCGGGCATAATGATTCTAGTGGTGCTCAATATTAGCGTTGTGGAACGGACCAGGGAAATCGGGATTTTGCGGGCAATCGGTGCCCGAAAGAAAGACATTCGCCGAATTTTCTTCTCAGAGTCTGCACTATTGGGCTTATTCAGTGGTGTAATCGCTGTTGCCGCTGCTTGGGGACTCAGTCTCATCTTAAACAATGTTCTGGTCAATAGCTTCGGTGTTGAACTGATTCTGCTAACTCCGCAATACATGCTGTTTGGCTTAATCGTCAGTACATTAATCAGTGTGATTGCCGGAGTGTTGCCTTCCTCTAAAGCAGCTAAATTAGACCCGATGGAATCTCTGCGCTACGAATAATGGGTAAAAATACATTGTTCAGCATGCGTTGAGTCATATCAGCAATGTTTCCACTGTGGTATCTTTGAGGCTGTAACTCTTTTTCGAGTTCTATCAATTAAAGGTCCATACAAACAGTGAAGAGGTGCTTTATTGAATTTTCCTAGCATACAATTTGGACGTATTAAATCCAGGGTTCCTATTATTCAAGGCGGTATGGGCGTGGGTATTTCCCTAAGCGGACTTGCTGCTGCCGTTGCTAAAGCGGGTGGCATTGGGACGATTTCCGGGACTGGTATTTCCACTGAAGAACTTAGAAGACATATCCGAGAATCAAGAGAACTCTCTAAAGGGATTGGATATATCGGCGTGAACGTATTGTTTGCGATGAAGGATTTTGCCGAGAAGATGAAAGCTGCTTTGGAAGAAAAAGTGGATTTCATTATTTCGGGGGCTGGAATTTCCAGAGATATGTACGCCTGGGGGAAAGAGCATGGCACACCGGTAATTTCTATTGTCTCATCGGCCAAGCTTGCTCGAATCTCTGCCAAACTGGGTGCTTCGGCAGTCGTGGTAGAAGGCTTTGAAGCCGGTGGTCATCTGGGCACTGACAGATCCATGTTTGATATTCTGCCTGAAGTGGTAGAGGCGGTTAATATTCCGGTAATTGCTGCTGGAGGTATTCTGACAGGTGAAGATGTGGCTAAAGCTCTGCGAATTGGCGCTTCCGGTGTGCAGATGGGTACCCGGTTTGTGGCTAGTGATGAATGTGATGCGCCCTTGTCCTTCAAACAGCGGTACGTAGATGCTCAGCAAGGCGATACAGTCTTGGTGAAATCTTCTGTAGGACTGCTGGGCAGAGCGATTAGAAATGAGTTCACCGATCTACTCAGCAATGATGCCAAAGTCAGAATAGCCAAGTGCAACGATTGTCTTAAAGTGTGCTCACATCGGTTCTGTACGATGGAATCCTTGCTCACCTCACTTCGAGGGGATGTTCACAATGGCTTGGTGTTTGCCGGGTCCAGAGTGCATGAGATTAAAGAGATTTTGCCTGTGCAGCAAATCATCGATAATATTATGCAGGAATATCAAAGAGCGGCTATTCCGGTGGGTTAGCGTTCTCTCTGCAAAAGAATATGAAACACTGAAACGGCAGCGATGTCCTTTCAGTGTTTTTTTTGGTTATCATAATCCGAGACATTTGGTGGATACTACTGTGATGAGTTTAGTCTTGGGCGAACAATTCAAGCTGTTTTTGAATATTTCGTATGAAGTCTATCTCTCCTGTGATACAATAGTCTAGTTGTCCTAGTCTACGATAATGAGCACCCTAATGTGCTGCTCTGCAAACTAAAGATTAACGGATTAACCAGTGAAAAACAAAGCATTATGGTGTATTTCCGTGCATAACAGAGTATTAACAGGAAAATCAAAAGAATTTACACAATGGATATCATTTTTTGTCGTTTTTTATTGATTTATTGGAAAGCTTTCTGTATAATCAGCCTTGTTGATTTTGCAAATGGAATTTTAGACTCTGCTTACGATGCGGGTTTTGCGAAGATTCACAAGAAGCGTATGCTAACAAAACTTAAGACGATGCTTACGAAGTAGTTTTGCGAAGTGATTTCTTGAGTAGCATATGCTAACAAAACTTTTAGGAGGTTTTAATTTTGGGAAAAGCGTTAATTATTGGCGCTGGCGGCGTATCCAGCGTGGTTGTTCATAAATGTTGCCAGAACCCTGATGTATTTGAAGAGATCTGTATTGCTAGCCGGACGTTGGCGAAATGTGATGCTCTGAAAGATAAATTGGCCGGTGGCCGCACGAAGATTTCTACAGCTCAGCTCGATGCTGATAATACGGATGAGGTCATTGAACTGATCAAGAGCTTCCAGCCGGATGTCGTTATTAATGTCGCTCTCCCATATCAGGACCTGACTATTATGGATGCTTGCCTGGCAACAGGAGTTCACTATGTGGATACGGCTAACTACGAACCACAGGATACAGCTAAATTTGAATATTCCTGGCAGTGGGCTTATAAAGAAAGATTCGAGAAGGCCGGTATTACAGCATTGCTCGGCAGTGGCTTTGACCCTGGTGTAACGGGTGTGTTCACAGCTTATGCGCAAAAACATTATTTTGATGAGATCCATACTATTGATATTGTGGATGCCAACGCAGGCGATCACGGTTATCCGTTTGCGACCAACTTCAACCCGGAAATCAATATTCGTGAGATTACTGCCAATGGCCGTTATTTCGAGAATGGCGAGTGGATTGAGACTGAACCGCTTACTGAGAAAAAAGTATACGATCTGCCGGAGATTGGCCCTAAAGATATTTATCTTTTGTACCATGAAGAATTGGAGTCCTTGTCTGTTAACATCAAAGGTGTGAAGAAGATTAGATTCTGGATGACTTTCTCACAGAATTATCTGAATCACCTGAAAGTGCTTGAGAATGTGGGCATGACTTCTATTGAGCCCATCATGTATGAAGGCAAAGAGATTGTTCCTTTGCAGTTCCTGAAGGCTATTCTGCCTGACCCGGCTTCCCTGGGACCAAGAACTAAAGGCAAAACGAACATTGGCTGTATTATCCAAGGAACTAAAGACGGCCAACCTAAAACATATTATGTATACAACGTTTGCGATCATGAAGAGTGTTATGCAGAGGTGGGCTCCCAAGCCATTTCCTACACTACTGGCGTTCCTGCGATGATCGGGGCTATGTTAATTATAAAGGGTATCTGGAAAAAACCTGGCGTGTACAACGTTGAAGAATTTAATCCAGATCCATTCATGGATGAATTGAATAAACAAGGGCTTCCTTGGCAAGAAGATTTCTCGCCAACGTTGCTAGATTAGGGCTCTGAGTATGGACGATATGGATATCGACATCAGCTCCTTGCCGTCACCCAGCTACCTTATAGATGAAAGACTGCTTACGCGCAATCTTGAGGTACTGAATTCTGTCCAGGAGCGCACTGGCGCCAAAATTCTGCTGGCTCAAAAGGGATTCTCCATGCACTCTATGTATCCGCTCGTTGCTAAATATTTGCATGGTGTTACCTCCAGTTCCTTATTCGAAGCCAGATTGGGCTATGAGAAAATGGGCAAAGAGGTGCATGTCTACGCACCAGCTTATGTAGACTCTGAATTTGATGAGCTGCTGGGCTACAGTGATCATATTGTGTTTAACTCTTTTGACCAATGGAACCGGTTCAAGGAACGCGTGCAAAATGCTCCGAAGAAGATCAGCTGCGGCATCCGTGTCAATCCGGAGTATTCAGAGATTGAGGTACCGCTGTATGATCCTTGCTTCAATTACTCCAGAATGGGAGTGACACTGCCCAATTTCCGGCCGGAAGAGCTGGAAGGCATTGATGGACTGCATTTTCATACGATGTGCGAGCAAAACTCAGATACACTAGAGCGTACACTTAAGGTAGTCGAAGAGAAATTCGGACCTTATCTAAAAGGCATGAAATGGCTGAATTTTGGCGGCGGCCATCATATTACCCGTCCTGATTATGATCTGGACACACTGGTCCGCTGCATTCTGCATATGAAAGAGAAATATGATGTGCAAATCTATCTGGAGCCGGGTGAGGCCATTGCGCTCAATACCGGATATCTGATCGCGACCGTGCTGGACACGATGCACAATGGAATGGACATCGCTATTCTGGATACTTCGGCCGAATGTCACATGCCGGATGTGCTGGCGATGCCTTACAGACCGGGCATCATCGGTGCCGGAACCGCAGGCGAATATGAATACACCTACAGACTTGGCGGTATGACCTGTCTGGCAGGAGACGTTATCGGAGATTATTCCTTCAAGGAACCTCTGAAGTACGGCGACAAGCTGATCTTCCTCGATATGGGGCACTATACGATGGTGAAGAATCATATGTTCAACGGCGTTAACCTGCCGGCGATTGCATCGTATAACGACGAAGAGGGCATCAAGGTGATCAAACAGTTTGCTTATGAAGATTTCAGTGGCCGTTTGTCTTAATATATTTATAGTAGAAGGCGTTCCACCAGCCATATCCATGGCAGGCGGGACGTCTTTTTGCTGTTCGATGCCACTCCTGGAAGGATAGAGCTGTACAATATAAATTAGAATGTTTTTTACATTGATGATTTGGAGGATATTGGGTAATATGAATTTAACTGCATATATCATATAAATAAGGAGTTACAAATCAATGTTGAAGTTGAAATATCTTTTTAATAATGAGGATTTAGCGGAAATGGTAGTGAAGAATTGGGAATTTGATAAAGAATCGCTTGAACTGTTTCAGTACTATAGAATATCTTCCAATGCCATTTATCCGTTTGAATACCAAGGGAATAGCCAGCTGTTAAGGTTTGCCCCGAAGCCTGAGAAGAGTAAAGACAATATCTTAGCAGAATTGGAGTTTATTGCTTATCTGCGTAACCGTCATTACGGAGTTCTGGAATCCGTCAGAGCCACGAATGGAGAGGAACTGGTAGAGGTGCAGACTCCGTGGGGTGAATATTTCGCTTCTGTATTTAAACATGTAGCCGGCGTTCAGATTAGTAAGACCGATTGTAGCGATGCTGTTATCTTCAGCCATGGCAAGGCACTTGGGAAGCTTCATCAATTATCCAGTGAGTATACACCTCTTCATCACAAAAGATGGTCATACAGCGATGTATTAAAATGGATGAAGGAAACGCTAATGGAGCATCCACTAGAAACAGCGGCTTTGGCAGAAACCCAATTCCTGCAGGATTATTTTTCAAATCTTCCTATCACTAAAGAAAATTTTGGGCTCATTCATTATGATTTTGAATATGATAATGTTTTTTATGATGAAGCTACAAATGCATGCAATGCTATTGATTTCGACGATGCTATGTATCACTGGTATGTTATGGATATAGAGCAGGCACTTGATAGTTTGGAGGACTGTATTCCTTCTGAGTTGTACAGCCATAAGAAACAATGCTTTATGGACGGATATGTTAGCGAGTACCGTATCCCAGATGATTATTCATCAGTCGCGACTGCCTGTCGCCGTTTTGCCAATTTATATGGATATACTCGCATTCTGAGATCCATGGCTGAACAATGGGAGCATGAGCCGGAGTGGCTAACCCATCTGCGCTCAAAACTGATTAAAGCATTGGAGAATAAGAAAGCGAGTTTTGGCGCGGAGATTTCCTAGTCTATTATTATTATCTATTATTCCAAATATCGCCAATATGGTATATTGTAGTAGTGTTGTGTAGACAATATTCGATATTATTATAGGAGGTTTCCGTATTGGGAGCGAAAAATAAGGTAATAGCTGGGGATTATAAAGGGAAGCAAATATCAGTAACATTTGGGACAGTTACACTCATTACTGGTTTCTTAAAAACAATTACTTTAGATAAAAATACGGTAGAAGAGTACGAAGTAATGAACGAGACTCATTCAAAAAGCGCTACAAGTGCGGTAGGTAGAGGATTAGTCGGGGGATTTTTGCTGGGTCCCGTTGGTT
>LIDZ01000450.1_pt1 | contig 13762 bp, 12 predicted proteins | sample 644651 | NCBI WGS metagenome assembly LIDZ01 (sample SAMN03856242, study PRJNA289617) | food metagenome | isolation source: wine grapes on drying loft during traditional withering process | host: Vitis vinifera cv. Corvina | place: Italy: Gargagnago di S. Ambrogio di Valpolicella | collected 2014-01
TAGCGTAGGTTTTACATCTTAATTTGTCTGGATCATGATCCTCCTTGAAAGGAGGTGGTGATGTGTATTTCATTTTGCAATATATCATTGCGCCAATTGTTGTTGGCTTGGTTACCGCCTGGTTCAAGCATTGGTTAGATGATCATGATCCATGACGCCAGACGCCTGCGAAGCTTGGGCACTTCGCAGGTGGTCGATTTGATCTTTGACAATTACATAGAGTAGCGAGAGTTAGGAACTTGCTTACTGAAGTGTATAAGAGCACGAATAAATAAGTGAATTTAGAACTGGCAGTGTTAGTTTGCGTAGCTGAATATTAGCATCGCTAAATAGGTGTGGCATTTAAGGACACCAAAAAAACTGCGGAAGACCTAGCATGCTGCACTTGGGACAAGAAATAAACCGAGCAGGGTTTCCTACTCGGCTCACTACATATCTAATTCGCATATTTAATACTGCTGCGGATGGCTAAGCTGGCGCTCATGCCGCCAATGATGATCGCTAGCAGAATGTTGGCTCCGATGACTAATGGCAGCAAGGTTGAAAAATCCAACCATTGATAGCCTAACGGAATCGTTACCCAACGAGTCAACAGTCGGTGATAGCCGCCCAACGTGATGGCTCCGGCGACTAATCCGCCGAGACCAGTCAACAGCACACTTTGTAAGAAAAACGGCCGGTAAATATAGCCTCTAGTGGCTCCCAGCAGTATCCGGGTTTTGATTTCTTCCTGGCGCGCTTTGATACTCATGGACAAAGTCGCAAACAGAATCAATCCGGTGACTAACAGCGCGAAGGCCAGCATCGCAAAGCCGGTCCATTGAACTCTTCTTAAGCCGCTTAATAAGGTATCCGCCGCTTCATCGCCGTAGGTTGCCTGGAAGACATCCGGCAGCTGGCGAATATGACGAATCGTGGCTTGAATCTGGGAGTTATCTTCCACTTTGACATCCAGTCGATCGTATAAGGGATTGGTGTCGCCCTCCAGCATTTCAAAGGAACTGCCGTATTGTTCAACCAATTGGGCCATCCCTTCATCCTTTGAGACCAAGGTGACGGAATCAATATTCCCTAATGCGTAAATTTCCTGCTCCATGCTTTGGATGCGCTGTTCATCGGCAGCAGTGTCCACAAAGACTTGGATCTGAATACTGTCTTTGGCTTGCTGAGAGAAGTGAGACACATTCAACAAAAGAATCACCAGGAAACTGAAGAAAAGCAGTGAGACCGCAGCGATCAGCCAGCTGACGATGGAAAGAAATCGATGGCGGGTGATATTTTGCCAGCTTTCCTTCCAGACTTTCTTTATTTGATAACCGATCATCAGGTGTCCTCCTTTTCAACAAGCTTGTATTATATATTGTATTTATCAGCTTAATAATTTTTGATTTTGGTTATAAATATAGTTTAAAGCAAAATGGGTGATCTGTATACAGGTGATTTTTAGAAATATGTAAGTCTGAAAAATATCCTGCTGGCAGATTCTTATGGACTTTGCGACAAGCAGACTATATAGAAAGCTCGAGAGGACAGGTACGGTTCATCAGTTAAGGCTAAAATACCCCACACATTATACTGAGACAAAAGTGTGAGGTATTATTGTTTGATTCAGGATCTACACATCCAGAATATCAGCTACAATGCTGAATACTGAGCTGCCTATTTTGTCTTTTGAAAGATTATTCCGCGAGAATTATTTGAGTAATTTGAGGAACCGCCCCATATCGCCCATCAAGATAAGCATTTAAAATATTTTTATCAAATCGTTCTTTATAATCTTCTAGAGAATAGAGGATGGAATTTCCATCTCCTTCTTTTTCAACGAACCAGATTTCATCGCGGCGAAGCAACGAAAGATCCAGCAAGCGATCTTCGTGAGTTGATATAATCAATTGGTTTAAGCCTGTTTTATTAAGAAATTTTTGAACGAAATCAAGGGTCAATAATGGATGCAAGCTGCGATCTAATTCGTCTATTACGAATACTTTTTCCTTATTGTTGTATAAAACAGAGAACAATTCAACCAAGCGAACAGTTCCGTCTGATTCTTCGCTCAATGCATACTTGATACGTTCTTTCCCGTGTTCAAATTTCAATTCGTAAGTATTCACATCGCCATTTTCTTTTATAAATAGATAAATACTTTTTGACGTTCGAATTAACGCGCTGATTTCAACGTTCTCTTGATCTTCATCATTCTCTAAATCCATAATTATTTTTTCTCTAATCTGTTTTTCAGTGCCTAACGGAATACCTTTGAGACGATCCTCTGTCTGTTCCAATACTACATTTGTAACGCCAGTATCACTGTTCTCTAGGTAGGTTCCTAATTGTTCCAGAAAATCTTTATTGTGATAGGTTAATCCAAATTCTCTAGCTGCTTGATTTGGCTCAACCACTTCTAACACATCTCTGAACCAAGAAAAAAGATCTGAAAATAGTGTGTTTCCATCCTCAGTAATCAATTTGTTTTTCCCGCTATTCAATGAGGTTAGAAAGAGTGAGGTATTATTGTTACTGCTATCTTCAGCATACACTTCGAGACGTACGCGATTTTTTTGATCCAAGTTGAGGTAGGGATAATTTATTTCTATCACATCAGAGCGGGTGAATACTGGAATTTCTTCTTTTGTGATGTCGTAGAGCCATTCTTCCACAATCTTTGACTCAGACATCAGTACGGAAAAGCCGTAGCTGAAAATATGTTCATTCAAGACAAACTCAAATTCGAATCTGCTTTTTCTATTTTTATTCTCTTCATGGTTTCTATTATATAAACTAGATGGTAACTGTTTATCTAACCCCTCAAGGATCGTTTTTTGTGCAAAACTTATTCCTGAAATAAAATTTGATTTACCAGAAGCATTCGCCCCATAGATCGCTGCGAATTTTAACAAATCAATTGGATCATTTTTTAAGATATTCTCTTGATGTAGTTTTGATTTTCCTAAGGTCATCGAAAAAGTTGTTACTCCGTTAAATGAAAGAAAATTTTCTATTCTAAAGTTTACCAGCATTTCCCTCTCCTATCTTTCAACAAGTGAATTTTTCACATGTATATATGCATTGTAGCATATATAGGTAGTTATATCCGCTTGAATGGGTATTATTGAGTGATTATTTCACTTTGCGTCTAATAACATTACCAACTAACAAATGATCCTTATACTTTCTAACAAGGGTCTCCCTAATCCTCAGCATTTGCTTTCACCTACCACTCTTCAACACTAGAAAAAGTTTCGCCTTCACCGCTTTCTGCTTGTTTCCTTGCAAGAACACTGTCAGGATTTTCTAAATGAGGTTGGAAGGGTAAGGCTCTGTCTCTTACAGACTGCTTGAAGAAAATTGTTACTGCGGTCATCAAATCCATCCCCAGTTCTGAATAAACTTCTTTTACCTGCTCTTTTAGCTTCTCGTTAATACCAATATTTAATCTTGAAGTAGCCATCATACACACTTCCTTTTGCTTCACATTATATTACCCAGTAATGACAACACGATAGCGTAAAAAAAGCCAGAGAATCCATCACTGATTCTCCGGCTTATTATCGTTTCGTTTAAATTTCTTCTGGGTCAATCTCTGGTGCTTTGTGGAACTTGATTAACTCATTAATGATAATTGGTACGAATGACAGCACAATGGCTACCATCCAATGAGTTAAGCCAATTGGTACTAGATTGAATAATCCTTGAGTGACTGGTACTAAAGCAATCACGGTGGTAATGGCAATGGCTAGGAAGGCCATTTGTGCCAATGATTTATTGGTCAACAGGTTGACTTGGAAGATCGATTTGCTGCTGCGTACGTTAAAGACGTGCAGGATCGATGAGTAAGCCAATACGATAAAGGCAACTGTTTGACCAACTTCAATACTTGGTGCGACCCAATGACTCACGTTGCTGACAAAAGCACCAACGTAAAAACCGATTAAGGTAACGATGGTAAAGATCGTGGCATTTAAGGCAATCTTCTGCCACAAACCACGGGCGAAAATTCCTTCATCATGAGGAATTGGTTTTTCATCCATGATGCCTTTTTCAGCCGGTTCACGACCTAAGGCAAAGCCTGGCAGGCCATCGGCAACGACGTTTACATACAGTAGCTGAACGGCGGTAAATGGTGCGCCCCAACCTAACAGCATCGCAATCAATACGATAAAGATCTCTGAGATATTACAGCTTAATAGGAAGTTAATCGCTTTGCGGATATTCTGATAAACGGAACGTCCACGAGCTACGGCATCGACAATTGTAGCAAAGTTGTCATCGGTTAAGACCATGTCGGCGGCACCTTTGGCAACATCAGTACCGGTAATCCCCATGGCAGCTCCGACGTCACTAGCTTTCAGTGCGGGTGCATCGTTGACCCCGTCACCAGTCATAGCAACGACAGCACCGCTTCTTTGCCACGCTTTTACGATGCGGATCTTGTCTTCTGGTGTTACTCGGGCATAAACCGATAAGTCTCTAACTTGCTCATCCAGTTCTTCATCAGTCATCTTCTTCAGCTGCGCTCCGGAAATGGCTTCTTTGCGGGAAGACATAATACCTAGTTCTTTGGCAATGGCTCCGGCTGTCACCACATGGTCTCCGGTGATCATCACTGTCTTGATACCGGCTTTTTTCGCCCGGGCAATGGCTGATTTGGATTCTGGACGCGGTGGATCAATCATACCGATTAAGCCCATCAGGTGCAGATTCTTTTCCAATGCTTCTGACGTGATTTCTTTTGGTTCTTCATCATGAATAGCATAACCAACTGCGATAACCCGCAGAGCTTTTTTACCAAAACGGTCATTCACGACGGCGGCTTGATCGACATCGCCATAATGAAACTTCGGCAATAGCACGTCGAAAGCCCCTTTTGTGATGGACATGTATTTCTTCCCACGTTTGTGAACAGTGGTCATCATTTTACGATCGGAATCGAAAGGAATTTCACCAATCCGGGGATATTTTTCTTCCAACTCGGCTTTGGTATGATAGTTTTCCTCCACGGCGCGAACAATCGCAGCCTCGGTGGGATTTCCTTTAATGACTATTTCGTTGTCTTCTTTTTCGACAATTACGTCACTGTTAAGAGCGGCGATACTGAGTACTTCCATCGCTTCATCCGTCATACCTTCTTCGGTATCAACCACGGAATCTCCCCGGGTCCACACACGACGGACACGCATTCTGTTTTGCGTAAGGGTACCGGTCTTGTCCGACAAAATGACATCGGCAGAACCTAATGTTTCAACTGCGGGTAGTTTTCTGATAATGGCATTTTTCTTAGCCATTTTTTGAACCCCGTAAGCGAGGGTTAAGGTGACAATAACTGTCAGGGTTTCTGGTACAGCGGCAACGGCTAGGGATACTGAGGTGATGAACATTTCAAGGACTGGTTCACCTTGCAATTCACCAATAACAAATACAAGTGCTGCTGCCATTAAAGCGATGATACTGATGCGTTTTCCTAGTTGATTTAGACGTTTCTGCAGCGGCGTTTTTTGCGTGTGATCTTGATTTAACAGGCCGGCAATTTTCCCCATCTCGGTCTGCATACCCGTTGCGGTAACGACTGCTTTCCCGCGGCCATTTACAACCGTTGAGCCTTTATAAATCATGTTTAGACGGTCGCCTAGGGAATCGTCTTCCTGGGTTTCGTACATGGAGTCCTTCATAACCGGCTCACTTTCACCTGTTAGTCCAGATTCCTCTACTCTTAGTTGGGAATCCTCAATGATGCGGGCGTCCGCCGTAATCAATGCGCCGGATTCCAATAGAACAACATCCCCTGGTACAAGTTCTTCTGCGTCAATTTCTTCTACTTTTCCATCACGCAGGACTTGTGAGGTTTGTTTGTTCATGTCTTGTAAGGCAGATAGTGCTTTTTCTGCGTTTCCTTCTTGTACAATCGACAATACGGCGTTGATTACAACAATGGCTATGATTAAGAAACTTTCAAAATAATCACCGTGATCCGTGGCTATTGCAGTGTACAAAGAAATGACCGCAGCCACTAATAAGATAATGGTCGTGAAGTCTGACAAGCTGCGGAAAAACTTTTTCGCAACCGATTCTTTCTTGGCTTCCTCGAATTTATTTTTACCGTTATTTTTAAGTCGTTGATCAACCTCTTGTGCTGATAGACCGTTATCAAAATCAGTAGTAAATTCCTCTTTTATTTCGTCAATCGTCTTCTTGTATGGTTCCATCCTATTCCTCCTTCGCGTTATAAAAAACCGCTCTCTCTATTTACTATAACACGATTTTCGCCGATAATTCAAAGGATTCAACTCGGGAAATGGTCAAAAAGTAACAAGGAATTTTTTTAAAATAATTAGATGTAAACGCTTCCCAAAAGTGCAGATATATGCTATTATATGGGTGTAAGGAAGGAGGACATTTGTTAGTCGGAGAATTTCTCGATAGTTAGTAGAAGAAATATAAACAATAAAGTTGTAAGTAGTACAAGATTCACCAACAAAGCAGTAAAAGAAGTATGTGTAGAGTATTTCCTTTATAAATAGTGAATGCGTATCAGTAGTTGCGTCAAAGAACCAAACCAAAGTAGTAAAGGTACGTAAGAAAAAGATCTTTAGTAAAACTGAATAGTGTGAAAAAAGTAATATAAGCAAGATTTATGTTTATCATCTAGAAATTCAATTAAATACTTTACATGTATTAGCAGTAAAGAAATTAGCAATATCCGAATAACAAATCCTTCCGAATCAACACGAAGCCAGGCAGTCGAGAGCCTGGCTTTTTTATGCGTATTTTTCTAATGGAAGCTGCGGAAGACTCAATCTAATTTTAGCATTTCCGCCAATTGTTTCGCGTTGCCATCGGTCTGTGAAACTTTTGCATGAGCAATGATCACTTCAACAAACATTTCGGCAGTGTAAGATTTTTGTATCTCTTTATAGGAGGTAATGGCCTTCTCTGATTTTTGCAATTTTAGCGCAAGGAATTTTTTAGGATTCACTTTGCTTTTAACCTTCTGATACTCATTGAACCAGCTACAATGATGAATCAGCAGCCTTTCTTACTACATCCTATTTTCAACATCCACACTGGTCATATAACTGGAATTGTAAAAGCTGTTTCCACTAATATTTAAATGAACTAACCTGTCCCACTTCTTCAAATCCTGCCATCCGGCCTTCACCTTCAAATAGCTGTTTGTCTCCTTCAACTAAGCAAATGTTGATAGTTGTGTTGGCATTTTCCCGAATAATCCGGTTCATCTCTCCTAGACTGGGAGCCATTAAATCGTGTCCAGCTTGACTGTCCACGGCTATTTTTAGTTCCAAATTTTTTTGTCTAAGCCGAATGACTAATTGATCCTGTTCCCGGGTGATGGATTCAACTTTTCCACCATTATAAGTCGCAATTCGGTATTCCTTACCAGCAAGATTCAGCACACAAATCAATCCTAAAAACTCAAAGCCAACAAAAGGAATGTCAGCCAGTGAAAAGAAGAACTGAACATCCGGTTGCTGGAACTCATTGGATTGGGACCAAATATAAGCTTTGGGAAATGAGGTGCCCCAGTCTTTTTCGATATATCCTGTTCCGCTAGAAAAATCGATCACCTGCTGATTCCAGTTAAGACTGCCTTGAAGCGAATGACCCATACTCAGAATCCCGTGGTAGCATTCCATAAAGCTTAAGTAAGAAAAAGGCCCCATAATACTTGGGGAAAATTTGCTGCGTTTGATGGGGGAAAATGGGCCATACGTAATTTGACCTGAAATAGACAAGTTTTCTTCCTCATCCTGAATATCCAGTGAAATCCCTTCTTCGCTAAATGTATTGTTTCCAATGCGCACATCAAATCGGTCTTCTTCAGCAAAGAATTCACTTTCGTCAAAATGAAGCATATGGGAACTTTCATCATGGATGATTTGGATAAAGGGGTGTTTGCTTCCGTCCTTTTCAATCGAAATCCCGGGAATAAAAGCATAGGTATGTTGGTCTATTTGGTGTTTCAAGTACCAGCCTTCAAAGAAAGAATGCTGCTTTTTTTCTCCGTGATAACTGATATCGGTTGTTAATGTCATTCCTTCGTCATCCTTTCAGCTAAATGTTTCCTATATATTCATTATAGGGAACTGCTGAAAAAGTAGCGAAGAATCGGCTTCTGGGAAAGAACATACTGAGCGGTCTGCAAAACTTAGAAAGCTATAATTTAGAACTTCGATATTAATTTATCAATATTTTTTAGTATTTCTCTTTACAAACAAGAACGTATGTTTGTATAATACCTTTAGAAGTATTCGTCACAAGCAATAATGAAACAATGATGGAATTTTTTATAGTAGCTAAGAGTATCTATAGAAATCTAGATAAAGATGTGTGGCTCATTGCAGGAGACATTTTAACCGCGCAAAGATTTTGCTTTAATAGCAAAATATAAGCTATGATTAATATAGCCCCCTGTACATGAGGAGAAACCTTCCACACGGGAGTTATGATCGTTCTTTGCCAGCTATACTGGCAAATTTATAGAATCTATTTACTATGTAAGAAATTCCAGATATACTTGAATTGAAGATGGATAGGAAACATCCATGAAAGGAAGTGTTTTTATGTGGAATGCTAATGAGATAGCAAACTGGTTTCTTGTTAGACATTCATCAGAAATGCAGCGAGATAAAGCTGTTGACGAAAATCTAACACAAATGAAATTACACAAGCTTCTGTACTATGCTCAAGGTGTGAATTTAGCAATTTTTCAAAGCCGACTATTTGATGAGGACTTGTTAGCTTGGCAACACGGGCCTGTTGTTAGAAGTATTTACGACGAATTCCAAGGAAAAAGAGAATTAGATAGTGAAGTTACTGAAAATCAAATTGAAGACTACGAAAAGGTATCGTCTGACTCCTCAAGTCATGCTGTATTGGATGCTGTCTATACACAATTTGGAGGTTTTTCCGCTGGACAATTAAGGAATATGACCCACCAAGAAAAACCATGGATAGACGCTTGGCTCCAAGGATCAGGTTCTGCCACCCTCGACGATGCTACTATAACTGAATATTTCAGAGAGAATATAGTCGAAGTATAATGCCTCCGAAAATCGATTTTAGAAAAAAAGTTGAAGATTATGAATCTAAAATCACTAATCTTGTTTTGAGAAAAGAAAAAGAACCTATCTTTATTTCCTTCAATTTCAGTTTTATTTCAGATAACTCTTCATATAATCTAACTTGTGATCATTGTACATTAGAACATAAACATTATCTCTTGGAACGCTTGTTGACACTTTCGAAAAAAGATATTGTTTCACTAACAGCAAAAACCAACAAAAACCATGGATTAGAAAAGCTTGAAATGAAAGATTTGAGCCACAAAGATAAACTAAAAAATTTAAAGATTCGTCCCGCATTTGCTGACTCTCAAAGAAGTAAACTAGCTGGTGATGGTTTTTGGATTTTCAGAATGTGCCCCAATAATAATCCTTATGAGTCCAGAATTATTGGAAAGATGATTGATAATGTTTTTTACGTTTTGTTTATTGATTACAAACATGAACTTTATAGCGAGCGTAGATAGAAGATACGCCCCAACCGAAAAGGTTGGGGCTATTTTTATCTCACGAACATCGCATCGCCAAAACTAAAGAAGCGGTAACGCTCTTCAATCGCATGGTGATAAGCAGCTAAGGTCTCTTCCCGACCGGCAAAGGCACTTACTAACATCACTAAGGTTGATTTTGGCAAATGGAAATTGGTGGAGAAGGCTTGGACGATTTTAAATTCATACCCTGGAGTAATGAAGATATCGGTCCAGCCGCTGTCCGCTTTAATCTCACCATCAAATTTGGTACCGATAGTTTCCAAGGTACGAATCGAAGTGGTTCCTACAGCGACGATCTTGCCACCCTTTTCCCGTACTGCATTCAGCTGATCAGCAGCTTCTTGTGTAAGTCGGTAAAATTCACTGTGCATCTCGTGTTCAGCAATATTATCGACACTCACTGGGCGGAAGGTTCCTAGACCCACATGCAGTGTTAAATAAACCAGATTGATGCCTTTCGCTTCAATCGCCTGCAGCAATTCCGGCGTAAAATGCAGGCCGGCTGTTGGTGCTGCGGCTGAGCCGTTTTCCTTGGCATAAACCGTTTGGTAACGATCTGGATCTTCCAAGCGTTCCTTGATGTAAGGCGGTAAAGGCATTTCTCCCAATGACTCTAGGTTCTCCAAGAAAATCCCTTCATATTGAAACTCAACGATCCGGCCACCGTGATCCAGCTCTTCTTTTACGACAGCCTTCAAGCGGCCATCGCCAAAGACGATCTTGGTACCGGCTTTTGCCCGGCGTGCTGGTTTAATCAAGGTTTCCCATTGGTCCCCTTGGGTATTATTCAATAGAAGGACTTCTACGTGTCCGCCGGTTTCCGGCTTTTCGCCGTACAAACGGGCTGGTAATACGCGAGTATCGTTCATCACTAGCGCATCCCCTGGTGCTAATTCATCAATAATGTCATGGAAATGCTTGTCTTCGATGGCACCGGTTTGGCGGTCCAGGATCAGCAAGCGCGAGCTGTCGCGTTTTGACAGCGGGGTCTGAGCAATTAATTCTTCTGGTAAATCAAAATCGAAATCTTCAGTTGTTAGCATGATTTTCTTCCTTTATTTCTATTATATAGTTCATTTATTTGCCGATTTTTAACTTGCGGCGTATCCTTGGCTATTCTAACACGGAGGCCCATTAATGAAAAGCAGGTTCCTTTGTCTTTTAATCGAAACAAGTTATACTTATTAAAAGTAAGGAGTGAGGTTCATGACCTATTATCATCATGTTTCACTATTAACTCGACATCGGGAAGAAAATGTAAACTTCTATACCAAACTATTAGGCCTGCGCTTTGTGAAGAACACGGTCAATCAAGACAATCACCGCATGCTGCACTATTATTATGGCGACTATCAAGGCTCACCAGGTTCGGTGATTACCTTTTTCGTGGTGCCTAAGCTGGGGCATCGCTATGACAATAAGGATTATTTGGCAGAAGTAGAATGGAATTTGCCTCACGGCAGCTTAACTTATTGGAAGGCACGCCTTCAAGAAGAGGACATCCCCTTCACTGAAAAGGATCAACAGCTGGTTTTCCATGATCCAGATGATGTGGAGCTGATTTTTACCGAAACTGATCAACCGCCTTTAGCGGAAGATCATCAGGTGGACTCAGAGGTCCCCGCAGATAAGCAGCTGTTAGGCTTGCGTTCGATTCATTTCCACGTGCCCGATCCTGCTAAGACCAGTCAATTTTTCCAAGAGCTACTGGATTGGCCGACAGAAGACGGCATCATCCCGTTAAGCCCACAGGAATATGTGAAAATTTCGGCTTCCGAATCAGCCGACAAAACTCACATGGGTCGGGGCAGTATTGACCATGTCGCTTTTGCCGTTAAGGATGATCAATCTTTGGATGCCCTGCTTAATAAAGCTAGGGAGCAAAATTGGCACATCGAAAAAATTGTTTCCCGCGGCTACTTTAAGAGTCTGTATATTCGCGAACCCGGCGGCATTCGAGTAGAATTTGCTACGATGGGACCCGGCTTTACGATTGATGAGGATTTAGCCCATTTAGGTGAAACGTTTGCTCTGCCGCCATTTCTGGCAGATCAACGAAAAGAGATCGAAAGTCATCTATATCCCGAAAAATAGTCATATTTCTGCAATTCTTCAATTCTTATTGAAGAATTGTTTTTTTATTTTTCTCCCCGATTTCGCCACAGCTTTCATCTATTCTACGCTTACTATTAATTATCAATCCAGTCCAGCTTGCAGTTGCTAGTTATTTTATAACCTATTTTAATGGCTTTTATTCGCAATTTATCTCGACATTCACGACTTCACATTTGTTTTTTCTTTTTATTTATTGCATACTAGTTATAGCAGCAATGAATAAAAGGACGTAAAGGTGGAAAAATATGATTGAGTTTGAGAATGTGTCAAAAATCTATCCCGGCAATAAAATGGCTGTGGAAAATGTCAACCTTTCCTTCAACAAGGGTGAATTTATTTGTTTAATTGGTACAAGTGGTAGCGGGAAAACTACGACTATGAGAATGATTAACCGAATGATCGATCCCACCGAAGGAACGATTAAAATCGATGGGGAGGATATCCAAAATATTAATCCCGTTGAATTGCGCCGCCAAATCGGCTATGTGATTCAAAACATCGGCTTAATGCCCCATATGACCATCCGTGAAAATATTACCCTCGTACAAAAACTATTAAAAGTAGACCAAGACAAACGAGACAAAACGGCTGAGCGCATGATTGACTTAGTAGAATTGCCTAGAGATATGCTGGACCGCTACCCTCATGAGCTATCTGGCGGACAACAACAGCGGATCGGTGTCGTTCGAGCATTAGCGGCTGACCAAGACATCATTTTGATGGATGAGCCCTTTGGCGCCTTAGATCCGATTACCCGCGATTCTTTGCAGGATTTAGTGAAGGATTTGCAGGAACGCCTAGGTAAAACGATTGTCTTTGTTACCCACGATATGGATGAAGCCCTAAAATTAGCTAACCGCATCGCCATTATGGATGAAGGCCATGTGATTCAATTTGATACGCCCGAAAATATTTTACGTGAGCCTGCCAATGATTTTGTGGAAGAACTTTTGGGAGAAGATCGCCTGTTGCAGGCAAAATCGGATACCACCACCGTGGGCGAAATTATGATGAACACAGCGGTTTCCATCACTGCGGAAAAAACTTTGCAAAACGCGGTTCGTTTGATGCGGGAAAAACGGGTAGATACCTTGTTAGTCGTTGACGATACCAATACGTTAAAAGGCTTTGTGGATGTTGAAACAATTGAAAAAGAACGTCGCCGCGGCACCGCAACCAGTGTGGGAGATATCATTAATACCAAAGTCTTCTATGTAAAAGAATCCGCATTGTTGCGAGACAGCTTGCAGCGTATCTTAAAACGCGGTGTAAAATATGTACCCGTAGTAGATGACAACAAGCATTTAGTTGGTATTTTGACCCGAGTTTCCTTAGTAGATATTGTCTATGATGCCCTTTGGGGTGAAGAAGACACAGTGATTAGTGCCAATGGAGCGATTACTGCTACGAATGGGGAGGCGTAAGTATGCAGCAATTCATTAACGAATACGGCGGACAGATTCTGACCAAAAGTGCTGAACATCTTTATATCTCCGCCTTTGCCTTGGTTCTAGGTATTTTGTTTGCGGTGCCTTTAGGAATTTTATTGACTCGCTTGCCCCGTGTAGCCAACGTCATCATCGGGATTGCCAGCGTATTGCAGACGGTTCCCTCATTGGCTTTGTTGGCTTTGATGATCCCTTTCTTTGGTGTCGGAAAAGTGCCGGCAATCATTGCGCTATTCATTTATTCTTTACTGCCGATTTTGCGTAATACCTATATCGGGATGAAGAATGTCGACCGAAATTATCGTGATGTCGCCCAAGGCATGGGAATGACCAATATGCAGTCGATTATTTCCGTTGAAGTCCCAATTGCGATTCCTACAATTATGGCCGGAATCCGTTTGGCTGCTGTCTATGTAGTCGCTTGGGCAACCTTAGCTTCTTACATTGGTGCCGGCGGTTTAGGGGATTTAATCTTTAGTGGATTGAACAACTTCCAACCACCATTGATTTTTGCCGGAACAATTCCAGTCATTATTATCGCTTTGCTATCAGATTTCCTGTTGGGCTTTTTGGAAAACAAAATGACCCCGACTGCACTACGAAAGGAGGAGGAGTAGCCTGTGAAAAAAGC
>LIDZ01004617.1_pt2 | contig 13746 bp, 10 predicted proteins | sample 644651 | NCBI WGS metagenome assembly LIDZ01 (sample SAMN03856242, study PRJNA289617) | food metagenome | isolation source: wine grapes on drying loft during traditional withering process | host: Vitis vinifera cv. Corvina | place: Italy: Gargagnago di S. Ambrogio di Valpolicella | collected 2014-01
GAAAAGGGTCCTAGCTTAAAATATTTCTTCTATATTTTTTATCCGGCCCATACCTTTGCATTGTTCTATCTTGCTAATTTTGTTTTCATCAGGTAAGTACCTTTTTCGAATTTCTCAAAAGACTGTGCAATCTATCTGATGGGTCAAAAGCACAAAAAAGCGCTCTGATAACTAGATTTTTAGTCTAACTATCAGAGCGCGGTTTTTAAATTTTATTTATACCGCTGTATACCCGCCATCAACTAATAGCGTCGTACCGTTCACGAAGCTGGCTTTGTCGCTGGCTAAGAAGGCCACGGCTTCTGCTACTTCTTCCGGCTGACCTAGTCGTCCGATTGGGTGCATATCCACTAACGCTTGCGTAGTTTCATCGTCCATATCACCTAATAATGGTGTTTCAATGTAGCCGGGTGCGATGGTATTTACGCGAATGCCTTCTTTACCATAGCTGGCTGCTAAGCTTTGGCTCAGTAATTTCACGCCGCCTTTTGAAGCGGCATAAGCTGGGATACCGGCTCTAGCATCGACACTGTGGATGGATCCGCAATTGACGATGGTTCCGCGATCTTCTTGCTTCAGCATTTGCTCAATCGCTGCTTTATCGGATAAGAAGACACCTGTTAAGTTTACGTCAATCGTTGACTGCCATTCCTCTGGCGTCATTTCGGTGATCTGATCATCATCTGACAAACCGGCATTGGCAACTAAAATATCTAATTTGCCAAATTTTTCTACCGTGTCAGCAACCATTTTTTCTACTTGATCAAATTTTGTCACATCTGCTTGCAAGAACAGTCCATCTTCGTCGCTAATGTTTAGCTCCTTCAAAATTTCGCCGCCGTCATCGCTCATGTCGGCTACGACCACTTTAGCACCTTCATCGTAAAAAACTTTGATGCAGGCAGCACCAATCCCGCTTGAACCACCGGTAACTAATGCGACTTTTCCTTCAAAACGTTTCATAAATAATTCCTCCTTTAATTTGTTTACTCAATAACCGTAACAAGTTTTTAGACTATTGACAAAAATAGTGCTTACAGAATTTAAGGAGGAATTACTTATGCAAAAAACGTCCGATTTCTTCGATGAAGTCGGACGTTAAAGAGTTATTTATTTAGTTTGATTTGCTGGGCACCGATGGTTTCCAAAAAGCGCTGATCGTGTTCGATCAACAGCATCGCCGGCTTGACCCGCAGCAAGAGTTCTTCCAGCTGTTGCTGATTGAAGACGTCTAAATAGTTTAAGGGTTCATCCCATAGATAGAGCTCGGCAGACTGAGACAGTGATTTGGCCAGCTCGACCTTTTTCCGCTGGCCCATGCTCATTTCTTCGATCCGATTATTAAAGACGCTGCGCTCCATACCAAGCTTCCGCAGATTATTCAAAAAGGCGGAGTAATCCAAGTGGTGCTCTTCAGCAAAGTCTTGCAGGGTGCCGCGATTATCTTCGTAATTTTGACGAACGTAGCTGATATTCAAATTATTCGGCTGAAGCCGTGTTCCTTCAGATTCTCCATCAAATTGTTCCAGCAAATAAGCAAAGATACTGGATTTCCCAGAGCCGTTCGGACCTGTCAGTGCGACGATCCCGCCTTTGTTGACCTCGAAAGAGACCGGGGTAAATAAATCCTCGCTATAGCGAAGGCGGAGATTTTCGATCTTTAAGAGCTGCTGGTGATGGGTGGGCTGATAAGCCATCGACAATTGATCCACGTCTTCAATGTCCTTTAGCAGACCTTCCTTAACACCAATTTGTTCATTCATTCGCTTGGTAATATTTTTGGAGCGTTTCATGACTTTTGCCGCCCGAGCGCCGATGAAGCCGGTGTCGTTGATGGCACCGCTGCCTTTTTCAGAAGGCTTGCCGTATTTGTCAGTTTCTCGATTACGGGACCACTCGGCTTTTTCGGCAGCGGTTTGCTTCAAGCGGGAGACTTCCTTTTTGATCTTGGTATTTTGGGCCTGCTCAAATTCATCCCGCATTTTCTTCTGCTCTTCATAGGTAGAGAAGTTTCCTTGATACATCACCAGCTGGCTTTTTTCAATTGCTAAAATATGATCGGTCACCTGATCAATGAACTGCCGATCGTGACTAACCACGATAAAGCCTTGTTTCTTCTGAAGATAGTCAGCTACATGCTGGCGAGCCTCGCCGTCTAAATGATTCGTTGGCTCATCGATTAACGGAAAGCGATCGTTTTGGGTGAAAAGCATTGCTAGAAGCGCCTTGGTCTGTTCCCCACCGGAGAGGGTAGAGAAGGGCTGCCACAAGAGCTCGGGATTCAGCTGAATCAGGTTCATTTCCCGTTCCAATTCCCATAGCTCAAAGTTCTCGGTATCCTCCAAGACTTCATAAGTCAGCCGATCCTTGTCGGTCACGGCTGCCGGGAAATAAATGGCTTCTACCGGCATCTCGATCCGTCCTTGATAGGGATAATCCCCTAATAATAAGTGCAGCAGGGTAGTTTTGCCGCGCCCGTTGCGGCCGATCAGACCCAGCTTCCAGTTGGTATCCAATAATAAGTTTGCCTCAGAAAAAAGGGTGGTTCCTTGTTTGTCAAAGCCAAACGTCAGTTGTTCAATTTTAATTGTTGCCATAATTTGCTCACCTCGTTAAAAAAATCCTAGTTCTTTCCAGGAGCAGCAAACGAGGGTACACAAAAAGAGACCCCGCCGTAAAAAGCTAAGCCAATCCTGAAAATCTGCCCACTAATCCCGTTGGTTTGATCCAAAAACAGGTTCAGTTCGCAACTTTCAACATTCGCTTAGATTTTCAACGGCAAGATCCCTCATTTCCTTTTATTTATGTAGACTCATTAAACCATAGGAATAAGAATTTATCAAATGAAGTGGACGTAGTTGCTTCCCCTAACAACTACGCCCAGGAGTGATCCTCGATGAGTAACGAGGTTCAACGAGATAGTTAAAAAACTATCTTTCTATATAATAGCATAAATTACAGAATATGGTTAAATAAATTTTCAATCTTCGGCATTTTTTTCGCTTTATTTGCCGAGTTTTTGTTAGAATGGAACAAATGAGGAGGTGCAGGAATGAACATAGCGGCAATATATCATCGCCCAGAAAGCGAATATGCTTATTTATATTCAAATGACACCATGCGAATTCGGCTGCAAACGGCCAAAGAGGACGTGAAGGTGGCGGCTTTAATCAGCGGCGACCATTATTTGTTTAACGAAAAATGGTACTTGAACAAGGAAAATATGGGCAAAGGACTCTCAACTGCTCATCATGATTATTGGGAAATTGAAGTCAGCAGCGAGTTTCGCCGGTTGTCTTATGCCTTTTATTTAGAAGACTTTGAAGGCAATGCGTATTTTTACTGCGACCAGGGGATTCTTCCTTATGAGGAAGAGTTTATGAAGCAGGACAGTTCTTATTTCCGGATGCCGTATTTCCATGAGATTGATCGTTTTAAGGCGCCGGAGTGGGTGCACAAAACAGTTTGGTATCAGATTTTCCCGGAACGCTTTAACAATGGCGATCCCTCTAATGATCCAGAAGGTACTTTGCCATGGGGCAGTAAAAAGCCGGATCGGGAAGACTTTTTTGGCGGCGACCTGCAAGGTGTCGTTGATAAACTAGATTATTTGGAGGAACTGGGGATTACCGGCTTGTATCTGTGTCCGATCTTTACGGCGCCATCTAATCACAAGTATGATACGGTGGATTACTGGGAAGTCGATCCTCACTTTGGCGACAAGGCGCTCTTTAAAGAATTAGTGGATAAAGCCCACCGCAAAGGGATTCGCGTGATGCTGGACGCGGTCTTTAATCACTTAGGTGCCAGCTCCCCTCAGTGGCAGGATGTACTGGAAAATGGAAGCCAATCGAAATATGCGGATTGGTTCCATATCCATTCGTTCCCAGTTCACTATGATCCTGTTCCGAATTCGGAATTTGGTGAGAACATCAATTACGACACCTTTAGTTTCGTGCCGAATATGCCGAAGCTGAACACCGCGAATCCTGAAGTGCAGGAGTATCTATTGGAGATTGCGACTTACTGGGTCAAAGAATTTGATATTGATGGCTGGCGGCTGGATGTGGCTAACGAGGTAGACCATCATTTTTGGAAAAAATTCCATGAGCGAGTACTGACTGAAAAGGCTGATCTCTATATTTTAGGGGAAATTTGGCATTCTTCCCAAGCGTGGCTGCAAGGTGATGAATTCCATGCGGTGATGAATTATGCGTATACTGACAGCATCAAGGCCTTTTTCTTAGATTCAGAGGTGACGGCTGCCAATATGCTGGACGGGATGAACCACCAGCAGGCACTGTATCGTGACCAAACCAACGAAGTGAACTTCAATTTGCTGGATTCTCATGATACGCCGCGGATGCTGACGTTGTGTGAAGGAGACAAAGAGGTGCTGAAAAGTGCTTTTGCCTTCATGTTCCTGCAAAAAGGGACTCCGTGTATTTATTACGGGACCGAAGTAGGCTTAGCTGGCGGGATGGACCCGGATTGCCGTCGCTGTATGCCGTGGGAGGATCAAGATTTAGAGTTGTTGGCCTTCTTCCGGCAGCTGATTCGTTTGCGGAAAAAATATGCCGATGTTTTAAGCTTTGGCCAATTACGCTGGTCGGCGGAAAAGTATCGAGTGATTACTTTCCAACGCAGCTATTTAGGCAAGACCTTGCGCTGCAGTTTTAACGAGGATAATGAAACCCAAACGATTGAGAAATTAGGGGCACCGCTGTTTATGCAGCACACTACTGATGATAAAGACTATATCTTAGAGCCCCATGGCTTTGTAGTGGAATTGGTATAACCGATAGAAAACCGTTATTCAGCGATAGAGCTGGGTAGCGGTTTTTTGCCAGTCCAACTTTTCGTAGTAGGTAAAGTTAGAAGGAAATACAATGATCATTTAGCTAAGAATCGTACAAAAAGTTTAGTTGGATGGTAAGCGTACGAAGATAGACTTGATTTTTCGCTTTTTGAAAAATCAATCCGATTCAAATGAGGTAGCTGCCAGTCCAACTTTTCGCAGTAGGTAAAGTTAGAAGGAAATACAATGATCATTTAGCTAAGAATCGTACAAAAAGTTTAGTTGGATGGTAAGCGTACGAAGATAGACTTGATTTTTCGCTTTTAGAAAATCGTCTTTTTACCCATGATCTAGCGGTCTAGTTCCAATAAGAACCTAATAAGCGTTTATACATTTTATTAATACGCGTATTGACATTATATATGTGTAGTATTAAACTGTATTCATACCAAATAAACGATTAGAAGGAGATTTACATGACTCAATGGGTTTATCTATTTTCAGAAGGATCAAAAGAACAGAAAGGCTTGCTAGGCGGTAAGGGCGCCAACTTGGCTGAAATGACTAAACTAGGATTACCTGTTCCGACAGGTTTTACGGTGACTACCGATGCCTGTCTTTGCTATTTGAATCAAGGAAATGTGTTAACCAATGAGATGAAAGAACAAATAATCACTGCCGTGGATCAACTGTCAGAAAAAACGCAGAAGGCCTTTGGCGATGCCAAAAATCCTTTATTGGTGTCTGTCCGCAGCGGCTCGAAATTCTCGATGCCCGGCATGATGGATACCGTGCTGAACTTGGGATTGAATGACAAAACAGTCGAAACCTTAGCGAAAAACAGTCAAAACGAACGCTTCGCTTACGATTGCTACCGTCGCTTATTACAAATGTTCGGCGATGTTGTAATGGGGATCGACAATCAAAAATTCGAATCTCGCATTACCGCAATGAAGAAGGAGCAGCAACTGAACTTTGACAATGAGTTGACAGCGGACCACTGGAAACAAATTGTAAACGAATACAAGGAAATCTATGTTCAAAGCATTCAACGGGAATTTCCACAAGACCCGATCGAACAATTATATTTGGCAATTGAAGCGGTATTTGGCAGCTGGAACAACCAACGGGCTAAAACCTATCGCCGCCTGCATGATATCAGCGACAGCTTAGGGACTGCCGTGAATATTCAAGAAATGGTCTTCGGAAACTTTGGCGAGACTTCTGGAACCGGAGTAGTCTTCTCCCGCAATCCGTCGACTGGTGAGCCAGGACTATTCGGGGAATACTTGATTAACGCCCAAGGGGAAGACGTGGTTGCCGGTGTACGGACACCAAAACCGATCCAGACCTTAGCCGATGATCTGCCAGAGCAGTACCAACAGTTAAAAACGATTTGCGAAAACTTAGAAAAACACTACAAAGATATGCAGGATGTCGAGTTTACCATTGAACGGGAAAAATTATTTATTCTGCAAACCCGAAGCGGCAAACGGACCTCGAAAGCTACTATTACAATTCTGCTGGATTTGTTTGCAGAAGGCATTATTACCGAAACTGAATTAGTGGAACGCTTAGAAGCGAAGGATTTGGAAGCTTCCTTGCACCCAAGCTTCAATGCGGAAGTCATGAAAGATCGCGTACCATTCTTATCCGGTTTAGCAGCAAGTCCCGGGGCAGCCGTGGGTGCAGCTTACTTTGATGCGGAATCTGCAACCTTAGCCAAGGCTCGCGGCGAACGTGTAATTCTTATTCGGGAAGAAACCTCGCCAGAAGATATCGAAGGCATCGCTGTCAGTGAAGCAGTTATCACTGCTCGCGGCGGAATGACCTCTCACGCGGCCGTAGTTGCCCGGGGAATGGGGATATGTTCAGTGGTTGGCTGTGAAGCTTTGTCGATGGAAGAGGAGCATGGCGTCGTAGGGGAAGAAACGATTCAAGAAGGAACGATTCTTTCTGTGGACGGTACGTTAGGCAATGTATACTTCGGAGAAATACCGTTAGAAGAATTAAGCAATACCGTCGCTTTAGACGATCTGCACGTTATCTGGGATCGTCATGCCAAATTCCAAGTCCGGGCGAATGCCGAGACACCAAAAGATATCGAGACGGCGATGGCTTTAGGTGCAACAGGAATCGGTTTAGCTCGGACAGAGCATATGTTCTTTGAGAAATCTCGTCTGCTTCAATTTAGACGTTTGATTTTAGCGGATTCTTTGGAAGAGCGCATGGAAGTATTGAAGGGTCTGAAGCAAGTTCAAAAAGAAGACTTCCGATTTATCTACCAAGCAGCACAGGGCAAGGCGACGACGATTCGCTTGCTGGACCCGCCATTGCACGAATTTTTACCTAAAAACAATCAAGAGTGTCGTGAAGTTGCGAAAGACTTAGGCAAGACCTTTAATGAAGTAAAACGGAAAACCGACAACTTGGCGGAAACCAATCCAATGCTGGGCTTCCGTGGTCTGCGCCTGGGGGTAGCTTACCCAGAAATTTACCAAATGCAAGGAGAAGCCATCATTGAAGCGGCTCACGAAGTAATGGATGAACAAGGCTACACCATTCAGCCGGAAATCATGATACCATTTACTATCGATGCCAATGAATTTGCCCGTGTACGGGAATCCATTGAAGGGGCGATCCAAGAATCCTTGAAGCAGTACGACCAAGGGATGGCGTATCAAATTGGTACTATGATTGAAATTCCTCGGGCCTGCTTGGTGGCAGATGAAATTGCTAAACATGCTGATTTCTTCAGCTTCGGTACTAATGACTTAACCCAAATGGTGCTGGGACTGTCTCGTGATGACTCGCCACGGATTGTTTCGCAATATTTAGAAGCCGGAATTATGAAGGACGATCCCTTCCAAGTCTTGGACGAAGCCGGTGTGGGTGCCATGATGAAGATCGCGATTGAAAAAGGTCGTCAAGTAAAACCTGATTTAAAGATTGGGATTTGTGGTGAAGCTGCGGCGCATCCAAAATCGATCGCTTTTTTAAATGAATTGCCAATTAATTACATCTCATGTTCGCCATTCAGAATTCCGCAAGCTAAGATGACGCTAGCGCAGCATGGTGTGAAGAGCTTGATCAAACAATAACAAACTAGCTGCTTCTCGATAAAAATACTTTTTCGTTTGCTTATCCCTCGATCTGAGATTTCTCGGATTGAGGGGTATTTTTTGTTTTCACATTGTAATCACACGCAAATTTTATATTGTAACAATACGATGAGAATAAAAGAACGAATATGAATGAATTATTATTTGTAAACGGATACAGACTCCGTTATACTTTCTATAGATTTTAGTGATAATTGCCGTTAATATAGGCTTTCTCCAAGGTTGTTGGATAACAGAATTTACTTGATATATTAAACGTTTTGTTTTATATATTGTTGAATTTCTGTTAGAAAGCAAAATGGGTCGGAATGACGTATAATGTTATTTAGGATATAATGTCCGATTAGGGGGGTGAGACAAACTGCAAGATTGAATTTGTTAGAATAACGCTTTTTTTCTCATTAAAGCTGGAAGGCCGACTGGATTTGAGTTCGTATCATTACTCTTTTAAAAAAAATTGGGTTATGATTATTAGCAAGAGGAAGTCAGCCTAACAGTCCGGTAAGAGATATTCTGTGTTACGGCAAGAACTTTCTAATTCGTACTGACGGAATTTTCCGTTAAATAAATAAGAGAGCAGGGAGATACAAGATGACAATTGATTGGCAAAAAGAAGTAGAAGCGCGCAAAGATGATTTAATGAAGGACCTTGGAGAATTACTTCGTATCGACAGCGTCCGCGATGTCGAACATGGCACTAAAGAAGAACCTTTAGGACCTGGACCAGCTGCTGCATTACGCAAAGTGTTGGAAATCGCAGAACGTGACGGCTTTGAAACTAAAAACATCGAAAACGTTGCTGGACACATTGATTACGGTGACGGCGAAGAAATGTTTGGATTACTAGGTCACGTGGACGTAGTACCAGTTGATGACAATTGGGATACTGATCCATTCGAACCAGTCATTAAAGATGGTAAATTGTACGCTCGTGGTTCAGCCGACGATAAAGGACCTTCAATGGCGGCTTACTATGCAATGAAAATCATCAAAGACTTGGAATTACCATTATCTAAAAAAATCCGTTTCATCTTCGGTACTGACGAAGAGAGTGAATGGGTAGGCATCCACCGCTACATGGAAGTGGAAGAAATGCCAAAAGTCGGTTTCTCACCAGATGCAAACTTCCCAATCATCAATGGCGAAAAAGGTATCTTATCTTATGAAGTTACTTTTGAAGACCAAGAGGGTGAAGAGGGCGCATTCACATTAGAAAGCTTCAAATCTGGTATGCGTACTAACATGGTACCAGGCGATGCAACTGCTGTTCTTAAAGTCAACGACGAAGCGAAAGCTGCTGACTTGAAAGCTGCTTTTGAAAAATTTGTTGCTGAAGCTGAAGTTGATGGAGAAGTAAAAGAAGAAAATGGTCAAATTACTTTGACTACTATTGGTAAAGGTGCTCATGCTCAAGAACCTAAATTCGGGATCAATGCAGCAACTTACCTAGCGACTTTCTTAGTTGACCATGATTTAGATGCTTCAGGCGCACACTTTGTAAAAGTTGTTTCTGAATACATGCATCTAGATTACAACGGCAAGAAATTGAATGCTTACATTAAACATGATGTGATGGGCGAAACTACTTCATCTGCTAACTTATTTGATTACAGCCAAGACGGCGTGAAGAAAGTTACTTTAAACGTTCGCCATCCAGAAGGCATCACTAAAGACGAAATCATGGACAACATGAAGGAAGTCCTTAAAGACGCTGGCGTTTCTATCGAAATTATCGGCGACGTTAAGACTCCTCACTATGTACCTGGTGACGATCCATTAGTTAAAACTTTGTTGGACGTGTATGAAGAACATACCGGCGACAAAGGTGAAGAACAATCAATCGGCGGCGGTACTTATGGCCGTATCCTAGAACGCGGTGTCGCTTACGGCGCAATGTTCCCAGGCGAAGAAAACGTGATGCACCAACCAAACGAATTCATGCCAGTGGACAGCTTATTGAAAGCAACTGCAATCTACGCTGATGCAATTTATCGGTTAGCAAAATAAAATGACAGGCTATAGGAGTCCTGTCTAAGGGCGGGACTCCTTAATTACTGTGTACCTTAGGGGAAAAAGGTAGGAAAGGAACTTCGGATAATGAAAAAATTATCGAAAGACGCATTTGGCGGCGTGTCCGGGAGAGACTACGTACCATACGTAGAGGACAAGCCGAAAAAATCTGGCTCAGGAATTATCTTAGTGCTAGGGATTATCTTAGCAGCGGTATTCGCAGCCTCAACTGCATATTCAGGGATGAAAGCGGGGCTAACTGTTGCCGCAGGTATTCCAGGAGCAATTATAGGTTCAGGTTTGGTTTCACTATTTGTAAAACCAAAAACAATTTTAGGTAAGAACTTGCTGCAACTAATGTCATCTGGTGGGGAATCAGTAGCCAGCGGGATGATCTTCGTATTGCCAGCCGTAATTTTAGTCGGCGGGAAAATTAATTTCTTCGAAGGCGTAGCATTAGGTGTGGGTGCCGTACTATTAGGTGTCGGCGTATTCACTTTAGTGCAAGATTACATGTTAGTTGACGAGCACGGTAAATTGGTTTACCCGGAAGCAATGGCTATATCTGAAACATTGGTCGCTTCAGATACTGGTGGCGAATCCTTGAAATACATGGGAATCGGCTTTGGTATCGGCGGTATTATCACTGTATTAACTGGTTCTGTATTAGGCGTGATGAACAATGTCATCAGCTACGTAAACGAAAGCTTCTACAAATGGAAATTTGAAACTGAAGTAAACCCATTGTTGGCGGGTATCGGATTTATCGTCGGCATGGACGTTTCATTATTAATGTTTGCTGGTTCAATCTTGGCAAACTTCGCAATTGCACCATTGTTGGGCTACTTCATGAGTATGGCCGGCAGCGATGCAAGCATTTGGGATAATGCAGCGCAATTAGTAAATACTGCAGACTTCTCAATGATTTCTGGATCATACGTTCGTTACATTGGTGCCGGTATGATGATCTCTGGTGGGTTAATCGGAGCAATTAAATTGATTCCAACCATCATTTCATCTATCTCAGCAACCATGAAAGGCCGCAAAACCGAAGGCGCTGAATCAGAAGGCGGCGGTGGAATGTTGCCATTAATTATTGGTGCTGTTGTGGCATTAGTGATGGGATTTGTGATTACAGGAAACATAGCAATGGCTCTAATCGGCGGAAGCTTATCAATTATCTTGAGTCTATTGTTCGTAATTGTTGCTGGTCGTTTGACTGGGACAATCGGTACATCTAACTTACCTGTATCAGGTATGACAATTGCTTCAATGGTTATTTTGACCTTAGTATTTGTAATGATGGGCTGGACTTCAGCTGAAAACACGCAACAACTATTATTGTTCGGTACCTTTATCGTATTGGCAATCTCAGTTGGTGGTGGTTACTCACAATCACAAAAAGTTACCTTTGTTATGGGCGGGAACTTCAATGAAGGCCGTCGCTACTTCGTCATTGCTAATATCGTCGGGGTTGTTATCGTAACTGGTATGATGGTTATCTTAACGCCTCAATTGCAAATTACAGGTGCAAACCCACCATTTGGTTTGCCGCAAGCGAACTTGATGGCTACTTTGACTGCCGGTATTACTTCAGGCAGCCTGCCTTGGCACATGATTATTTCTGGTATCGTAATCGGTATCGTTCTACAATTAATGGGCGTATCTATTATGACCTTTGCGATCGGGTTCTACTTGCCAATTTCAACGACTTCAATCATCCTAGTGGGTGCCTTGATTCGCGTATTCATTGAATACATGAACAAGAAAGAAACTGAAGAAGTCGCTGAAGAACGGATTACCCTTGGTGTCAGCTTGTCTTCAGGCTTGATCGCCGGTGGTTCAATCATTGGTTTAATCGGAATCATCTTGCAAGTATCAGGAATTCTTACACCAGGCGCACCAACTGGATTCTTAGGAAGCAACGCAGCCGCTTGGTTGTTACTAGTAATCCTAGTCATTGCAATCGTTGTTCCTTTGTTAAAAGTAAAGAATGTGAAAGCTAATGATAAATAAAAATTCAGCCACTATAAATGCTGAAACAGATCAATTACTAGAACGTATCTACCAAATGAAACCCGAGCTGCGTTATGAAGTCCGCGATGGCATCGTCTTTGTCATCAAAGAAAACAACGCTTGGATTCAACGGACCTTGCGGAAAATTAAGTACAAAATTCCCGAAACCTCCGAAATGGAGTTGGATGAGTACGGCAGTTTCATTTTCCAGCAAATTGACGGTCAACGGACAGTCCGCGAAATCGGTGAACGCTTAGGCGCAGCCTATGAAGAAGCTAACCAGCAACTGTACGATCGCCTGCTGTTGTATTTGAATCATTTGGAAAAAAACGAGAAGTATATTGTGAGAATTGTATAGCAGAAAGCACAAGCTTAGGATTATCTAGGCTTGTGCTTTTTTTATTCTAGCCCGAATTCTTCATGCTTTTCAGTGCCGTCTGTGGTAATCATGGTTAGGTAGACAGCGTCCTCGCGATTGTTCAGCTGGAATCGGAGAGTTAGTTCTTGGGTTTCCTGTGGCTGAATCTTTTCGTCGACTAACGGGGTAGGCTGGAGCTCGATAGGCGTCCCGTTTTGGTAATCAAAATTTTGGACTTGAATGGCTTGAAAGGTAACGAACCTCTCATTGAATGAGACAGGTTCTTCAGAGTCATTAGCCCACAGAAGCTTTATGGTTAAAATATTTTCACTCAGAATGTCATTGTCGATAAAGAAGATTTCTGCCATCGGAAAAACGGTAGCCTCTTCTTTATCATACTCCTGCTGTTGGCTTGTGGTATCATCCTCAGCGATAGTTTTCATTTTCGAGACATCGCCGCACCCGCTGAATAAAATGAGCAGAGAAGTTAAAACCAATAATTTCTTAATCACTATTTTCATAGGCTGCTCCTTTTAGTAAGTATATATTTTTCGTTGAATGGAAATGGTTAAGCCGATAATCAGCGCAACTAGCCCTAAAAAGACTGGCAGTTCGACAGCGGATCTGAAATAAATGGGTTGAATCATGTAAACCCGCAGCAGATCAGACGATCGGTCAGCCATCCACATATAGCCAAAACGAATCAGCGCCGTTTCCAGCAGATAGGCGACGGCTAGTGCGAAAATAGTTTCTAAAAAAATCGTCATAGATACATAAATGCTGGAAGCCCCGACCAGCTTCATAATCAGCAGCTCATCTTTTTGAGCGAGAAAATGTTTAGTAAAGACTGAGCTGTAGTAAAAAACACCGACAATCACAGCAGTTGCAATCCCCATCCACGTCAGGACTTGCATGATCGTTGAAAAATTAATAAATTGTTGCAAAGCCCCTACTTGATCAAAGCCATCCAGATCCTTCTGATTTTCCAGTTTGGTTTTTGTAAAAATCAAATACAACCTTCCAAGTATAATTAATAGGAAGGAAAAAATAAAGAAGATGGTTACATTTGCGAAGGTAACACCAGAGTTACGCTTCAAACTTAAAAGGGCATCGATTATTATATAGTAGAATTTGATCATGAACGTCTCCTAATTGGTAATGCTTTATACTAAATTATAGAGTAATTCGATTGGTGTGGGAATAGCGAATGGTAATTAAGGGGAATTGAATCGTGTCTTACCGATGCGGTTTATTTGTTGTACTAAAAATGGGAAGGTTAGGTTTTGCTTTTATGCTATACTTTTGATAAGAGACTGGGGAGTAAAGCACAAGGGGATGTTGGAGATGCGGGAATTTTTAATCAAGGATTCTATTTTTACTTTTATCTATGGTTTTTTGTACAATTTATGTATTTTAGGGCCGATTTTAGGGTTAGTCTTTTT
>LIDZ01011054.1_pt1 | contig 13735 bp, 13 predicted proteins | sample 644651 | NCBI WGS metagenome assembly LIDZ01 (sample SAMN03856242, study PRJNA289617) | food metagenome | isolation source: wine grapes on drying loft during traditional withering process | host: Vitis vinifera cv. Corvina | place: Italy: Gargagnago di S. Ambrogio di Valpolicella | collected 2014-01
CACTTTTGGTTACTTTTAGTGCTTTTTAAAAGTAACTCGCCGAAGGCGAAACAGTCTGCCCCCAGGCAGACGCCCTTGATCTTGATCTAATGAGGCTACGCCTAAGCTTTCGCAGCCTCAGGCACCCGCCCATACACATCGGTAAACCGGACAATATCGTCTTCCCCCAGATACTCCCCGCTCTGCACCTCGATCATCACCAGATCAATCACCCCCGGATTGACCAAACGATGGGTGTGGCCGGGCTGAATGAACGTCGACTCATTGGTGTCGAGCATGAACTCCTTCTCGCCATTCGTAACGCGCGCCATGCCACTGACCACAATCCAGTGCTCACTGCGGTGGTGATGCATCTGCAGCGACAAAGACGCCTGCGGTTTCACCACGATGCGCTTGATCTTGAAGCGCTTGCCCTCCTCAAGCACCGTATAAGTCCCCCACGGCCGGGTAACGGTGTTGTGCAACAGATACGCCGGATGACCCTGACGCTTGAGCTCCTGAGCGATGATCTTGACCTCCTGACTGCGATCGGCGTCGGCGATCAACAAAGCATCCGGCGTGTCGATGATGATCAGGTTGTCCAGACCCACCGCACCCACCAGGCGCTTTTTCGAGTCGATGTAGCAGTTGGTCACGTCGTGCAGCACCACCTGGCCGTTGCACTGGTTGCCGTTTTCATCCGCCGGGGCCAGCTCGCGAATGGCGCGCCACGAACCGATATCGCTCCAGCCCATCTCGCAGGGCACCACCGCAACCTTCTGCGAACGCTCCATCAACGCGTAATCGATGGAAATGTCCGGTGCCTGGGCGAAGGTCGTGCTGTCCAGTTCGATCTGCAGCTCGTTGCGGCCCTCCTTGGTGTTGCACTGCGACAGGCAATGGCGCACGGCGGCCAGCACTTCCGGCGCGTGAGTGTCCATTTCGTTCAGCAGCACATCGACGCGCATGCAGAACATCCCGGCGTTCCACAAATGCAGACCGCCTGCGAGATAGTTCTGGGCAGTGACGGCGTCGGGTTTCTCGACGAAGCGCGCGACCTGGTAGGCCTCGCCACCGAGGGCCTGGCCTTTCTCGATGTAACCAAAACCGGTCTCTGCGCGGGAGGGAATCAGCCCGAACGTCACCAGCCAGCCTTCGTCGGCCAGTTTGCGTGCGCTTTGCACGGCCGTCTCGAAGGCGGCGACGTCACTGATGAGTTGGTCAGCCGGCAGGATCAGCAGCTGCGCGTCGTCGCCGTAGCGCGCCTGAACGTGCAGCGCCGCCGCAGCGATGGCAGGGGCAGTGTTGCGGCCGAACGGCTCGAGCAGAAACTCGAGCGCCAATTGGTGCTTGTTCAGCAGCCGATAGTCATCGACAGTGCGGAAATACACATCCCGATTGGTGACGGTGAGAACGCTTCCAACGCCGTCCAGCTGGCTGGCGCGGTTGAACGTCTTCTGCAGCAGGCTTTCGCCGTCCGGCAGGCGTATGAAGGGTTTGGGCATCGCCTCCCGTGAAACAGGCCACAGCCGGGTGCCGGCGCCGCCAGCAATAATGCAGGGAATCAGTTGCATGTCGTTTCTCGCCTTTTCGATCCGTGAATCAATGACTCGGCGGCATGCCAGGCCAATCGGTTAAAAGTCAATTTACTGACTTTTAATTCAGGGCCGGTCAAATTAGCCAATTATTTGTCGATTAAGCGCTTTCCTCCGATGCATTTCAAGGGTCTGTAACGCAGAATTAACGCCTCTCGTCCCTTATTTGCGGGGCACTGACCGTAAGGGCTGTGGCAGTGGCAGCATCGGGGCGCAGGGCAGAGGAGGAGCAGCCTTGTCTAAGTCCCTGCCGCGCAAGGCTTTTTGCCATCACTGGGCTCTCGACCTGCCATTTCACGGCTGTCCGGAGGTATTTAAAACGTCTCTCATCCGGGACACTGGCTCAAAAGATTTTTCCCCCACGGGCTTTTTTTGCAGCGGGCGCGGTCAACACATCACGCATCAATTCGTACAGGTAGAAGGAAGGGATATGACAGCGCGCAGGGCATTACTGATTCTTCACGGCAAGCAGGCGCTCAACGAGGATGTCCGCGAGGCGGTGGAGCGCAAGCGCAAACATGGCTGGGAACTGGACGTGCGCGTGACCTGGGAAGCGGGGGATGCCCAGCGCCTGGTACGTGAGGGGCTGGAGGCCGGTCATCGGCACATCATCGCCGGTGGCGGCGATGGCACGCTGCGGGACGTGGCGGAGGCGCTGGCGCTGTCTGAAGTCGACGCCAGCCTGGTGATCATGCCGCTGGGCACCGCCAACGACTTCGCCCGTTCGGCGGGCGTGCCGCTGGAACCCGATCAGGCCCTCGACCTGCTGGACGTACCGGCGCGCCCGGTCGACATGGGGGCCGTGGGCGGGCAAATGTTCCTCAACATGGCCACCGGCGGGTTTGGCAGCCAGGTCACCGCCAACACCTCCGAAGACCTGAAAAAGATCCTCGGCGGTGCGGCCTATCTGTTCACCGGCCTCACACGCTTCAGTGAGTTGAAAGCCGCCTACGGCGAATTCAACGGCCCGGACTTTCACTGGAAGGGCGAGATGCTGGCGCTGGGGATCGGCAACGGTCGTCAGGCGGGCGGTGGCCATCCGTTGTGCCCGGAAGCCCTGGCCGATGACGGGCTGCTGGACATCAGCATTCTGCCAGCGCCCCAGGAGGTGGTGAGCACCCTGAAGAGCCTGCTCGAAGGCGGTCTGGGCCTCGACAACATGTTCGTTCGGGCGCGGCTGCCGTGGGTGGAGCTCAAGTCGGCGCAGGGGCTGAATATCAACCTCGACGGCGAACCCCTGAGCGGCGAAGCAAACCGTTTCGAGGCGCGAGCGGGTGCGTTGCGCGTTCACCTGCCGTCGCATTCGCCGCTGCTGGGGCAGACGCGACAGCTGGCCTGAGCCTTGGAATGTCGGATGAGCCGCGCCCGCGTGCTCATCCGGCGCCGTCAGTCATCCAGGCTGATGATTCGCTCCCTCACACAGAACAGCACCAGCCCGGGCACGTCATAGATGTGCAGCCGCTTCATGATTTGCGCGCGATGGGTTTCCACCGTTTTGACGCTCAGGCCGAGGCCGGCAGCGATCTCGCGGGTGGAGGTACCCCGCACGACCAGCCGCAGGATTTCCAGCTGCCGCGCGGTGAGGTTGTGGTTCTCGGCGGGTTCGGCAGGCGCGATTTGGCTGCTGACCAGCGCCTGGCTGATGACCGTGTGAGCGATGGCCGGGCTCAGGTAGCGTTCGCCATCGCGCAGGGCGTTCAGCGCGTGCTCGATCTCGCTGGCGGTCGCATCCTTGAGAAGATAGCCGTGGGCGCCGCTGGCCAGCGCGCCCATGATCAGGCACGGCTCGGTGTGCATCGACAGAATCAGCACCCTGCTGTGCGGAAGCGTCCGGCGCAGGCGTTGCAGGGCCTCCAGACCGTCGCTGTCGCCCATGGAGATGTCGAGCAAAATGATGTCGGGTTTCAGCTGCAGGCTCATTTCCAGCAACTGATGGCCGTCGCTGGCCTCGCCAATGACGGCGTAACCCGGAATGTCTGACACCAGCGCGCGAACACCGGCGCGGATCAGTGCGTGATCATCCACCAGCAGCACGTTGCAGACCCTCACGGCTTGCTGCCATTGGCGCGTCCGCGAACACGCGGCGCCCACGGAAACAACGCTTGAATGCAAGTGCCTTGTCCGGGCTCGCTTGCGACGCTTAACTCACCGCCCAACAGGCTCGCGCGCTCCGCCATGCCGGCCATACCGCGCTGTCCCTGTCCAGCGGGGCTCAGCGCCGGGGCGAACCCGAGGCCATCATCGCGAATGCTCAGCGACAACCCTTCCGGACGACGCTGCAGTTGCACGCGCAGGTTTTTTGCCTGGGCGTGGCGCAGCATGTTGGTGACGGCCTCCTGGGTAATCCGGAAGGCCGCCACGGCGATTTCTTCGGGAATACCGTCCAGGCGCTGCTGGCATTCCAGGCTCCACTGCACGGACGTGGCCGACAGCGTGCGCAGCAAATGCGCGCGCAGGCTGGCTTCCAGTCCCAGGCTGGCCAACTGGCGGGGGTTGAGGATGGCGGACACGTCGCGAACCTTCGCCAGGGTTTCATCGAGGGTATTGATGAGCGTCGTGCACTGCGCGTGCAATGCCTGCGGCGCGCGGCGCTGAAGCCAGTCACTCTGCATTTTTGCCGCCGTGAGCATCTGGCCGATGTCATCGTGCAGCTCGCGGCTCAGACGATGCCGCTCGGTTTCCTGAACCTGCACATGTGCTCGGCCAGTTCCCTGGGCTGGAACTGAATGGTCCGGTTCGGGCGGGTCAGGCTGTAGCAGAGGCCGGCAAACGCCAGCCCGTTGATAAGCGCCAACCCCAGCGGCAGCGCGCCGCTCGCCAGATACGCGACCACATTGCAGCCCGTGGTCGCCAGGCCGAGCAAGGCTGCCCAGCGAATCATGCTGCCGGGGTTCATCCGATGAACGCCACGTAATTTCCTGCTGCCATGCATAGCGAATGAAGCCATCGATAATGGATGTCTACACCTGACGGATCTGTCAGGCCATTTGAACGAGCACTGCGAACAACCCAATGCTGAACTTCCTGTGTAGGGGTATAGCGCGTCCAGACGACTGTTCGAATGGACCGAAAAAGTGCTGCTTCAAGCGTCCCTTCGAGCGCGCCGATAGTACCTTAATTGTCGGTTTTATTGAGGGCTGAGGTTGAGCACTGATTGACACCCATCACAACGCCGAGGGTCCGTTCAGCCAGCTTTTCAAGTGCGGGACGGGCGTGCGATGGGCGCTATCAGCAGCAATTCATGGCGCTTCACGGTGATCGGCACGCTCGGGTGCGAGCCCGTCGTACTTCCCGCCACTGACCGTCCAGCCCGGGTTGACGGCGACGTTTTGCGCCCGCGTGCCGGCCCCGCACTGGCAGGCGAATGCGTCCAGCAAATCGCGCTGCTCGCAGTCGTCAAGCGCCAGCGATCCAGTGTGGGGGTCGATGAGCTCAAGCTGCCAGGCCATCAGCTCGAAACAACATTTGAGGGTGTGCAATGCCTTTGGCTGCAATTGCCCGGCAGCGTGGGCGAAGTAAAGGAGGTAACGCAACTGGCGGGCGAAATCACAGACGGTTTCAACGCCATGGGTGTCTGCCTCGCCGGCAATCTGTTGCAGTGTGGTGAGCAGGCATTCCATCGCGTCACGATCATCGCTGATCAATTCCAGATGGCTGAGGCATTCATCGGCGCGGCACATGAGTGTCTGGGTGTCGCTGAGAAACTCTGCATGCAACTGCTGCCATTCATTGCCGTTCAGCATGTGCAATCTCCACTCTTCTCAAATGGCGACGTCAGGTCGCGTGGGGCGAGTGGCCCAAAGTTAATGTTGAAGGCACTGGAAAGTCTGTAGGGCGTTTCTGATTGTTGCGAATGGTCGGGCAGGGCGGGGCAATCGGCATGAGCGCGTCGGACGATCATCTGCCCACAGGGCTCGCGAGAACGGTCCGTTGCAAGGCGGCCGGCCACTGAGGGGGATACTTCCGCGAGCGCAACCGCATGCCTGACTCCATTCATTTACGAGAAGGGCGTCACAGTAATGGCTATTGGAAAGGCCGAATATCGGGTTCGCCCCGATTGCCCTTAAGGGTTACCCCTACTTGCGCTGTCGCTCTGCAGCAGGTCGTCATCGGGCCGCGCGTCTGAAAGCCACGCCGTTCGCCGGTCTGCCAGCGCTCGGGTCTGTCGACGGGCTTTTGGTGATGTTAATGTGACATCAATTGCGCCGTGCGCATTCTATTCCGATTAAGGTCTGTCATGGGGCTGCCGATAAAGGGTAGGCGGACTTACTTGAACCCTGCTCCAGGAGCAACAGATGGCTGGCATTCTCGACACAGTAGACCAACGTACACAGCTGGTAGGTGAGAACCGCCTGGAAATCCTCATGTTCCGCCTGGCTGGCCGGCAGTTGTTCGCGATCAACGTATTCAAGGTTCAGGAAGTCCTGCAACTGCCCAAGCTGACGCTGATGCCCCAGCGTCATCCGTTCGTGTGCGGCGTGGTCAACCTGCGCGGCCAGACCCTGCCGGTCATCGACCTGTCCCAGGCCATCGGCATGCGCCCGTTGGTGCCGGGCCCTTCGAGCACGATCATCGTGACCGAATACAACCGCTCGGTTCAGGCCTTTCTGGTGGGCGGCGTCGACCGCATCGTCAACATGAACTGGGAGGCGATCCTGCCACCACCGACCAGCGCCGGGCGTCAGCACTACCTGACCGCCATCAGCAAGGTCGATGACCAGTTGGTGGAGATCATCGACGTGGAGAAAGTTCTCGCCGAGATCGTGCCGTACAGCGCCAAGGTCTCCCGCGACAAGCTGGAAGATCCGGTCCTCACCCGCGCCATTGGCCGCGAAGTGCTGCTGGTGGACGACTCCAACGTGGCGCTCTCGCAGTTGCGTGACACTTTGGGTCAGCTCGGCGTAAAAATGCACGTCGCCCGTGACGGGTTGAAAGCCCTGAACATGCTCAAGGGCTGGGCGGACACCGGCGAAGTGATGACCGACAAGCTGCTGATGGTCTTTACCGACGCCGAGATGCCGGAAATGGACGGCTACCGCCTGACCACGGAAATCCGCAACGACCCCCGCCTGCGCGGCCTCTATGTGGTGCTGCATACCTCGCTGTCCGGCAGCTTCAACGAGTCCATGGTCAAGAAGGTCGGCTGCGATAACTTCCTCTCCAAATTCCAGCCGGACAAGCTGGTCGATGTGGTCCGCGAGCGGCTCATGCTCGACAACTGATCCGGTTCTGTTTCAAGCCCCTTGCTGTATGGAGGGGCTTTTTTGCATCTGTACCGCTTGGTTTTCCGGCGTCTCGTATAGAGTGGTGGCTTTCCGCTCTGGCATAAGGACGCGTACATGTTTCACCTCAGCGCACTGTATCGGTACCCCCTCAAATCCTGCATGGCCGAGCCGATGCAGCAGGCCAGTTTCGATGAGTTGGGCATGAGTGGTGATCGCCGCTGGATGCTGGTGGATGAGGCCACCGGGCGGTTTTACAGCCAGCGTGTGCTGCCGCAGATGTCGCAGCTGTCGGTGCTGTGGCAGGGCGATGGCGTGACATTGTCGGCCCCCGGTCTGGGCAGTCTGAATGTGCCGGTGCCAGCCGATGAAGAGGCCAATCTGCGCGGCATCACGATCTGGCGCGACAGTTTTCGTGTGCCGGACGCGGGCGAAGACGCGGCGCGTTGGGTCAGTGCCCTGGTGGGCAAGCCGACACGGCTGGTGCATGTGCCGAAAGCCCGCGCTCGCGGGTTGCCTTCCGGTTACGGGGCGATCGAAGACAAGGTTGGGTTTGCTGACGGTTTCCCGCTGTTGTTGATCGGCCAGTCCTCGCTGGATGATTTGTCGCAGAAGGTCGGCCGCCCGCTGGAGATGCTGCGGTTTCGCCCGAATTTGGTGGTGTCCGGCGCCGAGGCGTTTGCGGAGGATGGCTGGAAGCGGATTCGAATTGGCGGCGTTGAATTGCGGGTGTTAAAGCCCTGCTCGCGCTGCATTCTGACGACGATAGATCCGGCAACCGGCGAACGTAGCGCCGACCGCGAACCGATGACGACGCTGAAGACGTATCGGGAGCGGGAGGGTCAGATCTGGTTTGGGCAGAACCTGGTGAGTAATGGACCGGGGCAGGTCGAGGTGGGGATGGAGGTTGAGGTGCTGGAGTAGTCGAGCGCTTGCTCTTACGCTTTCCCGGCTAAAGCCGGTCCTACAAAATGCACTCGATTCGCACTGTAGGACCGGCTTTAGCCGGGAAGAGGCCGGCAGTCACGCCGCGAATCTCCGCCGTGCAGCCCGATGTCTTCCCGGCTAAAGCCGGTCCTACGACCGCGCGGCCTTACAAATCATCAAAGAACCGCTCATGCCAGTCCACCAGCGGCTGCGGCGAGTTGAGCTTCTGGCCGTAGATCACCGCGTAAGACAGCACGTTCTGCACGTACTGACGGGTCTCGTCGAACGGAATGCTCTCGACCCAGACGTCGAAGGCCAGGTGGTTGGCGCCCCTCAGCCACTGACGGACACGTCCCGGGCCTGCGTTATACGCCGCCGAAGCCAGCACCCGGTTGCCATTGAACTGCGCATGGACCTGACTCAGGTACGCGGCGCCGAGCTGGATGTTCTTGTCCGGATCGAGTACCTGCGCCGGCGAGGCCAAAGGAATACTGAATTTGCGTGCGGTCTCTTTGGCCGTCGCAGGCATCAGTTGCATCAAGCCTGCGGCACCGACGCCGGAGCGGGCGTCGTCCATGAACGCGCTTTCCTGTCGCGTGATCGCAAATACCCAGCTTGAATGCAGCCCGCGAACCTGCGCTTCACGCACCAGGGTGTCGCGGTGGGCCATCGGGAAGCGAATGTCGAGGTCGTCCCAGTACTGCGCCTGGCTGATGGTGCGAATCGCCGGGAAGTACCAGTGCATGTCGTACGCCAGTTTGGCCTGGGCAACCATTTCGTCCCGGCTGAAGCGACGGGTGACGTGGTACCACTCGCGGCGACCGTCGACGATCTGCCCGCGATCGTAGAACTCCAGCGCGCGGCGCACACCCGGGGTGTTGCGCACCTTGGTCATCAGCGCCTGACTCATCGCCAACGGCTTGTTGTTGAGCATGTACGGCGTCTGGGTGCGGTCGGCGGCGAGGAAACCGTAGAAATCACGCTCCTTCGCCACCCCTTTGTACAGCCCCGGCAGCAGCGGGCTGTTGGGCTGCGCCAGCTCAAGAGAGCGGGCCTGCCAGTAACGCCAGCGGTTGGTGGTCGCCAGGTCCTGGGGCAGGCGACGGGTCAACTCGTACGCATCACTCCAGCGACCCAGTCGCAGCAACAGACGCAAGCGCCATTCGGTGACGGTGTTGTCGCGCAGGTCCGGATCGTACTTGGTCATGACCTCAAGGGCGCGACCGTCGTAACTGCGGGCCAGGGTCAGGCCGATCTCCTTGGCGATCTGCACCTGTTCTTCGTGGGAGAAATGCAGCACCGGCGCGTAACTGTCGAGCAGCTCCATCGCCCGCTGCGGGTCCTGCTTGGCGAGGCGACGCAGGCCCAGCCCGACCACATCGGACATGGCCTCGTCGGCCGGCATGAACTGGCCCTGGTTGTTGACCATTTCCGGCTTCTGCGCCACGGCGATCAGCAAACGGCCCTGGGGGGCGAGGGTGGTCATACTGTTGACCAGTTGATTGGCCAGCGCATAGTTGCGCCCTTGCGCAGCGAGCTTGGCGCGCTGCCAGCGTTTCTGCTCGGTCAGTTGACCTTCGACGGCCCACTGGGTGAAAAACGTATCGCAGGCCGCCGGCAGCGTCTTGCCGGTCATCCAGGTCTTCTCGGCGTTGGCATAGCCTTCCGAGCGCTGGTTATGGCTGAGCTGATAGGAGCCGTACAGGCAGTCGAGTTCGACGAAATTCAGCTTGGGGTCGTAATACTTGACGAAGGGCTGCCAGTCACCGCGCGAGGCCAACAGCCGCAGCCAGCGCAGCTTCATGTAGTTGGCTTGCGGCAGGTCGCCATGCTCGGCGAAGAATTTTTCGACTTCCTCGTCACTCGCGCTGTTCAGGCGTGCGGTGAGTTCGTCGTAGGCCAGATACGGCTCGAGGGGGTAATCCGCCAGCGCGGCGGCATAGGTGCGATAAGGGCCGCTGTCGCCCTTGGCCAAAGCGCGTTTGGCTTCATCGTAATACTGACGCTGGGTGGTGAGATCGACCGCTTGGACGGACTGGGCAGCGGTGGCCGACAGAAGCAGGCAGGACAAAAGGCTGAAGAAACGACTGCGCATGAGACTTCCGTTCAGATGCATCGTGAAAAGTGCGGCTAGCTTAGCCTGTTGCCCGCGCGGGTTGAAGCGCTGCCTCGCCCGTCGTGATGGATGGAAACAAACCCGGCCTACAATCGGCCGGCCACCGGGTCCGGACGACGTCCTGTCATCGATTAGCCGCCCCTCTGCCGGGTTATCTCAGGTAGAATGCGCGCCCGGTTTTTGGAGAAGCTCATGACCCTGCTCAAATTCAGCGATGTGTCCCTTGCGTTCGGCGCCATGCCGTTGTTGGACAAGGTGTCCTGGCAGATCGCCCGTGGTGAGCGGGTCTGCATCATCGGCCGTAACGGCACGGGCAAGTCCAGCATGTTGAAGCTCGTCAAAGGCATTCAGATGCCCGACGACGGCAATGTCTGGCGCGCACCCGGCCTGAAGATCGGCGAGCTCCCGCAGGAGTTGCCGGTCGCTGACGGCCGTACCGTGTTTGACGTGGTGGCCGAAGGCCTGGACGGCGTGGGCGAGCTGCTCGCTCAGTACCACCACCTGAGCCAGAACATCGTCACTGCCGAAGACCTCGACAAGCTGATGCACGTGCAGTCGGACCTCGAAGCCCGTGACGGCTGGCGCCTGCAGCAGTTGGTGGACAGCACCCTCAGCCGTCTGCAACTGCCGGCCGACAAGACCCTCGCCGAACTGTCCGGTGGCTGGCGTCGTCGCGTGTTGCTGGCCCAGGCGCTGGTGTCCGAGCCTGATCTGCTGATGCTCGACGAACCGACCAACCACCTCGACATCGGCGCGATTGCCTGGCTCGAAGAAGCCTTGAAGGAATTCCAGGGCGCGGTGTTGTTCATCACCCACGACCGGTCCTTCCTGCAGAACCTCGCGACCCGCATTCTGGAGCTCGACCGTGGCGGCCTGATCGACTGGGACGGCGACTACGCCAGCTTCCTGGTGCACAAGGAAGCCATGCTCGCGGCGGAAGAAACCGCCAACGCGCTGTTCGACAAGCGTCTGGCCCAGGAAGAAGTGTGGATTCGTCAGGGCATCAAGGCCCGTCGTACCCGTAACGAAGGCCGCGTACGCGCCCTGAAGGCATTGCGCGTCGAGCGCAGCGACCGCCGCGAACGCACCGGCAAGGCCAACATTCAGCTCGACACGGCAGACAAATCCGGCAAGCAGGTGATGGTGCTCGACAACGTCAGCTTCGCTCACCCGGGCGGCCCGATGCTGATCAAGGACTTCTCCATGGTCCTGCAGCGCGAAGACCGCATCGGTCTGCTCGGCGCCAACGGCACCGGCAAGACGACGCTGCTCAAGCTGATGCTCGACAACCTCCAGCCCACCAGTGGCAAGGTGGAAGTCGGCACCCGTCTGGACGTCGCCTACTTCGACCAGTTGCGTCACCAGCTCGATCTGGAAAAGACCGTGATCGATAACGTCGCCGAAGGGCGCGACTTCATCGACATCGACGGCCAGAGCCGTCACGTCCTCAGCTACCTGGGCGATTTCCTGTTCAGCCCGCAGCGGGCGCGGACGCCAGTCAAGGCATTGTCGGGCGGTGAGCGGGCGCGTCTGCTGCTTGCCAAACTGTTCAGCAAGCCGGCCAACCTGCTGGTCCTCGACGAACCGACCAACGACCTGGACGTCGAGACCCTCGAGCTCCTTGAGGAAGTGCTGCTGACCTTCAAGGGCACCGTGCTGATGGTCAGCCACGACCGGGCATTCCTCGATAACGTCGTCACCAGCACCCTGGTGTTCGAAGGCGAGGGCAAGGTCCGCGAGTTCGTTGGCGGCTATCAGGACTGGATTCGTCAGGGCGGCTCACCGCGTCTGCTGGGCGTCACCGACAGCAAGTCCGGCAAGTCCGAGCTGGCCACTGCCGTGGTTCAGGCAGCACCCGTCGCGGCGGCCGAAATGCCCGTCGCGAAAAAGAAGCTCAGCTATAAGCTGCAACGCGAGCTGGAAGCGCTGCCCGCGCAGATCGACGGTGTAGAGGCGCAAATGGCTGCGCTCACTGCCGAGATGGCCGAGGCCGGTTTCTATCAGCGTCCTTCAGAGCAAACCACTGCCGTGATGGCGCAGTTGGAAAGCCTCCAAGGCGAACTGGACGGGCTGCTTGAGCGTTGGGCCGAGCTGGACGAGTGATCGGTCACCTGCGGCCATAAAAAAGCCCGGTCCTTTTTCAAGGGCCGGGCTTTTGTTTGCGGGCCTGAATCAGTCGACGCGCTTGACCAGTCGCACAGCCAGTACGTCGCACGGTGCGCCGTGCAGCACGTCATTGGCGGTGGAACCGAGCAGCAGCGACAGACCGTGTCGGCCATGGCTGCCTACAACGATCAGGTCGACCTGGTGCTCCTTCGCCAGGTTGTGGATTTCCTGACGCGGCTGGCCATAGGTGAGATGGCTGTCGCCGGTTTTGACGTCAGGGTATTTGCGTTTCAGCGCTTCCAGCTTTTCCTTGGCCTGATCGAACTGCTGTTGTTGCAGCTGCGACAGGTCCATGGGGACATCGCCACCGAAGGCCATGGCCATGGGTTCGACGATGTGCACCAGCGACAACTTGGAGCCGCCGGCCAATGCCAGCGCCATGGCTTTTTTGATCACCGGATCGCACTCTTCAGTGAGGTCCACGGCTACCAGAATATGTACATAGGACATGGGGTTTTCCTTCTGAGGTTTGCGATGGTTTTGATTATGGCTCTTTTCACGCGCCTCTGGCACGCCGATGTGGTCCGCCCGCCGCTTGCCGCCGCGGGGGGCGTACAAATATGACGGTGTGGATAGTTCTGTCAATCATCGCGGTGGTTTTAAGTCCGACGGTCTGGCTGCGCCCGTCGCGCTCCCAGAGCGGCAGAATGGCCATGCGCATGCAGGCGCGTCGAATGGGGCTGGCCATGCAGCTGATCCCCCAGGAGTGGCCGCACTGGTTGCCGACCGAGCCGCCGAGCCCGTGCCCGCAGTATCACCGGCCTCGTACCGCACATGCGCCCGATGTCTGGGTGTACTGGCAGATGGAACCGGGCGTGTGGCTAAACCAGTGGCGCGAGCCGTGTGAAGATCCGCGGCTGCTTGAGCAGTTCAAGACGCTGCCGGCAGACGTCTACAAGGTGGAAGCGGGCAAGCAGCTGATTGCCCTGTACTGGGCCGAGCGTGGCGAACCCGAAGTGTTGCAGAACATTGCAGCGGTGCTGAAGGCCCTGGCGTAATTCGCCCCGATGCCCGAATCGCGGGCATTAAAAAGCCCGATAACAACATCGGGCCGGGGTTGGCCAGGCAGGCCGTAATTCCTTTGCGGTGCGGTGCAATGCCGCGACCGGGGTCACATGTCGCTTGGTGGCGACGCTTAAATGACCCGTCTTGATGCGCAATGCGCTGAATGTAGACCTTAATGGTGCATTTGTCTGCTGCCGTGCTGCTTTTTATTCCCTCCGTGCCAAGCTTCTCCACGCGCCAGCGCTTGATCAGCGGCTGCCGTCACTGAAGCAATCATTACCTTGAATGGGCCCGTATCAGGCGCGCTTTTTACCTGCGATTTGCCTGTTTTGCCCGCTGTGTGCTGAATTGACAATTGCTGGAATATGGCAGAAGGTAGCCGCACCCAAATCAAACGGGCGTATGAATTGAGCGTTTGCCGTAGGAATGCTCTGACAGACGCTCGAATCGCGTCGACGGGGTGACTGGCGTTTGGTGTTTCGCCTCGACGGCAACGTCGTGCATAGCGCCGGATCTCAGCGTCTGATGCGTATTGTTCAGCTTCCATATCGTGGAGATCAGTTGATGATTTACGAAGGTAAAGCCATCACGGTTAAGGCTCTTGAAAGTGGCATCGTCGAACTGCAGTTCGACCTCAAGGGTGAGTCCGTCAACAAGTTCAATCGTCTCACCCTCAACGACCTCAGTCAGGCCATCGAAGCCATCAAGGCCGACAGCTCGATCAA
>LIDZ01014983.1_pt11 | contig 13724 bp, 10 predicted proteins | sample 644651 | NCBI WGS metagenome assembly LIDZ01 (sample SAMN03856242, study PRJNA289617) | food metagenome | isolation source: wine grapes on drying loft during traditional withering process | host: Vitis vinifera cv. Corvina | place: Italy: Gargagnago di S. Ambrogio di Valpolicella | collected 2014-01
TCTTTAAGGAATCGTGAGCCATGCGTATCTCGACTACCCAGTTCTTCGAATCCACGAACACCAATTATCAGCGTAACTATTCGAACCTGAACAAGACCAGCGAAGAGGTTTCCAGCGGTATCAAGCTCAATACTGCGGGCGATGATCCGGTGGGTGCGGCGCGCGTACTGCAACTGACCCAGCAGAACTCCATGCTGACCCAGTACGAAACCAATATCAGCACGATCAATACCAACGTTGTGACTACCGAAACGACGCTGACCAGCATCATCGACACGATGCAGGCAGCGCGCGATCAGATCGTCTCGGCGGGCAGTGGCGCCTTTACCGACTCCGACCGTCTCGCCAAGGCGTCGGCCCTCAAGCAGTACCAGAGCCAGATTCTGGGCTTGATGAACAGCCAGGACCCGAATGGTCAGTACATATTTTCCGGTTCCAAAGCTTCGACGCCACCTTATGCGCAGAACGCTGACGGCTCCTACAGCTACAAGGGCGACCAGACCAGCGTCAATCTGGCGGTAGGCGACGGCCTGGTAATGGCCAGCAATACCACAGGTTTCGAGGCCTTCGAGCAGTCGGTCAACACCACCCGAACGTCTGCCACACTGCTTTCGCCTGCAACCGATGACGGCAAGATCGGCCTGAGCAGTGGTCTGGTGACGTCCACTCCGACCTATAACGCCAGCTACCAGGGCGGCGAGCCGTATACGCTGACCTTTCTCAGCGGCACGCAGTTCAAGATCACTGACGCCAGTGGTACTGACGTCAGTTCCGATACCTCGTCTGGCGGCAAGTTTTCCCACGGCTCGTTCGATGCCCAGACGTTCACCTTCCGCGGCGTGGAAATGACCCTCAACGTCAACCTGCCAGCCGCTGACCGGGTCTCGGACGCTACCGCAGATGCGGCGCTGGCCAATCGCAGCTACCAGCTGGCGTCGACACCGGACAGTGTTTCCACCTCGCGCAGCGCCGGCAATACCTCGACGGCGACCGTCAGCAGCTCTGCCGTGGGCAATACCGCTGCGGACCGTACCGCGTTCAACAATACCTTCCCCACAGAAGGCGCAATCCTCAAGTTCACCAGCCCGACCGATTACGACCTGTATGCTGCGCCCTTGACCAGTAGCAGCAAGCCAGTGTCCAGCGGCACCATGACCGGCTCGACGGCCAACGCCTCCGGGGTGAACTTCAATATCAGCGGCACACCGGCTGCAGGCGATCAGTTCATTGTCGAGTCTGGCACGCATCAGACCGAGAACATTCTCAATACGTTGACAGCGGCGATCAAAGCCCTGTCGACGCCCACCGATGGCAACCTGGTGGCCTCGCAGAATATGACGGCGGCGCTGAACAAGGCGCTGGGCAACATGAGCAGCTCCATCGAACAAGCTTCTACAGCACGTTCCAGTGGCGGTGCGCGTCAGCTGGCGGCAACCGCCCAAGGTACGACCAACGATCTGCTCAAAGGCAACAACACCACTGAGCAAGGCACTTACGTAAACGCCGACATCGTCGAGGCGACCACGCGCCTGACATTGCAGAAAACCATGCTGGACGCTTCTCAGCAGGTGTTTACCATGCTATCCAAGTTGAACCTGTTCAGTCAGCTTTGAGTTCTGACGTTGAGCATCCGCCGTCTTTTTTCAGCGGTGAGGGGGGCCACTCGACTGAAGGGCCCCCAGCCGCTCGCGAGTCAGTCATAGTGAATTCAGTCCCCCTCGTCAGTATTGTCATTCCCGCCTTCAATCCGCGCTTCTTCCGCGCAGCGCTGCAAAGTGCGCTCGACCAGGTCTACGACAATTTCGAAATCATCGTCTGTGACGATTGCCGTACCGACGAGATCAAGGCGATTTTCGACGAACTGGTGGCTCCCGACAGCGACCGGGCCCGTTACCTGCGCAATCCTCAGCGCCTGGGGTTTCAGGGTAATCTGCTCAAGTGTCTGGAGCAGGCGAGCGGCGAGTACATCAAGTTTCTCTGCGATGACGACCGCCTCTATAACTACTGCGTTGCGCATCAGGCGCAAACCCTCGATACCTATAAGGATGTCCAGCTCGTCGTCAGCAAACGCCATTTGGTGGACGTCGATGATTATGTCCTGCCGGCCCGCATGGAAAACGTCGGCCTCGTGCCCTACGACGCCGTGTTCAAGGGCGAGGACATGCTGGCGATTTTCGAGCGCACGCCACGCAATTATCTGGGCGGTTTCAGTGGCGCGCTGATGCGTCGCGCCGATGTCCAGGAATACCTGCCGTCCATTGCGCTGCCGCAGGGTTTCGTCGCGCTGCTGGATTTCACGCTGTTCATCTGCCTGCTGCGGCGCGGCAATCTGGTTGTGCTGCACAGCATCCAGAGTACCGAACGCCTGCACCCGGGGCGCTTCAGCAGTCAGGGCGATATGTACCAGAAAGCCACCACCGAATGGGGCTGGCTGAACGAAATGCTCAAGGCGCGTAGCGGCGAAGACGCACCGGCCCAGGGCTGGGTGCGTTTTCTGCCTCTGCGCCGTGCGCACGAAGAACCGCGCGAGTGGGATGAGGTCGGCCTCTACGGGGTGATGGCTGGTCGCCAGGGCATCATGATGAGCCGCGTCGGCAGCAGCAGTGACAGCTACGCAGAGCTTTACACCGAGTGGCTGTCCTGCCGTCGGTTTTCCGAGCCGCAAAAAAAGTTGCTGGAACAGCGCATCGTGAGTTGGGCCTGGCAGCCGCGTATCGTGCCGGTGATCATCGATGCGGATGGCGATGCCGAGGCCCTCGATATCACCTTGCGCAGTCTGGCCGAACAGGACTATGCCGCAGACTCGGTGGTGGTGCTGACCAACGCCAGTGTCGACGATCCGCAGGTGCTGCGTTTTTCTCTGCAGCCGGACTGGGCTCGGCAACTGAACGAAGTATTGCCACTGCTGGACAGTGCCGACTGGGTCTACCTGTTGCGCGCCGGTGACCGGCTGACGCAGCCAGCGCTGCTGATTCTGGCTGAGCGTATCGCTCAGACTCCCGGGCTGCTGTGTGTCTACAGCGACGAAGGCGCGCTGGTCGAGGACGAGTCCAGAGAGCCGATTTTCAAACCCGGATTCAACCTGGACCTGCTGCGTGCCTATCCCTATGTCGGGCGCACGCTGGCGTTCGAACGTCGAAATCTGCTGGACATGGGCGGTTTCGATCCGGCCTTCGATGAGCTCGCCCCGCACGATGTGATCTGGCGCCTGGTCGAGGGGGCAGGGCCGCAGAGTATCGAGCACATCGCCGAAGTGCAGGTCGAGTCGCGTCTGGCATTCGCTGACTGGCTGTCACTGCCTGGTGTCATCAAGCACAGCGAGCCTCTGGTTGCAGCCCACCTGTCACGGATCGGCAGAGAACACGTGATTCATCACGATCAGTTGCCGTTGCTCAATCGCATCGAGTACGTTCACCCGTCGCTGCCTCTGGTGTCGATCATCATCACCGCCAGGGATCAACTGGGCGCCCTGGAGCGCTGCATAGACAGTCTGCTCAGCAACACCACCTACCCGAATTACGAAGTCCTGATCGTCGACAACGCCAGCGAAAGCGCCGAAGCCCGGGCATGGTTCACGGCGATGAGTGAGCTGGGCAGCGACAAGCTGCGGATTTTTTCCCTGTCCGAGGCTGGCAGCGAAGCAACCGCCCAGAATCATGCCGCCGGTCAGGCGCGTGGCGATTATCTGTTGATGCTCAGCGCCTATGCCCTGATTCATCAGGCGGACTGGCTGCAGGGGCTGATCCACCATGCACAGCGCCCCGAAGTCGGGATCGTCGGCCCACGTATTCTCAATCCGCAAGGCAATATTCTGTACGCCGGCATGGTCATGGGCATGGATGGCCTGGCCGGTCGGCCGTTCATCAATTTCCCTGCAGGTGCCAGCGGCTACATGCAGCGTCTGCAATTGACCCAGAACTGGAGCGCGGTCAGCGGCAATTGCCTGATGGTGCGCAAGGACGTGTTCGACGCTGTCGGCGCACTGGAGGCGGCGACCTTCACCCAGGGCCTGCAGGACCTGGACCTGTGCATGCGCGTCGGGCGCGAGGGTTACCTGATCGTCGGTACCCCGGATTCATCCCTGGTACTGGCTGAGCCTGCTGCCGCCGAACGTAACGAGACGTCTCGTCAGGTACTCGACAACGAACAGAAATCGTTCTTCCAGAAGTGGCTGCCGAAGATGGCCAGGGATCAGGCCTACAACCCCAACCTGTACCTCAACGAGGCGCTGTCGTTCACCCTGGACCCTGGTCTGCTGGCGGGCTGGAGCCCGTTCTGCACCCGCCATCTGCCTTTCATTTTCGGTATGGCGGTCAACTCCTCGGCGGTGGGTCACTACCGGGTCAGCCAGCCCCTGCTGGAGTTGATGGCGGCCGGGCGGGTGGTTGGCCGGATGACTTACGAGACCGCAACGCCCGTCGAAATAGAGCGCCAGTCGCCAGATGTCATCGTTTTTCAGGGGCGTTACACAGAAGCCAAGGTTCCGGACATCGAGCTGGCGAAGAACTACTCCAATGCCATGCGTATTTTCGAGCTTGATGACTACATCGCCGATGTCCCCGAGCGCAACGAGCACAAGCGCAACATGCCGGACAACATCGGCGCCATGCTGCGCAAGGGTATAGGCCTGTGTGACCGTGTGGTCGTGTCGACTCACCCGCTGGCCGAGGCGCTGTCGAGTATGCACAGCGACATTCGCGTCGTGCCGAACATGCTGGCGACCCACTTGTGGAGCAACCTCAGGACCCAGCGTCGCAGCTCGGACAAGCCGCGTATCGGCTGGGGCGGCGGAACCAGCCATCGCGGGGATCTGGAGCTGATTGCCGATGTGGTGCGCGAACTGGCTGATGAAGTCGAGTGGGTGTTCTTCGGCATGTGCCCGGATCTGCTCAAGCCCTACATCCATGAGTTCCATCCGGGGGTCAGCCTGAAAACCTACCCGGCCAAGCTCGCCAGCCTGAACCTTGATCTGGCCTTGGCGCCGCTGGAATTCCATATTTTCAATGACTGCAAAAGCAACCTCAGGTTGCTTGAGTACGGCGCGTGCGGCTACCCGGTGATCTGTTCCGACACCGAGGCGTATCGCGGCCATCTGCCGGCAACCCGGGTGTACACCAACAGCTCCGAAGAGTGGTTGCAGGCGATCCGCATGCACCTGTCCGACCCCAATGCCAGTTACCGCATGGGCGACGAGTTGCGCGAGACAGTACTGCGTGACTTCATGTTGCGCGGCGAAAACCTGCAATATTGGGCCAACGGCTGGTTGCCGGACTGATCCGATCCGTTTGAACACGCACCAGCGGTTGCCCGCTGGCGCGGCCACGCTACGCTCTTGCTTCAACGCCCGCTGCGGTTGAAGGCGCAATCGATTCGTTATAAGGAAAGATCATGCAAAGCCATTCGGGAAATGAACACACCGCTTTGAATCAGCGTCTGACCCTGCTGTTGATGGCCAGGGACCAGCCAGACTTTCTGCGCCGCGCCTTGAAGTATTACAGCGAGTTTCCTTGCAACCTGATAGTGGTCGATGCGTCGGCCCGGCCTGATGCGGAAATTGCCGCAAGCGCTGGCTTGCATTACCTGCACAGTGACGCGCTGGCCAGTGCCAGCCTTGGCGTCAGGGTGGCAGAGGGGCTCAAGCAGGTGACCACGCCCTTCGTGGTTCAGGCTCCGGTCGACAGTTTTTTACTGCCTGATGCACTGCGCGCAGCGCTGAGCTTTCTTGAGGCCAACCCGACCTACGGTGCCTGTCAGGGCTACAGCCTGAGCTATCAGGCGCAGGTCGGTCAGGTAGATTATTTCCGCCGCGATCGCAAAACCTGCGAAGACTATGCCTCGGAGGACGCGGGCGAGCGGGTTCTGGGTTTCATGAGCGAAAGTCTGTCGCTGCTCAGCGCAGTGACGCGCACGGAACTGGCGCAGCAGTGGTTCACCTCGGTTAACGATGACACCGAGCTGCACTGGCAGGAAATCGGCCACATGAACTATCTGGTTGCGGCGGCCCGCCTGCGCATCCTGCCAATCCCTTATGCACTGCACTTCACCTCGGGCAAGCAGGCCGAGCTACGCCATGGCTTGGCCATTGCCGCCGCCGTCAGGCACACCGATCCCAAGGCCAGAGCATCCCGCGATGCGTTCGCCAAGAAACTGGTCGCGCTGCTCGGCGTAGGCTCGGGCTTCGAAGGCGCACAGGGCGAGCAGAAGATTCAGGCCGGCCTTGCCGCCATGGGCGAATGCCTCAAGACTCAGGGCTTCCAGGGCGATGAGAAAATCATCAGCGCGGTGTGGAATGTCGGCCTTGAGCAATCGGACGCGCTGTTCGAGCCTCGTCAGTTTGTCGAAATGCCGTTCTACAACCAGGCGTTGTTCGATGAGCTGGCCAGAATCGAATTCCTGATCCATCTGATGCCAGCGGGTCGTTTGCAGCTTGAAGGGCTGGAAGCGGTGCTGCTCAAGCAGGCTGAATTGTTGCGCGAGCAGAGCAACCCGGATGCTGAAGCGCGCATCAGCCGCCTGTGGTACGCCTACGAAACCTACGCCTTCAACCAGGGTGTTGTGCAGAGCCTGATCGCGGAGTTGATCAGCGGCAAAGGCAAGGACAGTGAAAAGCAGATCGAAATGGTTTCGGCCTGGAGCCAGCGTCTGCAGGCGGCATCCGCTTTCGACAACGGTCGGCTGCTCGATGGCATGGCTTCCGGTCAACTGCTCAACTGGCTCGATTCGCGTGATCCGGCGCCTGAGGCCCTCAAGCAGATCAGCGACAAGCTCGCCAGCAAACCGGCCGGGTCGCAGATCGGTATCCTGTTGCTGGACCTGGAGGCGGATGTATTCAAGCTGCAGGCCACGTTCGACAGCCTGATCAACAGTCATTACAAGGCCTTTAGGGTGGTGGTGTTCACCACCGGGGAATTGCCAGCCGTGACCACGCTGCACAATACCTTGCACTTTGTGAAAGTCACTGAAAGCAACTACGTCGACAAGATTAATCAGGTCGTCAAACAGTCGCCCAGCGACTGGCTGATGCTGGCACAGGCCGGCGAAGAGTTCACCCGCAGCGGTCTGCTGCTGGCCAGCGCCGAGCTGATCGATGCGGCGCAGTGCCGGGCTGTTGCCGTGGACGAGATTCAGCGTCAAGCCAATGGCACGCTGACCTCGGTGTTCCGTCCCGGCTTCAATCTTGATCTGCTGCAAAGCCTGCCGGCACTGATGGCCCGTCACTGGCTGGTGCGTCGCGAATTGCTGGTCGAGGCGGGTGGTTACTCGCGCGAGTTCCCCGAGGCGCTGGAATTCGATCTGTTGCTGCGTCTGATCGAGCAGGGCGGCATGAGCGGCCTGGCCCATCTCAGCGAACCGTTGCTGATCTGTGATGCGCCCGAGCTGAAAGACAATCCGGACGAACAGAAAGCGCTCAAGCGCCACCTTGGCAAGCGCGGTTATCAGGCGGAAGTCAGCTCGGCGCAGCCTGGCACCTACAAGATCGATTATCGCCACGCCCATCGGCCGGTGGTTTCGATCCTGCTGCACAGCCAGGACAACCTGCCCGAATTGCAGCGCTGCCTGCAAAGCATTCTGCAACGCACCCGCTATCAGCGTTATGAAGTGCTGATCGGTGACAACGCCAGCACCTCTGCCAAACTGTCGACCTGGCTTGACCGGCAGGAGCAGGTGTCGGGTCGCGTGCGGGTGTTCCGTGCCGAACAGCGCATGAGTCCTGCAGCGCTGCATAATCTGATCAGCCAGGAAGCCGGTGGCGAATACCTGATCCTGCTGGATGCCGAAAGTCAGATTGTCAATGTCGGCTGGATCGAATCACTGCTCAACCAGGCGCAGCGCCCGGAAGTGGGCGTGGTAGGCGCCAAGCTGGTGAATGGCGAAGGCGCAGTGACTCAGGCCGGTCTGGTGCTGGGACTGAATGGCGGCGTGGGTTCGGGGTTTGTCGGCGAGCCGAAGACCGCCACCGGCTACATGCAGCGCCTGGTGGTCGAGCAGAACTACTCTGCCGTGTCATCGGCCTGCCTGATGATTGCCAAGGAGCTGTACAACGCCGTGGGCGGCCTGGATGAAGAGGCATTCGCCGAAGCGCTGGGCGATGTCGACCTGTGCCTCAAGGCTGCGCAAGCCGGCTACCTGACCGTATGGACGCCGCATGTGCAGGTGGTGCATTCCGGTGTGGTGCATGCCCCGCAGCAGGCGCGCGAAGCATTGATGGACAAGTGGTCAGCGCAGTTCGCGCAGGATGAAGCCTACAACGTCAATCTGGATCTCCACGGCAAAGGCTTCACTCTGGCCGTTTGAGTCGTTCACCCCCGTAAAACCGGCTGCTTCGCGGCCGGTTCACTGCCTTGAAAGCTTCTTCGCAGTAAGCTTCAGGCCAGGATCCAGTGCATGTCCCCTCGACGCAAATTATCCTAAAGCATGCAGACGGGAGTGACCTGCGGGTCATAAAGTGCATCTCCACTGTATTGTTTTACAGGGAGCGACATGCGCCTGACTTGCTTTAACCTGCCAAGCGCCCTGAAAATGTCCGTAAATCACCCCTATTCGGTAGCGCCCCGATTTCATCGGGACGAAAAATGACCTGTTTACTCATCGGGAAGCCATGATGATTGGCATTAAAAGCATAGCGAGTTACGTGCCTGTTGCAGGTGTTGATAACTACGCTCAAGGCGCCAAATTCGGCAAGGATGAAGAATTCATCCTTGGGAAAATCGGCTCCACCTTCCTGCCGCGCAAAGACGCCGGCCAGGAAACCTCGGATCTGTGCGTTGAGGCAGCCAACACACTGTTTGCCAATAACCCGCAGCTCAAGCGCGAAAGCATCGATGTGCTGATCGTCGTCACCCAGAATGGCGACGAGGAAGGGCTGCCGCATACCGCGGCCATCGTTCAGGACAAGTTGGGGCTGTCGACCAACGTCGCTGCATTCGACATTTCGCTGGGCTGTTCCGGCTATGTGTACGGCATTTATGCGATCAAGGGCTTCATGGAAGCGGCAGGCTTGAAAAACGGCTTGTTGATCACTGCCGACCCGTATTCGAAAATTGTCGACCCGGAAGACCGCAATACCACCATGCTGTTCGGTGATGCTGCGACGGCCACCTGGATGGGCGAGGGGGCCGAATGGCAGCTGGGCAAGGCGAAATTCGGTACCGATGGTTCCGGTGCGCCACATCTCAAGGTCAGCAACGGCATTTTCTTCATGAACGGTCGCCAGGTGTTCAACTTCGCACTGTTGAAAGTGCCGGCGCATCTGCATGAGCTATTGGCCGAGTCGGATCTGACGCCTGACGATATCGATGCCTTCTGTATTCACCAGGGCAGTGCCGCGATCGTCGATGCGGTCGCGCGGCGCTTCGAAGACAAGCCCGAGAAGTTTCTCAAGGACATGGTCGAAACCGGCAACACCGTGTCATCGAGCATCCCGCTGCTGATCGAAAAGCACGTGCTCGGCTCTTCGTGGAAGCGCGTCGCCTTGAGTGGTTTTGGTGTGGGGCTTTCCTGGGGCTCTGCAATTATCTATAAAGACTGAGTTCGCCTCGTCTTACAAAGAACGCCTGCGGATAACTCCCCGGGCGTTTTTAAATTAAATAGTGATCCACGTCACACTTTTAACTTCGTGGCACAACGCGCTCGCCTGTCGCCACTTCTGATTGTCATGAATTTCTCTCTGTTGCGTCGCGGGTTTATGCCCCCAAACCCTTGTTTTATAAGGGGTGTCACGATGATGGCAAAATATTAAAAAAAAACACTCAAGCAACCTGCCATCGCGACGATAACTATTACGAAGGTTCTCTAGGCACACCCGGCGCTTGCAGGGGCCGGAAGCCACGTAGTACCAAACCAACGAGGAATTCATCATGGCTTTAACAGTAAACACCAACGTAGCATCGTTGAACGTCCAGAAGAACCTGGGTCGCGCTTCCGACGCCCTTTCGACCTCGATGACTCGTCTGTCTTCCGGTCTGAAAATCAACAGCGCCAAAGACGACGCTGCTGGCCTGAACATCGCCACCAAGATCAACTCGCAGATCAAAGGTCAGACCATGGCGATCAAAAACGCCAACGACGGTATGTCCATTGCTCAGACCGCTGAAGGCGCGCTGCAAGAGTCGACCAACATTCTGCAACGTATGCGTGAACTGGCTGTTCAGTCGCGAAACGACAGCAACAGCGACACTGACCGCGTTGCGCTGAACAAAGAATTCACTCAGATGAGTTCGGAACTGACCCGTATCGCTCAGAGCACCAACCTGAACGGCAAAAACCTGATCGACGGTTCTGCCAGCACCATGACTTTCCAGGTTGGCTCCAACTCCGGCGCCTCGAACCAGATCACTCTGACTCTGAGCGCCAGCTTTGACGCAAACACCCTGGGTGTCGGTTCGGCCATCACCATCGTCGGTTCCGACAGTGCTGCTGCAGAGACCAACTTCTCTGCTGCAATGGCCGCTATCGACTCGGCTCTGCAGACCATCAACAGCACGCGTTCTGATCTCGGTGCTGCACAAAACCGTCTGACCAGCACCATCTCCAACCTGCAGAACATCAACGAAAACGCCAGTGCTGCACTGGGTCGTATCCAGGATACCGACTTCGCTGCTGAAACTGCACAGCTGACCAAGCAACAGACCCTGCAACAGGCTTCCACCTCTGTTCTGGCTCAGGCTAACCAGCTGCCATCCGCTGTACTGAAACTGCTTCAGTAATATCGGCGTGAGTTTTAGCGGGGGAGTACTTAACAGTGCTCTCTCGCTTTTTTGCTTTCTGAGGTGATGGTCATGGATATGAGTGTGAAGTTGAACGTGACTTATCCGGCCGTTCAACCGGCGAGTCAGGCCCTTGTGCCGGACGCGTCCGTTGACAAGCCTGCCGATAAGGCGTCCGTCGAGCGCGTTGCCGCCACGGCCGAAAGTAAAGGCTCCGGTCTGCACAAGGATGATTCCAAGGACGATGCCAAAGTCAAGGCAGCCGCTGAGGACATCCAGAAATTCTTTCACGAGGTCAAGCGCAATCTTGAGTTTTCGATCGACGAAGATTCTGGCAAAGTCATTGTCAAAGTGATTGCAAGTGATTCCGGTGAAGTAGTACGACAGATTCCCAATGCAGAAATCCTGAAGCTGGCCGATAGCCTGAGTGATGCGAACAGTTTGTTGTTCCGCGCCAAGGCCTGATCGCCGGTACGGTATGTGTTGTCGGGTCACTCGCCTTTTGAAAGGGCAGCGAACCCCGCAGCATTCTTGAAGGGAGAAGCACCATGGCAAGTCCGATTACCTCTACAACAGGCCTGGGTTCGGGTCTGGCAATTTCCGCCATCGTCGAAGGCCTTGTCGGTGCTGAAAAAGCGCCCAAGCAAAACCAGATCGACAAGCAGAGCGCCTCCACGACTGCATCGCTGTCGGGTGTCAGTCAGCTGACGTCGGCCTTGGCTGCGTTTCAGAAAACACTGGATACCCTGGCCAGTTCCACCACGCCTGCCTTTCAGGGTTTCGCTGCCACATCGGCCAACGAGTCAGTGGTCAAGGCGACCGCCGGTAATACGGCAGTCAACGGCACTTATGCGATTAATATAAGCCAGCTGGCAACGCCTTCGAAGGTGGCTACCGCCGCGCTGAGCTCGTCGCAGTCGAGTGCTATTCCGAGTGGTACTCTGAAAATCACTCAAAATGGCACTGATTACAACGTGGCGATCGACAAGACCTCGACGCTGCAGGAAGTGCGCGACAAGATCAACTCGACGCTGCAGGGTAAGGGCATCACCGCCAACATTATCAACGACGACAGCGGTTCCAGGCTGGTGTTCAGCTCGACAACGACCGGCAAGGGCAGTGACATTTCGGTGACCGGTGCTTCCGGCCAGGAAGCACTCAACATCGATGGCACCAAGTTGATGAGTGAATCCAGTACCGGCGCTGGTGCGATTACCGCTGTCGCCAAGGACGCTGCATTCACGGTCGATGGCCTGAGTCTGACCAGCAAGACCAATACCGTGAGCACGGCCATTTCCGGCCTGACATTCGAGCTGGTCGCGCCTAGCGCTTCTTCTGCTGCTTCGGCATCGACCACGGTCACCGTAGCAACCAACACCGATGGTCTGAAAACCTCATTGCAGTCATTCGTCGACTCCTACAACACGCTGGTTTCACTGGTGTCGTCGTTGACCAAGGGTACTGTCGACAGTCAGGGTAAATACACGGCCGCTGCGCTGACCGGCGACTCCACGCCGCGTGCGCTGCTGGCAACGATACGTGATCAGATTTCCACAGCTACGTCGAATGCCGGCTTGAGTTCCCTGGCGCAGTTGGGGATCAAGACTCAGCAGTCTGACGGCAAGTTGACGTTGAACACCACCGAATTGACTACAGCGTTGAGTGACAAGAAGCTGGGCAGTCAGATTCAGGCGATGTTCACCGGCGTGACCAATGCTGACGGCACGAGCTCGGGTGGCTTGATCGCACGCATGAACACTGCGCTTGAGCCGTATACCAAAGCTGATGGCGTTCTGGCTGGCAAGACCACCAGCCTGAATAAAGTGCAGACGCGACTGGCCAGTGATCAGGAAGCGCTCAACCGTCGTATTACTACGTTGACGGAAACCCTCACCAAGAAATACAACGCAATGGACCTCGTGGTCGGTCAGTTGAAGGCAACAGCTTCAAGCATTACTTCGATTTTCGATGCGATGAACGCCCAGAAAAACGCCTCGTAAAAAACCAGTGCAGAAGTACCAGGAACCCGACTCTGTGTCGGGTTTCTGCTTTTGGGCTAAAGTTTCTGCGCACTGCGTCGATAGCTTGAGTATCAGTATTCTGGATTTGTTACGAGGCCCATTATGAATCCGATGTTAGCGTTGCGGCAGTATCAGAAGATCGGCTCCCAGGCTCAGACCTCGGAGGCCAGTCCTCATCGTCTGGTTCAAATGTTGATGGAAGGTGGCCTCGACCGCATTGCTCAGGCCAAGGGCGCCATGGCGCGCAAGGATATCGCCAGCAAGGGCGTGCTCATCAGCAAGGCCATCGACATCGTTGGCGGCCTGCGCGAGGGGCTGGATCTGGAGAACTCACCCAGTGACACGCTGCTCAGACAGGACAGTCTCTATCACTACATGATGACGCGCCTGGCGGAAGCCAACGCCCGTAATGATCAGAAGATACTCGATGAAGTCGCCGGCCTGTTGATCACTGTCAAGGAAGGCTGGGACGCTATCGGCACCTTGCAATAATCTGCTGGTCTGAGGAGAACAATAATGAGTGCTGCGCTCAAGCGTATCGAAGAAACCCGCGAAGCCTTGGTAGGTGCGCTGGCAGATCGTGACTGGGAGGCTATCGTCAAGCTGGACCTGGCGTGCCGCGAATGCGTCGACGCGGTGGTCAGCGAAGCGCCTGACGACGAACCTGCATTGCGCAGCAACCTTGAGGAGTTATTGGGTGTCTACAGGCAGCTGATTGATGTTGCAACCGGCGAGCGTCAAGCGGTTGTCGAAGAAATGACTCAAATCCAGAATGCGAAGAGCGCGACGAAGGTATACCATCTGTTTGGTTAATGTTTAATTGTCATTTTTATTGTTCGACAAGAATTTCGCCATAAATTTGACTGTGTCCGTTTTTTTGACTTAACTAGTGATGTTTACTATTTTCTGGCGTCTCAAGGTTTATACAGCTGAGAAAGCCAAGCTGCCCCCCAATCATGGGCATTGAGTTGACTAGGGAAGTTGCTATTGCATGTGG
>LIDZ01015396.1_pt44 | contig 13700 bp, 13 predicted proteins | sample 644651 | NCBI WGS metagenome assembly LIDZ01 (sample SAMN03856242, study PRJNA289617) | food metagenome | isolation source: wine grapes on drying loft during traditional withering process | host: Vitis vinifera cv. Corvina | place: Italy: Gargagnago di S. Ambrogio di Valpolicella | collected 2014-01
AATTAAGAAGGATCAATTGTCTCCAGAAGAGACAACACGCCTTACGGCAGTAATGTCGATGCTCAATAAAACAGCTGCCGAGATTATGGCACCCTATGAGGTACATGCCTGCACGGACGTTACCGGATTCGGATTACTCGGTCATGCCTCAGAAATGGCAAAAGGAAGCAGCGTAGGTCTAATTATTCACCATGATATTGTGCCCATGCTGCCAAGAGTCAGAGAACTTGCTGAGAAGGGTTTCGTTCCAGGGGGAACTAAGAATAACTTTGCCCATCTCGAAGGCTCCATTATTTATCCGGAAGAGATGGACCAGATTGACCGGTACATTCTCTGTGATGCAGTGACTTCAGGCGGTCTGTTAATTTCCGTAGCTCCAGAACAAAAGGAACAATTACTTCAGGAACTTAAGGATGCTGGTGTGGAAGCTGCGTGGATTGGAGAAGTAACGAAAGACCACCCTGGCTTGATTACAGTCACAGCTTCAAAGTAAGAATCCAACTAGTCGGAAGCGATTGTGAAGATAGTTGGGTTTTAAGAGGAGAGAGAAGCCAATTGTTTCAGGATATTACGTTGGACGAGTTAAGAGCACTTAAAGACAGGAAGCAACTGACGGTTATTGACGTCCGGGCTCCTTCTGAATATAGGGATTCAACACTGCCCAATTGTATCAATATTCCTTTTTTTGATGATCAGGAGCGAGCAGAAATAGGCACACTCTACAAGCAGACCAGTGTACAGGCCGCCAAGGATCGCGGTTTGGAGATCATCTCCGCCAAGCTGCCCACTTTCATTAAAGAGTTTGCCGCTATTCAAGGGGATAAGGTTGTCTTTTGCTGGAGGGGAGGCATGCGCAGCCGAACCACCGCGACCGTTCTTTCATTAATGGACATTCACACGTACCGGCTTGTTGGTGGATATAAGGCATACCGAACATGGGTCTTGGAAGAACTGGAACAGCAGGATTTCAAGCCAAAGTCCTACGTTATTCATGGCAATACTGGAACAGGTAAAACAAATCTTTTGCATCGTTTGAAGGCACAGGGATATCCAGTTTTAGATTTGGAAGGTATGGCTGGTCATAGAGGCTCGATCTTCGGGCAGATCGGTTTGCATGCGAATAATCAAAAAACATTCGATAGTCTGTTATTGGAGGACTTAATTACGCTTGGGCCTTCTCCCTATGTTCTATTTGAAGCGGAGAGCAAAAGAATCGGGAAGATTGTTATGCCGCCATTCCTGGCCCAGCAGATAGAAACCGGAACTCAGATTTGGATCGATATGCCACTGCAGTCCCGAGTGCAGCAAATCCTTGATGATTATCAACCAGAACAATTCAAAGAAGAATATCTCGCTGCGTTCCGGACTATTAAATCCCGAATCCATATCCCAGTGGCAGCAGAGATCGAACGAAACTTACAAGCTGATCTATTTGGTGAGGCTGTGGCTTTATTGCTGGAGTATTATTACGATCCTAAATATGAGCACTCGACTAATCAATATGAAAATATCGAGAAGATTGTCTTCGCGGTGAATAATGTGGATGAAGCCGAAGCCGCTGTAATTTCTTATCTCATTAGTCAGACTCAACTGACTTCAATGTCAGAGAATTAGCTACAAACAATACTTTTCTCTATGTAAGGAGTTAAGTTGTTATCATACAGCAAGTTGCCGTTTATTCGGTGACTTGCTGTTTTTGTGAGAATACATAAATTTTCTATTCAATGTTTATATTATTTTATATAGAAAAAACAAACCTTAAACCTACATTTCCTACCTTGATGGAAGCGCTTCAAAGACTGATAATAAACCTATCACTAAAACATCAATAACAGGGGGCATTAACGAATGGATAAAAAAAGAGTTAAACAATCAGCTACTTTTGCATTATCAGCTGTAATGGCACTTAGCTTAGCGGCTTGTGGAAATTCAAACAACAACAACGCCGACACCAGCACTAACGAAGCAACAAAAGCACCTGATAACGCAACAGCTGCTCCAGCAAACACTACAAGTGACAAAAAGGTCACCATCACATTCCAAAATATTTATCCTGACCCTGCGACACCAGCTTACAAAATGATTCATGAGTTGTCTGACGAGTATCACAAAGCTCATCCGAACGTAACCATCGAACTGGATACTTTGAATACAGATCAGCAAAAAGTGAAATTGAAAACACAAGCTGCTTCTAAAGAAATTCCTGATATCACAATCGTTAACCCGGCTGCACAAATGAAGCCTTTTGTTGATGCAGGATTGTTCTCACCACTGAACGACATGCTCGATCAAAACGGTCTGAAAGATACTTACCAAGCAGGTTTGCTCGACTATTACAGCTTTGACAACAATGTCTACGCACTTCCTGATGGTAACAATATCGAAGTTGTATACTACAACAAAGATTTGTTCGCCCAAGCCGGAATTGCAGCACCTCCAACAACTTATGATGAATTGCTCCAGGACGTTAAACTCCTGAAAGACAAAGGCATCACTCCACTGGCAATCGGTGAAAAAGATTCCTGGACGGGTTCATTCCTGTTCATGAATATCCTGCTTCGTACGAACGGCGGCCCTGGCTTCCTGAAAGACGTTGTTGACGGCAAGAAAACATTTGAAGATCCAGCATTCGTTGAAGCAGTAGATGCATTCCAGAAATTGGTTGCAGCTGGCGCATTCCCTGACGGTGCAACTTCCATCGATGCTAATGCCGGCGGTAACATCTTCAAATCCGGTAAAGCAGCTATGTGGGTAATCGGTACTTGGGAAACTGGCGCAATTGACGCATCTTCTGTAGCTGGTAAAGTTGGAGCTTTCCAATTCCCTACAGTAAATGGTAAAGGCGATCCAAATGAATTCATGCTTGCACCAGGTAGTGCATTTGCGGTATCCGCTAACAGCGAACACCTGCAAGAAACTAAAGATTTCCTCAACTTCTTCGCATCCAGCTACCCTAAAAAGCAATTTGAACTTAAAAATGCTGTAGGTCTGGGACAAAAAGTTGACGGCGACCTGAAAGCTGCTGGTTACTCTGATCTGGCTATCACTGTTGCAGGCCTGTTCAACCAAGTTAAAGGCGGCGACCTGTCTTTTGACAATACGATGAACCCTGCAACATCACAAGTACACTTGAGCAGCATTCAAAATCTATTCGTACAAAAAGTAGATTCCGCAACAGTTGCCAAAGAACACCAAACTGCATTTGAAGCTAATAAATAAGTAATAGAATGATTGACTTAATCGATGCGAAGCAAGCTGATCCAAGCTTCTTCGCATCGAATTATGATAGAGATAGAAAAAAAGAATCTGCTTGTTTAGGAGGCGGGAAAGATGAAAGTACTTAAGGTACCAGCACGCACAATAGCCGTCTTCATAGTGCCATGTCTGCTCTTGTATGTGTGCCTTGTGTTTGTTCCCATATTGGTTTCATTGTATACAGGCTTATTGAAGTGGGATGGTCTTACTTCAGCGCATTTTATCGGATTTGGCAACTTTAAAGAAATGTTCTTTCATGACCCTGTATTCTGGCCTTCGGTAAAAAGAACATTGCTGTACTCAGTAGCATCCATGCTGGAAATTCCATTATGTCTTGGAATGGCAATTTTACTTAACCGCCATTTGAAAAAGGGTAATACCTTGGTATCGATCTATTTCACACCAGTTATTCTATCCGTTGTAATCATCGGACAACTTTGGAAAACGATCTACAACCCAGCCTCCATGGGAGGCATGTTGAACGGAGTTCTGATTTCTCTGGGACTGGACAGTTGGACACACAACTGGCTTACCGAACCCAAGATCGCCATGTTCGCACTTTATGTAGTGTCTCTGTGGCAGTATTTTGGCTACCATCTGCTGATTCAGTATACCGGGGTACAGAATATACCGGATGAACTTTATGAAGCGGCAAAAATCGACGGAGCGGATGGATTCAAAGCGGATCGTTACATTACACTTCCGCTGATCGTTCCGATCTTTAAAATATCTATTATCCTGGCGTTTATCGGTTCCCTGCAGGCTTTCGATCTGGTTATGGTCATGACAGCCGGCGGACCGGCACATGCGACCGATGTAATCTCCACGCATATGTACAACAGTTCCTTCATGTCCTTCAAGTACGGGTACGGCAGTGCTATTGCTACCTTCCTGGTTGTTGTCTGCCTTGTCTTCACCGCATTCATCAATACCATATTCAATAAACTCGAGAGAAAATACACTTAGGAAAGGAGTGCGCGAACATGTCGAAATTAAAAAAAGGAGTCGTGTATCTTCTTTTTGCAATCCCTGTTGTAACCCAATTGTATCCATTGCTATGGTTGGTGCTGTATTCTTTGAAAACCAATGAAGAGATTATGGATGGCAGCTTTTTTTCCTTCCCAAAATCTATTCAATGGCATAACTACACCGAAGCTTATACATCAGGAAGCTATCTGAAGTATCTTACCAACAGCGTTTTCGTTACGGGTGTAACCATGATTTTCGTTATTCTACTGGCTTCGATGGCAGCTTATGCGATCTCACGGTTCCGCTGGAAGTACGGAAATATGGTAATGACGATCTTCCTAATGGGAATGATGATTCCAATGCAGGCTACTTTGTTGCCGCTGATGATCATTTTCAAAAATATTCATGTACTTAATACGCATTGGTCCTTGATCTTGCCATACGTTGCGTTCTCCACTCCAATTGCCGTATTCATCTTAACCGGATTTATGAAGGCTATCCCTCATGAAATCGAAGAGTCGGCGTTTATTGACGGAGCTAATATTTACCGGATCTTCCGCAGTATTATTCTTCCGGTTTCGGTTCCACCAGTAATGACTGTATGTATTCTGACCTTCATTAACATTTGGAATGAATACATCTTGGCAGCCACCTTTATTTCTTCGGAGAAGTTGAAGACATTGCCTTTCGGGGTCTATACTTTCGTCAGCCAGTATTCAGTCAATTACGGTGATATCGGTGCCTTTCTAGTTATGGGCGCACTGCCAGTTATCTTGATCTATTTCTTCCTTTCCAACCAAATCACAAAAGGTATGGTGGCTGGGGCAGTAAAAGGATAAACTTCATTGCAAACAAAATCATAATAGCTTTATAATAAAGGAACGGCAGGACAGGATGTTGAAAGGAGGGAAGTCCTATGCTTAATGGCTTTCATTCCATACACCATCGTTTGTTCATGCTGTTTCTTTTTTGCATGTCAGGAATTCTGTTGATTGTCAGTCTGCTGTACTACAACCGGACTACGGTGCAGATTCATGAGAAGATTAGTGATCTATCGCAGAAAAATGTCGCTCAAACCGCCGGATTGTTCAGTTTACTGTACAAAGGCTATGATAGTCTTTCCAAGTCGCTCAGCAATAATTTCGAGATGATTCGTTTGCTTAATGAACCAACAGATGAACCGGCAGTAGCCTATATCAATGAGCAAACGATTACGAATATTATTGGCGCCATCTTTTATTCCCGCGATGACCTGATTGGTATTCACGTTATTTCTGATAAAGGCAAAATTTATAATTACGGAAACTACTTGAATGTAATGGACCCAAACTACAAGACCGAGGAGTGGTATCGTCAGATTCAGGCTTCTTCAGGCAAAATGGTCTGGCTTGGCGTGTATAAGCATTCTCTCATAGATCAAGTGGAGGACAGTCCGGTTTTTGCCTTTGGTCGGCAAATCTATGACCTGAATGAGCATAAGCCGATTGGGATCGTGCTGTATGAAACGAATCCACAGCCTGTGCTGGATGCCTTGGATAATCTGAAGATCGGCGAGCATAGTCAGGTTTATCTGATGTCACCGGATGGTCAGTTTGTATCGTCATCTACAGATCCGGCACCAGATCTTAAGACTTTGCCTTCTTTGCAGAATTCCAGCAATGTTGTTGTTAAGCAAGAGAATGGACGACTGATCGTCGCCTCCAAGCTGTCTTTTTCCGGTTGGTGGTTATTAAGTATTACGCCTAACCGTGATTTGAATGTGGAATTGGTGGAGATGAAGCGATATCTGCTGATTGTAATCTCCATTCTTATCCTTGTATCCACCTTGATTGCTTCCATCGTCTCTAAGACGATATCCTCACCACTCAAGAAGCTGATTCGTGAGATGAAACAAGTGGAGATCGGGAATTTTCGAGGGATGGTGAATGTGTCTTCCTATCAGGAGATCAATATTCTAGTTGCTTCGTTCAATCGAATGGTTATGCGAATTGAAGAGTTAATTGAGCGGGTGAAGCTCTCCTCCGTTAGTGAGAAGAATGCTGAGCTTCATGCTCTGCAATCTCAGGTGAATCCCCATTTTCTATACAATACACTGGATATGATCTATTGGATGTTGGATGAGGAAGGCAATGAGCAATTGGGTGAGCTTGTGCTCTCCCTTTCCTCAATGTTCCGGTACAGCAGCCAGTGGGAAGACGGGGTCGAGGTAACGCTTCGTGAAGAATTGGAACAAATCGGCCATTATTTAAAAATTATATCCATCCGGTTAGAAGGCCGTGTGCAAATTGTGATGGATATTGACGAACGTTTTTTAACTATACGTATTCCCAAGATGACAGTGCAGCCTGTCATTGAGAACGCGGTCAAACATGGCCTGGAATCATTAGGTCGTCAGGGAATCCTGAAGCTGTACACCCGAGAAGAAGGCTCTTCCCTAAAAATTATTGTTGAAGATAATGGTGTCGGTATGGATGAAGAGCAACTGAATCGTATGCTTGACTCCCTATATGGGCAAAGTCCTAAAGAGTCGGGCAAAAATGGAATTGGACTCCAGAACCTGCACCGCCGACTTCAACATATGTTCGGAGAGAGTTATGGTCTGCAAATTCAAAGTTTCCCGGGAGAAGGAACACAGGTTGCCATTGTGCTGCCGATTCCAACGGAAGGAGAAATACATTCGTGAACATTCTGATTGCTGACGATGAACGAGTCATTCGGGAAGGTATCAAGCGAAGCATCAGACAACTTTGTCCGGAATATGAAGTATTTGTGGCTGCTTCAACTGAAGAAGCTATCAAAATCATGGAAGAACAACGAATTCATATTGTGTTGACCGACATTTTAATGCCGGGGATGAACGGTTTGGAGTTCATGAAGATTTCCAAACGCCGGTATCCTTATGTAAAATGGGTCGTTATTTCGGCGCACAGTGAGTTCTCCTACGCGCAAGAGGCTGTCCGTCTCGGAGCAAAAGATTATTTACTGAAGCCGATCGGTAAAAATCGCTTGCTAGAGATCATCAACAACCTTGCTGTAGAAATCCAACAGGATACTGAACTTTCCAAGAAAGGTGAACGTCTGAAAGTAAGCCTGAAATTCCTGCGGGAAGGTGTGTTTCAGCGTTTAGCCTCTGGACTCGATATCGGAAATCTCGACATTGCCTCTTTTGTTGAAGACTTCGACAGTTATTATTTAATTATGGTGCAATTGGATGCCGGAGAAAAAAGTGTCCGCTTGGAGCATTTTATTGTTGAGAATGTGCTGTCCGAACTGATCGAGCAGCGCGGGGGCGGTTTTGTGGTCAGCTATGACCGACAAAGTCTGCTGGGTCTGGTCACTTTCAAAGATGACTTTCAGATTGAGCAATTTCAAGAAGAGATAATGGTTCATCTGAAGCATTACTTGAAGATACCGTTTCAGATTATTCATTCCGGTTTATGTTTAGATTTCAATACGGTTCCGCAAGTAGTGACGCGGATGAGGAAAGCCTCTGCTTCGCAAGCGTTTGAATTAGAACCGATAAAAGGCAGCAGCGAGAGAGCTATCGATGTTGCTCTGCATTATATTAAGGAGCACTATTACGAGGATCTCACATTGGAGAAAATGGCGTCTGTGGTGTTCTTGAATCCGGCTTATTTCAGCCAATTGTTCAAGCAGAAGACTGGCCAGGGGTATAAGGAATATGTTACTTCATTGCGATTGGAACAAGCACAGCAGCTATTGTTAAATCCTAGGCTGAAGCTGGCAGAAATTGCTGAACGTGTAGGGTATCAAGACATGCGGCATTTCACTCAAATGTTTCGTAAACGATTCCAGCTAACGCCAACAGAGTATCGGCAGCAGCAGAACATTAATATTCACATGGCCAATGGGACATCTCAGCAATAACAAAGAAGCTAGCACCGGTGGATATCGGCACTAGCTTCTTTTTTTTGAAAGTGGGTATTGTACAAATCTAAATGTTGTTGAAGTTGGTGAAGCCGTTAACGTTATCTCCGTTAAAAATTACAACCGCCAAAATAATCAACACAATTATGACTGCATAGAGAATTGTGCCTACAATACCACAGACCAGCCCCGCTATAGCCATACCTCTTCCTTGTTCATAGCGCATCCGGATTTCCTTCAGAGAGATGGCGGAGAAAATGATTGCGATAATTCCAAACAGTAGGCCAATGTACGGGATAACAATGGACAAGATGCCAAGCACCAAAGCAGCAATTGATTTACCGTTAGTATGTGCCGGTGGCGGTTGGGGCGGATAATATTCCTGATTTCCATAGGGCTGATAGCTCATTATACAATACCTCCCAAATTAACTCTCACCTCATAATAAATGATTTCTCATCAAAAATATGTATATTATTTACTAAGGGTTGGTAATTGAGAATAGTTAATCCAGTGTTCCAGCTTTACAACGGGTTTAAGTCCAAGGGATTCTGCTAAATGGATAGATGCATAGTTGTCCTCAAGCACATGGTAACGCGGAATATAACCTTTTTCTAAAGTATGAAATATAGCAGTGCGGACCACTTTTTGTGCCAACCCTTGTCTTCTCGCAGACTCCACCGTATAAACCGCTCCGATTTCCCATATTTGCTTTGTATTCCAGAAAGATAGACAGGTGCTAACGGCTAAGCCCTCTTGAAATACCGACACAGAGAACGCACCTTCCTGGAAATACTGTGTTATTTCCTCTATACTATATTGGTTTGCTTCCCATAAAGGAATCAGTCTTTCATCGATGCTGTGATTTAATACGGTTTCTATATCCTGAGGGAACAATTGGCCCGCTGGAGTACTATAAGAGAAGAAACCGCGGACTTTGTGCAGCGAAAAATATTCGGCAAGTGCATGTCTGTATTCTTCCTCCTGAAGCTTGAATACGAGGTTGGCCTGTGCTGGCAACAGTTCCAGCAGAGCCGGGAAAACGATGGGACTGCTGTAATCCATAAATACAATGAAGTCAGCTTGAGAATATACCTTGTGATCGTATGAATAGGCCGTTGAGGGGAGAAGCATAAGTAATCCCCATTGCTCCCCATGTTCAACAAGATGAACATCCATTACATCAGGGTATGCGCTTAGCATTTTTAACAGGCTTATATTTCGCAAGGGGTTAGTACCTAATCGCTCAATGATTAAAGCAGTTTGCTCCACTTGATTCAACTCCTGATTCGTAATGATATGGGCTCAATAGAATTAGTATACAATACAACGGGTTGACAGCGGTTGATATAATAGACTTACAATTAAGGGTTGCTGTTTGCAGCATAGATGATCGGAGGAACTCATACACATGTCACAACCCAACGCAGTCACTGCAAGTAAAGCGGGAGGAGCTGGCTTATCCAAAAGTCTCATTCTGTTACTGGCTGCAACCTCAGGTCTTGCTGTAGCTAATCTGTACTATAATCAGCCACTCTTGGCTGATATTGGACGGACGTTTCACGCTTCCTCCAACGCTATCGGCTATGTCTCGATGCTTACTCAGATCGGATACGCGCTCGGAATGCTTTTATTCGTGCCCTTAGGTGATATTCGCGAACGGCGGACGTTGATAACCATTCTGCTGGTGGCTGTATCGCTCTCACTGATTGGCTTCGCTATGGCCCCTAGCTTGATCTGGCTTTATGTCGCAAGTTTCGCAATTGGTATCACGACGGTTGTACCGCAGATTATTGTGCCTCTCTCAGCACAGCTGGCTTTACCAGAGGAACGCGGCAAGGTTATTGGAACGGTAATGAGTGGATTATTATTCGGCATTCTGTTGGCCCGTACCGTCTCTGGAATTATAGGTGATGTATTCGGCTGGAGAGCCATGTACTGGATCGCTGCTGCCATTATGCTGCTGCTGTCGCTGATTTTGTACCGACTGCTGCCTGAGACTAAGCCGACATCTAATTCCTCGTACATAGGACTGCTGCAATCGATGGGTCGATTGATACGCAAATATTCAGTGCTGCGCGAAGCCTCTTTGATTGGAACCTTTATGTTTGGCGGCTTCAGTGTGTTCTGGACCTCTCTCGCTTTCTATCTGGAGGGGGCACCCTACCATTACAGCAGCTCCATTGCCGGATTGTTTGGACTGGTGGGCGTGGCCGGAGCAGCAGGTGCACCTTTTGTCGGAAGGCTGGCAGATCGGGTGGCACCCAAGAAGATTATTGGCGTTCTAATCGTACTAACATTGCTTGCTTACGGATTATTTGGATTATCCGGGCTGTCCATTTGGAGTCTGATTGCTGGAGTGATTGTGCTGGATCTTGGAGTGCAGGGAACACAGGTCAGCAATCAGACACGAATATACGCGCTGGAGCCTGCCGCTCGCAGCCGGATCAACACAGTATTTATGGTCAGCACTTTTGCTGGAGGCGCCGTTGGCTCTACACTGGGAAGTTATGCTTGGCATCTGTGGGGCTGGAGTGGTGTCTGCTGGACAGGGGGCACCTTCATTATTGCAGCTCTACTGGTTTGGGGAGCTCATCGTTTAAAGAAGGCCATGAACTAGAATAGTAGTTATTTCTAAAGACGATCCGGACATTCCTGTAATGTTCCGGCTTGTCTTTTTTGTGCAAAGATAAGAAAATCGATTCCTAGAATTAATAACTCTTTAATGAACAGCAAGTAGACTGAACTTATAGACTAAAGTTGCAATTACTCGGATTCTTGAGACATGCAGAAAGGAACACTAATGAACAGAATATTGGTAATAGAAGATGAGAAGAATTTAGCCCGATTTATTGAACTTGAGCTGCAGCATGAATCGTATTCGGTCACCCTTGCCCATGATGGACTAACAGGTCTACAGCTGGCGTTAGATGAGGCATGGGATTTGATCCTGCTGGATTTAATGCTGCCAGGCCTGAATGGGCTGGAGTTGTGTCGTCGAATTAGAAAGGTGAAGCAGACTCCAGTGATTATGATTACAGCCAGAGATGGCTTGTCGGACAAGATAAACGGCTTGGACAGTGGTGCCGATGATTATATTCCCAAACCTTTTGCCATTGAAGAGTTGCTGGCACGAATGAGATCTTTACTTAGAAGGTCTGGCTCCTTTAACGAGGGGCGGATGCTGCAGTGCCATGACCTGGAGCTGGACATTGAAGGTCGAACCCTGAAGAAAGCCAATGAAATTATTGAATTGACGAAACGTGAATTTGAGATATTAATGGTGCTGATGGAGAACATAGGACGGGTGATGACCAGGGAAATGCTGATGGAATCGGTCTGGGGATATGATTCAGAAGTAGATATGAAGGTAGTGGATGTGTATATCAGCTATATTCGAAGCAAAATAGATGAGCCAGGTCAACCAAGCGTAGTGCAGACACTGCGTGGCTTAGGGTACGTGATTCGAAAATGACTCGATTGAGATTAATCTTCTCGCGGTTGTCCATTCGTTGGAAGCTCGCCATTTGGTCCTCCTTATTATTGTGTGTCTTATTTCTTGCCTATAACGGAATCCAGTATTTTGTCATTAATCAATGGATGTTTCATCAGGAGGAAAAGGCAATCCAGAAAAATATGGAGGAAATTCAAGGTTATTTTACAGCCGAGAATGGGAATGCAGAGGAGATCATGAACAGTCATGCTTTTATTAATAGTATTAATGAGAGCCATCAGATGATACGTATTCTGGATCAGAAGGGTGCTCCCTTGCTAACCGTCTCGGAGATGATGCCAGAGGATTGGGTACAACCTGAGGTTGCCATAAAGACTACTATGAGAAGCTCGTGGCATGGGGAAGAGCATTTGTTGATCATCAGAAGTCCGCTGAAGACCTCCCAGTTCAAAGGCACCATTGAAATCGTGAATAATCTGGAGAACTCGGACCAATTGAGTAATATGCTGCTGGTAGTTATGCTTGCGGGGTGGCTGGGGGCCATTGTGATTAGCGGTTTGGGAGGGATTTTTCTGTCTCGTCAATTACTGCGCCCTATACAGTCCCTAACGGACACTATGACTAACATTAAGCAAAAAGGGTTGCAGGAGCGTGTTGAGATTTCGAACAGCAAGGATGAATTAGCCCATTTATCCAAAGTATTCAATGAACTCATGGACCAGCTGGAGCAATCTTTTCATAACCAGAAACAGTTCGTTGAGGATGCTTCGCATGAGCTGCGGACCCCAATCTCCATCATCGAGGGGCATATCTCGTTATTGAACCGCTGGGGCAAACATGATCCTAATATTTTGGAGGAATCGCTTAACGTATCCGTTCAAGAGCTGGGGCGCTTAAAAGGAATCGTAAATGAGCTGTTGGAGCTTACGCGAGCGGAGGCAGATTCTTCCTCTAGATATCATTTTCAGGCGGTTATTAGAGATACAATAGAGTATACCTTGAAGAATTTCATTATGCTGCATGGCGATTTTGTGTTCCATCAGGATTTGGAAGCTCTTGAACAAGCGAAGATAAACATTAATCCCAACCACTTGGAGCAGATTCTACTCATACTGCTGGATAATGCCATTAAATATTCGGGGCGGATTAAGGAAATTGCAGTAGAGGGTTTACTAAAGCATCAACGAGTGTATATAAAAGTGATCGATCAGGGCATTGGCATTCCACAAGAGGATGTGCCTTATGTGTTCCAGCGCTTTTACCGTGTTGATAAATCAAGAAGCCGTGAGCAGGGAGGCACCGGTCTGGGTCTGGCGATCGCAGAACGACTGGTTGCCAGATATGGTGGCGAGATCAGTATTGCCAGCACATCTGGCAGGGGAACAATCGTGACCTTATCCTTTCCTCTTTCCGGGTAATGCAGCAATCAGCCGCTCTAATTTTATATGTTCTTAATGATTGTTTCACAGACGGTTAATCATTGGGATGTATTGTGAAACTAAATAGACGTTACCAAAAAGGAGAAATCTACCGTGCAAATTGTCTACAATTTCCCCCTTATGGCTGCTTTGATCGCTATGATTGCCGCGCAGCTCATTAAAGTTCCTTTTAATCTGTTCTGGAGTAAATCATGGAACGTTGCACTAGCAATCGGAACGGGAGGCATGCCTAGCTCTCATTCGGCTGCCGCTGCCTCTCTTACCGCAGCCATCGGCATAAGTGAGGGGCTGGATTCCTCCACTTTTGCGATTGCGACCGTGCTCAGTGCCATTACTATGTACGATGCAGCAGGAATTCGTCGACATGCCGGGCTGCATGCTTCATTCTTGAATCGAATATCGAAATCTTCTCCCTCACTGCTGAAAGATGATGGTCCGAAAGTCATCGAGCTAAAGGAACTGCTTGGACATCGTCCGATTGAAGTTCTTGCAGGTGCGATATTTGGAATCGGGATCAGCATTCTTTTGCATTACACGTTATATGCTTAAGAGAGTAAAGAGAGGTACAACTATCGGAGGATGGAGTGAGGCAGCATGCATCAAATCGTAGCCTGGATCTCAGATACGGCCCTGAATCTTGTCAATACCATGGGTTTATGGGGCATTTGGATCGGAATGATATTGGAGAGTGCCTG
>LIDZ01009413.1_pt15 | contig 13665 bp, 14 predicted proteins | sample 644651 | NCBI WGS metagenome assembly LIDZ01 (sample SAMN03856242, study PRJNA289617) | food metagenome | isolation source: wine grapes on drying loft during traditional withering process | host: Vitis vinifera cv. Corvina | place: Italy: Gargagnago di S. Ambrogio di Valpolicella | collected 2014-01
GTAGCAGACGTTATGAACACTGAGATCGAAACCGTGAAAGAAAATTGTGATTTAGAAGATATTATGCATTTGCTGGTAGATGCGGCCTTTATTCCAGTATTGGATGATGAAGGCGTCTTTAAAGGTATTGTAACCCGACGCGAAATTTTAAAAGCTGTCAATCACACCTTCCATGAATTAGACAAGAAACAACGTCTGAGTGGAAAATTCGTGTTACAGCCAGCAACATCAAAATAGTGACAAGATCAAGAAGCAGCTTCGGCTGTTTCTTTTTTTGCCAGTTCCACTTTTAGCAGTTTATATAGTGAGAAAAAAATTAACAAACGATCTGCCAACTACGATTCGTGCTGTGTAGTGGAATGGTAAGCTTATGACGATCAGAATAATTTTTTCTGGTCTTGAAAATATTAATTCGTTAAAAGGAGTTAGCTGCCATTGCGTGCTTTTTACAGTTTGTTTTGTGGGGGAGCAGTTTGTTCGTTAACTGCCAGCTTTCACCTGCCAATACACATTAATTGACTTTCTTTCTATCAATGAGTATTCTAGTAAAGTTATTAAAAGTAACCATTACGATTTAATTGATAGATACATATGAGAAAGGAAGTCAAGAAATGGCTAAAAAATCAAAGATAGTCAAAGCACAAAAACAGCGGGCTTTGATTGAAAAATATGCAGAACAACGCCAAGCTCTAAAAGCAGCTGGCGATTATGAAGGCCTAGCAAAGCTGCCTAAGGAATCCAATCCTAACCGTCTGAAACAGCGGGATTTAATCGATGGACGTCCGCGAGGTTTTATGCGCAAGTTCGGCATGTCTCGTATCCACTTCCGCGAATTGGCTCATAAAGGTCAAATTCCCGGCGTAAAGAAAGCCAGCTGGTAAAACCTAAACGAACACCCTCAAACTGCTTACAGGCTGTTTGAGGGTGTTTTTTTAGTGCATTTTTATCCAGCTTCTGCTACGACAGTGTAATAGGGTTGTTAGGAATGGTAAAGCCATGATCGGTCAGTTCCTTAACGTAGTTCGCCAAAAACTCTTCCTTCAATGGCAGCTGTCTTCCATTAGTTACGTACATTACAGTTCGAATGGCATAGTTGCTGTTGCCTAAATCCACCATCCCAAAAAGATTTGGTCCATCAAAGATTTCATCTTTGTAGGTTTTTCCTAAGCGTTCATTGACCTTTTGAATCAATTGATTGATTTCCTGATAGCCTTCATTCGGCTGAATCCGAACATCAATCAATACTTGCATGTGTGCTCGTGACAGGTTGCTGATGGTGGTGATATTGCGATTAGGCACAAAGTGCACTGTGCCGTCTGCGGCCTTTAACTGCACCATACGGATACCTACCGAAGTAACCGTTCCTTCAATTTGCAAATTAACTAGTTTAATGTAATCTCCCACATCAATCTGCTGCTCCAAAATAATGAAGAAGCCGGTAATGATGTCATTCATAAAACCTTGGGCACCAAGACCAATCGCAATACCAGCAATTCCAGCCCCGGCTAACAGTGAGCCCACCGGAATCCCAATCGTATCTAATACCGAGTAGAGGAAAAAGAAAAACAAGGTATAAGAAAAAATATTCGACGACAAGGTATGAATCGTCTCGATTCGAGTGGTACTGCCAGCGACTTTACGTTTTTGACGATCAAAGGATTGAGTAATTAAGAAATTTCCGGCTTTACGAATGATTCCGAAAAGAATCAAAATCGCCAGCAAAGTAATCCCTTTTGAAATGAAGGTGGAAAAGACGGCATCCCAATCAATCGACTGCCAATAACGCTGCCATGCTGAGATTTTTTCTGTTGCCTGATCTACGACATCAAGTCCAGTCGAATCAGTGGTTTGTATTGCTAAAAAAAGCATCAATCTCTTCCTTTCTTCCAACGCATTTCATTTTATCAAGTTTTAAATAGTCTGTCGATAGTTCTGCTGAAGATAAAAAGACAGAAAATTCCAAAAAAAATGAAAATATTCATGACAAGTTTCCAACAAAGTGGTAGACTAACGTTTATATAAAAAGGAGATGATAGAATGGTTAACATAAAATGGGAAGAATTAGGGTTTGACTACATCAAAACCCCTTATCGTTATATCTCACATTGGAAAAATGGTGAATGGGATGAAGGCCATTTAACTGAAGACAATAAAATTACAATCAGCGAGGGTTCAACTTGCTTGCACTACGGACAAGAATGCTTTGAAGGATTAAAGGCTTATCGTCGCAAAGACGGTAAAATCAACTTGTTCCGTCCAGATGAAAACAGCAAACGTCTAAACCGCAGTGCTGAAAGAATGTGTATGCCGGAAGTTCCGGAAGATAAATTCATCGATGCGGTAAAACAAGTGGTTTTAGCGAATGAAGAATATGTGCCGCCATATGGCACAGGAGCGACGTTATACATTCGTCCATATCTAATTGGAGTTGGAGATAACATTGGTGTTGTGGAAGCACCGGAGTATCTATTCTCAGTCTTCTGCATGCCGGTAGGTCCTTACTTCAAAGGCGGAATGGCACCGACTAACTTTGTCGTCTCTGAATACGATCGTGCGGCGCCGCAAGGAACAGGAGCTGCCAAAGTAGGGGGCAACTATGCAGCGAGCCTATTGCCTGGTTATCAAGCCCACAAGCGCAATTTCTCTGATTGTATTTATTTAGACCCAGCAACACACACTAAAATTGAGGAAGTCGGATCTGCGAACTTCTTTGGTATCACCAAAGACAATCAATTCGTTACGCCAACTTCACCATCTATTTTACCGAGTATTACGAAGTATTCTTTATTGCATTTGGCGAAAGAGCGTTTCGACATGGAAACGGTGGAAGGGGATGTTTATCTAGACAAGCTGGATGAATTTACCGAAGCCGGAGCCTGTGGTACAGCGGCAGTTATCTCACCAATCGGCGGGATTCAAAACGGTGAGGATTTCCACGTCTTCTACAGTGAAACCGAAGTTGGACCAGTAACGAAGAAATTATACGACGAGTTAGTGGGGATTCAGTACGGCGATGTGGAAGCGCCTGAAGGCTGGATTTACACAGTAGGATAGAACACACAAAAGCTGCTGCCAATTCAAAACTGGCAGCAGCTTTTTTTAATTATTTTGTTTTAATAGCTTAGCTTAAATGAACGCCTTTATCTACATAAATAATATCGCCAACGATACCGCTAGCTAATGGGCTTAACAAGAAAGCGCAAGTTTGGCCGACTTCATCGATCGTCACACTAACTTTATCCGGTGTCCGTTCTTCAGAAAGATTAAGCAATGATTGGTAATCCTTCACGCCAGTTACTGCCAACGTTTTTAGTGCACCGGCTGAGATGGCATTCACTCGCACGCCTTTTGGTGACAATTCAGTCGCCAAGTAACGAACTTCAGCTTCCAAAGCGGCTTTAGCAATACCCATCATGTTATAGTTAGGGATTGAACGTTCTGACCCCATGTAAGTCATAGTTACGATACTGCTGCCTGGATTTAGAATTGGCAACGCGTATTTAGTCAATGCTAGTAAAGAATACGCACTAACATCTTGTGCTAGACTAAAGCCGTCACGAGTAATTTCTGATACGTCTCCAGATAATTCCTCTTTGTTGGCAAAAGCAATCGAATGCAAGAAGCCGTCGATATTGCCGACTAATTCTTTAATAGCAGCCATCGCTTTTTCAATGTTTTCATCTTTAGATACATCTAGTTCAACCATTGGCGCATCTTCGCCAACTAATTTGACTAACCCTTTTTTCATGCGGTCGTTTTGGTACGTATAGATGACTTCTGCTCCTTGGTCGGCGATAGCTTTCGCACAGCCCCAAGCGATACTTCTCTTATTTGCGACACCAGTCACAAGAATTTTCTTTCCAGTTAAAAATGACATGCGGTTGATTCACTCCTAGTTTAATTTTCGTATGAACACATTATGTTGGAAAAAGCTTTGATTGTCAAACTATTTTTTTATTAATCTGGTAATGCTTGAAAAAGAAGAGAGAATATGATAGTTTGATAATCAAACAAATAAGATGTCGAGGTGCAAGAATGGAAATACTAATGAACGTTGAAGAAATTATGGAAATCATTCCAAACCGCTTTCCAATTTACTATCTAGATGCTGTCGTAGAATTTGAGGATCAAACACATATTACTGCGGTTAAAAACTTAACCATGAATGAAGATTTTTTCCAAGGCTATTTCCCCGGTGAACCCATGATGCCAGGCACGTTAATCGTTGAAGCCTTAGCACAAGCGGGCTCATTGCTGATTCTGAAGTCAGAAGCCTTCCAAGGAAAAACGGCTTATATTGGTGGAATCAACAAGGCTGTTTTCCACGAAAAAGTAAAACCAGGCGACACCCTGTTTTTGAACTTTGATATTGAGAAAATGAAGGGTTCTGTGGGTACGGCAAAAGCTTGGGCGACAGTAGGAGATACTGTGGTTACCGACTGCCAATTTACCTTTATCGTCGGCGACAAAGAGCAAAAATAAGCATAATAAAAGCCGGAATCAGTTGTAAAACTGACTTCGGCTTATTAAATTCTTAAACTTATTCCTTTGGTTCTTGTAAAATTTTGATCTCGTTGATCTTCACTGGTTCAACTGGAGTTGATTTTTCTCCTTGTTCGTTGGCCTTTGTTTCAGCGGCAGCAATTTTGTCAACCACATCCATCCCCTCGGTCACTTGACCAAAAACAGCATGTAATCCATCTAGTGTTGGTGCGCCACCATTTTTGTAGGCTTCGATCATTTTTTCTGGTGTGTACTGAATCGCTAAGCCGTCACTTTTATCTTCGGTGTTTTGCACAATGAAGAACTGACTGCCATTGGTATCAGGGCCTGCATTGGCCATCGAAAGAGCGCCGCGGATGTTGTATAAGCTTGGTGAGATTTCATCCTCAAAAGGATCGCCCCAAATACTTTCGCCGCCCATACCAGTACCTTCAGGGTCGCCCCCTTGGATCATGAAGTCATTCACTACACGATGGAACGTTGTATCATTATAGTAGCCGTCCTTAGCATGTGTGACGAAGTTTTCCACGGTTTTTGGTGCTTCTTTCGGGAACAACTTGATTTTGATGTTGCCTTCAGTTGTCACCATTTCCACCAAGTATTCGTCATCGGTTACTTCGTTGGAAAGCTGTGGCAGGTCTACCTTGTTTAAATCTACACTGGATTCTTGCGTGGAGCTGCTTGAAGCACTTCCAGATGAATTCGTCGCGTCATTGCCAGAGTTGCAGGCAGCCAAAAGGCCAACGGATAAGACTAAAGCGCTGCTGAGTAATACTTTTTTTAGTTGCATATAAATCTCCCTTCAAATTCTTTCCTTTCCATCATAACAAAAAACGAACCGACTTCCTATGAAAAAAAGTTGATTTTTCCTCTAAAAAAAGAGAAGACCGAAGTCTCCTCTTACGTCTGAGCATTAAATTGTGGTTTCTTATAGGTTAGCGAATTTTTCCAACAAACGAATCATTTGGCAAGTAAAGCCGTATTCGTTGTCGTACCAAGCAACAGTTTTAACTAATTGGTAGTCTCCGGCAGAAGTAACTTCTGTTTGAGTTGGGTCAAAGATTGATCCTTGAGTAGTACCAATAACATCGCTTGAAACGATTTCGCGATCGTCATAGCCGAATGATGGGTTGTCAACAGTATGTTTTTTGATTGCTTCGTTGACTTCATCAGCAGTAACTTTAGTTTTAAGAACAGAAACTAATTCAGTTAATGAACCATCAACAACAGGAACACGTTGTGCATGTCCTTGCAATTTGCCGTTCAATTCTGGAATAACTAAGCCGATAGCTTTAGCAGCACCAGTTGAGTGAGGAATTGTGTTGTCTGCAGCTGAACGTGCAGCACGCAAGTTTCCGCCTTTAACAGGTCCGTCCAATAGCATTTGAGTTGAAGTGTACGCATGAACAGTTGTCATAGTACCAACTTCGATACCAAATTCTTCGTGCAAGAAGTAAGCCATTGGTGCCAAGCAGTTAGTTGTACATGAACCAGCTGAAATAATTTTGTCGTCTGCATTCAATGTGTCATCATTTACGTTGTAAACGATCGTTTTCATCTGACCAGCTGGAGCTGAAATAACTACGCGTTTAACGCCAGCGTCCAAGTGAGCTTGTGCTTTTTCTTGAGATGTATAAAAACCAGTACATTCTAAAACGATATCAACACCGTTTTCTTTTGCCCAAGGGATTTTGCTTGCATCAGGTTCTGCATAAACACGAGTTTCTTCACCGTCAACTACGATTGAATTTTCTGTTGCAGTTACAGTGCCTGGGTATGTGCCATGAGTTGAGTCAAATTGTAATAGTTGAGCCAACATTGTAGGGCTTGTTAAGTCGTTGATTGCTACAACTTCGATATCATCTGATACTTCTTTAATACGACGGAAGGCTAAACGACCGATACGTCCGAATCCATTAATACCTACTTTTACTGTCATAACTAAAAGTTCCTCCTTTGTATTCGAGAAATAAAGCGCAAATGCACTTATTCCTTACATGATCAATTCTGCATCGGATGCATTTTTTTGTCAAAAGATTACACTCCAATCGGAGAATCAGTCAGTTTCTCATCAAAGAATGGAAAAGGAAGCATAAAAATTTATTAGATTCCCCTCCAGTAATGGACATTAGTGGTAAATACAGCTAAAATAAGGAGACTTTGTTTGATGTGGAAATTCAGTAGTCAGAAAATAGATAAAACAAGGAGGACGAAAGATGTCTATGTTTTTAGATCAGGTAACAATTGACGTCAAGGCCGGTAAAGGCGGAGATGGCATGGTTGCCTTTCGTCGTGAAAAATATGTACCCGATGGTGGTCCGGCCGGTGGCGATGGCGGACGCGGCGGTGACGTAGTCTTAGTAGTAGAAGAAGGCTTACGTACCTTAATGGACTTCCGTTTTAATCGTCGTTTTAGAGCAACTCCCGGTGAAAATGGGATGAGTAAAGGCATGCATGGCCGTGGAGCACAGGATACGTATGTAAAAGTTCCCCCTGGCACGACGGTTCGCGATGCTGATACAGGCGTTTTAATCGGCGACTTAATTGAAAATGGCCAAGAATTACGAGTAGCTAAAGGCGGACGAGGCGGACGAGGCAATATTCGTTTTGCTTCACCAAGAAATCCGGCACCGGAAATCGCTGAAAACGGCGAACCAGGCCAAGAACGTAAAATCGAACTAGAGCTGAAAGTCTTAGCTGATGTTGGTTTAGTAGGTTTCCCTTCTGTAGGTAAATCGACTATCCTATCAGTAATTTCTTCTGCTAGACCAAAAATTGGCGCTTATCACTTTACGACCTTAGTTCCTAACCTAGGAATGGTTACAACAAATGATGGCCGCAGCTTTGTGGCTGCCGATTTACCAGGGCTGATTGAAGGAGCTTCTCAAGGTATCGGTCTAGGAACTCAATTCTTGCGCCATATCGAACGGACACGAGTGATTTTACACGTGATCGATATGAGCGGGATGGAAGGCCGTGATCCTTACGAGGATTATGTAGCCATCAACAACGAGTTAGGTTCTCACAATTTGCGTTTGCTGGAGCGTCCGCAAATTATTGTGGCCAATAAGATGGATATGCCTGAGTCAGAAGAGAATTTGGTTAAGTTTAAAGAACAATTAGCTAAAGACAAAGAAGACGAATTCGCTGATGATCTGCCAGTTTTTGCGATCTCGGCAATCACTAAGCAAGGCATGGATAACTTATTAAGCGCAACGGCTGATTTACTGGAAACAACGCCAGAATTTCCGTTGTACGAAGAGGATATCGAAGAAGAAACGGTTCAATACGGTTACCAAAGTGAAGATCCTGGCTTTACGATTACTCGTGAACCAGATACTACTTGGGTCTTGGCTGGTGAGAAATTAGAAAAACTATTCAAGATGACCAACTTCGATCACGATGAAACCGTGATGCGTTTTGCTCGTCAATTGCGTGCAATGGGTGTCGATGAGGCGTTACGTGCCCGCGGCGCTAAAGACGGCGACATCGTTCGCATCGATAAATATGAATTTGAGTTTGTTGAGTAAGCATTAGGTGCTTATTGCTTCTTTATAGTCGGAATCAGGAGAGCCTGATTCCGATTTTTTGCGTATTTTTGTCAATAAATTTTGCCAATCCAATCAAGCGGCTGATCTTTTCAATTTACATAACAAATTTATCTCCTGCAAAAGGCGTGTCTAGTTCACAAAACCGCGCTTTACTGTTAAACTTAAAATAAGCACAAGGTCTGAAAAACGCACTATTTTTTGAAAAAATAGTACCTTGATACGAAAAAGGAGCGGATTTTTATGGAAAAACGAGTGATTATTATGAACTTTGAGCTTCCTTCACAAGCCTATGAAGCATTTTCGAAGGTAAAGAAATTGCAGGCAACACGAGCAATCAAAGGTGAACAAATGGCTGTCGTTAACCATTCCAACGACGGTGGGCATCAATTTCAAATTGAGGACTTCTTAGACTTTACTGGCAACAATAAAAGTTCTACCGGCGGTTTAATCGGTATGATGGTAGGAATTCTAGGCGGACCGATCGGCATTTTGCTGGGCTGGTTTACCGGCGGCATGATCGGGGCTTCTCGCGACGTGAAAGAAGTTCGAGATGCACAAGGAGTCTTTGCCTTTCTCATTGATAAGATCAAAGAAGGCGACACTGGGTTATTGTTGATTGCGGAAGAGGATGACAATCGTCCGTTGAACCAATTAATCATGAATGAGCTAGGCGGCGAAATCACTCGTCTGAACTACGAAGAAGTGGAAGAAGACGTGAAAAAAGCCCAAGAGATGGCTAAAGAAACCGATAATGAATCAAATGATTCTTCAAATGAAGAGAATTAAGCAGATTTCTATTTGCAGAAAGGCTGACTTTCTTCTAGAATGAAGGTAATTTGATAGAAAGCCAGGAAAATTATGGAACTAGAATTTTTAGGTACCGGAGCAGGCGTTCCGGCAAAACATCGTAATGTCAGCAGTATTGCTTTAAAATTATTAGCAGAACGGAATGCAATCTGGTTATTTGATTGCGGCGAAGGCACCCAAATGCAGATTTTACGCACCAGCATTCGTCCCCGTAAGATTGAAAAGATTTTTATTACTCATATGCACGGCGACCACATTTTTGGGTTGCCTGGCTTATTAAGCAGCCGTTCCTTTCAGGGCGGCGATGAAGAGCTGGAATTGTACGGACCGCCAGGAATTGAAAAATTTGTTAAAACGGCGTTGCAGGTTTCCCAAACCCGTTTGTCTTATCCAATTCGTTTCATTGAAGTAAAGGAAGGCATCATTTTCAAAGACAAACAGTTTTCAGTGGAATGCCGTTTATTGGATCACGGGATCGACAGCTATGGCTATCGCGTAGTTGAAGCGGACCACGAGGGAACACTGCAAGTTGAAAAGCTGGAGGCGTTAGGTATTCCGGCAGGTCCAGTTTACGGCCAAATCAAGCAAGGAAAGACTGTTACCTTAAAGGATGGTCGAGTAATTGACGGTCAAGACTTCATCGGCCAGAAGAAACAGGGACGAATCGTTACCATTTTTGGCGATACCCGTTATACCCCTGTCTCGATGGAATTAGCCAAAAACAGTGACGTGATGGTCCATGAAAGTACCTTCAGAAAAGACGAAGAGAAAATGGCGCGGGCGTATTTCCATTCAACCACCAAGCAAGCAGCCAGAGTGGCTAAAAAGGCTCAGGTGAAACAGCTAGTGTTGACGCATATTTCGGCTCGTTATTTAGCTAAAGACGCGCTTGAATTAGAAAAAGAAGCCCAGGAAATTTTTAAAGCAACCAAAATAGCAAAGGATTTCGATATTGTTGAGATTCCTTTGAAGGAGTGATGAGGATGGATTTAACCAACAAAGTAGTGGTCGTTACCGGCGGATCAGCCGGACTAGGAGAGCAAATTTGTTACGAAGCCGCAAGACGCGGAGCAATTGTGGTAACTTGTGCTCGCCGTATTCAGTTGATCGGACAAGTAAAAGAAAAATGTATGGAACTAAGCGGTAAAGGGGCGTATGCCTTCCAACTAGACATTTCTGATCCAGACAGTGTGGACAGTGTGCTGGAAAAAATCAACGAAGAAGTGGGCAGCGTGGATGTATTAGTCAATAATGCAGGTTATGGTTTGTTCCAGGATTTCTTCGAGTTTGATTATGAAGCAGCTCGCAAAATGTTTGAGGTTAATGTCTTAGGGATGATTTACTTTACCCAGCAAATTGCTTTGGATATGGTTTCTCGTAAAAAAGGCCATATTTTCAATGTGGCTTCAATGGCTGGGAAAATGGCGACAGCTAAGTCTACGATTTATTCAGCAACTAAATTTGCGGTACTAGGCTTTTCTAATGCGTTGCGTTTAGAATTGAAGCCGTCTGGCGTTTATGTAACGACTATTAACCCTGGACCGATTGACACTGAATTCTTCGACAAAGCTGATCCAAGCGGCAGTTATTTAGCTAGCTTAGGTAATATTGTTTTAGAACCAGAAAAATTAGCGAAAGCAATTGTGAAACGCATGGGTGAACCAACGAGAGAAATTAACCGACCGCGGGTGATGGAAGCCGCGTCTCGTATGTACACACTCTTCCCTCATATTGGGGATTGGTTAGCTGGAAGTATATTCAATAAAAAATAAGGGTGAATGGGTTTGAAAAGACAATGGAAGGTAATCCTGGGGTTTATTCTCGTTTTAATTATTGTCATCTTTGCCGTACTAAATAATCAAGAGGTGCCAGTCAATTTTGGTTTCACTAAAATTTTCATCCCGCTGATCTTGATTATTATCGGTTCAGCTATTATCGGAGCACTGGTGATTTTTTTAACCTCAAGTGCGACAATGTTTCAGCAAAAGCGCCAAGTGAAGCAGCTGCAAAAACAAATTGAGGATTTCGAAACTAGTAATGAGGAAAAACTATCAGATGATAAAGCGATCTACCAACGGGAAAAGGAAAATGAAGTGGCTGCACTGAAGGCGGACTATGAACGCCTGCTTAGCGAGAAAGATAATTATATCCAACAGCTGACAGGTGAGACGACGGATAAAAGTGATCCAAATAATCCCCCGTTAGACTATTACGACTAAATGGAAGAGAATGATTCTAAATTTTTAGGCTCATTCTCTTTCATTTCTTTTTTTGTCCAAGAAATTTTGCTATACTGATACGGTTGGGAAGTGATGTTTTGAAGAAATCAAATTTTGAATGGCACCTGAAGGAAAACGCGTCGATTCCCCATGGATTTCTGGAAGAAATTAAGGGAATGGGCCACAGCGAAACCTTTGCCAATCTTTTATGGCAGCGGGGCATTCAAACAAAAGAACAATTTGAACGCATGATTTATGCTACCGTGGATAATTTACATGATCCATTTTTGATGCATGACATGCAAAAAGCGGTGGAACGGATTCAAGCCGCCATTATTGAAGGTGAGTCGATTTTAGTTTATGGCGACTATGACGCAGACGGTATCACCAGTACTTCAATTATGAAGGAAACGCTGGAAATGCTGGGTGCGGATGTACACTGTGTGCTGCCGAACCGGTTTATTCACGGCTACGGGCCTAACAAGGCTTTATTTGAAGAAAAAATTAACGAAGGCATCCAATTAATTGTAACAGTGGATAACGGAGTGGCGGGTAATGAAGCCATCGCCTATGCCAACTCGCGCCAAGTGGATGTGATTGTAACCGATCACCACGAAATGCCGCCGGTTCTACCGGATGCTTATTGTATCGTGCATCCTCGTCATCCAGATGGAGAGTATCCTTTCGGTGAACTAGCTGGAGCAGGTGTAGCCTTCAAATTGGCTACTGCTTTACTGGAGGAACCGCCGTTAGAGCTTCTGGACTTGGCTTGTATTGGAACAGTGGCTGATTTAGTCTCAATGACTGGCGAAAATCGGACCATTGTTCAATTGGGCTTAGAAATCATGAAGCAAAATCAGCGGATGGGCTTGAACCATTTGCTGAAGGTCAGTGGTGTCGATGTGCAAAAACTGGATGAAGTCAGTATCGGTTTTAGTATCGGTCCTCGCTTAAATGCGATTGGTCGCTTAGGTGATCCCAATCCAGCAGTGGAGCTGATGACCACCTTTGATGATAATTTAGCTCACGAGCTGGCAGAAAAATTAGACGAGATTAATACCGAACGTAAAGGAATTGTCCAGCAAATCACTCAAGAAGCGATGGATATGCTGGAAGAAGATGCTCCTGTACAGGTGTTGGCGAAAGAAGGCTGGAATCCCGGCGTATTAGGGATTGTGGCCGGGAATATTTTGAAGCAAACAGGACACCCAGCCATCGTTTTGTCTATCAGCGAAGAGGGTGTAGCCAAAGGATCTGGTCGCAGCAGCGGCGCTTTGGATATGTACGGAATGTTAACTACGATGCGGGAGTTTTTCACCCATTTCGGCGGACATGAAGCAGCTATCGGGGTAACGTTGCCTAGTGAAAACTTGCCTGAACTGAAGCAGCAGATTGCTTTGTATATTTTGGAAAGACAAATTGATTTAATGCAAGGGGCTAGTCTGGAAATTGACGAAGAGCTTTCCTTGGCAGAAGTGAATTTGGCCTTTGCTGAAGAATTAAAACAATTAGCGCCTTTTGGAACGGATAATCCAGCACCCCATTTCCTAGTGGAGGAAACCAAGGTCGCTCAGATAAAAGCCATCGGAGCCGATCAGCAGCATGTGAAGTTTATGCTGACTAATGACAACCAACAAGTGGATGTCATTGGTTTCGGTTTTGGCGCAAAGCTAGAAGAATTGAAGCAGGAAAATACGCGTTTTGTCGGGGATTTGGAAATCAACGAATGGAACGGTCAGAAGAAGGTCCAGCTGAAGCTGTTGGATTTTGCCACAGAAGGTCTGCAAGTAATTGATCGCCGGGCGAAGCACAGCTGGAATCAGCCGTTGGAAACTGTCAGTACTTTATATCTGGCCTTCCAAGAAAAAAGCCGAGATATTTTGTCTGATACCCTGCAGCATCAGGTACAGGTTTATCAAGAAGAGCATTTGGCAGAATACGCAGAGTATCGTCAGTTGGTAGTAGTGGATTGTCCAAGTGATCAGGAGCTGATTAAATCCCTAGTAAACTACGGGAATTTCGAGCGCGTATATCTTTTCTTATACAGTGCTGATGAAGCTTATCTGAACGGGATGCCTAGTCAAGAGCAGTTTAAACAATTGTATAAGTTTTGTCTGCAGCAAAAACGACTGGACATTCGCTACAAGCTGAAAAATATCTCGAATTATTTAAGAATCTCTGAAAAATTGCTTGTCTTCATGATTCGCGTGTTTTCTGATTTAAAATTTGTTACAATAGATGACGGTGTTTTAGAAATAGTAGAGAACCCTCAAAATCAGGCGATTGAAGAGAGTCCTTACTATAAAGAACGAATGAAACAAATTGAGAGCGAAGAATTTTTATTAATGAGTGACATTCAAACCATAAGAAATTGGCTGAAAAGCTAGGAGGAAATACAAGATGGATTTAAAAGATTATATTGCCAGCATTCCTGATTACCCGCAGAAGGGCATTGTCTTTCGGGACATTTCACCTTTAATGGCTGATGGAGATGCTTACCGTGAAGCAACGCGACAAATCGTTGAGTATGCCAGCAAAAAGCAAATCGACATGGTGGTTGGACCTGAAGCCCGCGGGTTTATCGT
>LIDZ01013307.1_pt9 | contig 13645 bp, 13 predicted proteins | sample 644651 | NCBI WGS metagenome assembly LIDZ01 (sample SAMN03856242, study PRJNA289617) | food metagenome | isolation source: wine grapes on drying loft during traditional withering process | host: Vitis vinifera cv. Corvina | place: Italy: Gargagnago di S. Ambrogio di Valpolicella | collected 2014-01
AAACGCCGAGGTGTCGTTGCGGAACACAAGGATCAAGCGGTCAGCGTCATCGGTCTTGTAAACCGACTTGGCTTTGCCGCGGTAGAGTTCTTCACGTTTTTCCATGATGGGCTCCGCTTGCTGAATCTGGCTGAATAATGGGGGGCGAGTCGCCCGTTTGGGACGCTAGGCGATTTCGCGCCAGTCGAGCCCTGAATCCTGATCGGCCAATTGTAGCCAGTCCTCGTCGCACCCAAGGGTGTCGACGAAACATTGCCGGGCCAGATGCGGCAGGTTGTTCTTGCTGCTCAGATGGGCCAGCACCAGGTGCTGAAGATCCTGCCATCCCAACTCGTTCACCAGACTGGCAGCCTGATGATTGTTCAAATGACCGTGATCACCACCCACCCGCTGCTTGAGAAAGTACGGGTACTGACCCCGGGCGAGCAGATCGCGGCAGTGATTGGACTCGACCATGAGCGCGTCGAGGCCGCGGTAGCTGTCGAGCACCATCGGGCAATACGAGCCAAGGTCGGTCAACAGGCCGAAGCGACGGCGCCCGTCATTGAACACGAACTGCGTGGGCTCCAGCGCATCGTGAGCCACCGACACCACGTCAATGTCCAGACCGCCAATGCGCAGCCCCTGCCCGCCCACCAGCCGAAGACCGGCTTCGACCGGTTTGCGCATGCCGCGCAGCGTACCGTCGCTGAGGTACACCGGCACATCGTAGCGCCGAGACAGCAAACCCACGCCATGCACATGATCGGCATGTTCGTGGGTCACTAGAATGGCGCTGAGCTGTTTACCGCTGACGCCCAGCCTGTCGAGCCGCCGTTCGGTTTCCCGCAAGGAGAAACCGCAATCGACCAGCACATACGTGTCGTTGCTCGCAACCAGCGTGGCATTGCCACGGCTGCCGCTGCCGAGAACCGCGAAGCGCACTTAACCCAGGTTGTCCTGAATGACGCTCAACACACGACGAGCGACTTCCGTCGGCGCCACGGTGTTGATGTTCTTCTCGACCGTTACCTGAACGTTCTCGCCGACCTTGCTCAGGCGAACCTGATAACGCTCGGCGCGGGCTTCTTTCTCTTCCTTGGACTCTTCGCTGCCGAACACACGGCTGAGGAAGCCAGGCTTGTTTTCAGGCTTGTCGGCTTTTTCCGCCAGGTTGATGTAGTACAGGCCCAGGCTGCGGTTGATGTCTTCAACGCGCCAGTCGCCCTGGTTAAGCGCACGGCCGACGCTCGACCACGCCCGATCCAGGTCTGCGCCCAGGTTCAGCACCGGGTTGCCGCTGCCGTCTTCACTGAGAGAGACACGGCTTGGGGTGTCGAAATCACGCGCCGCCAGCAGGGACACTGAACCGCCCTTCTCGGCCGTACGGGTCAGGCTTGCCAGCATGTCATCGGTCAGCACGGAGTCGAGGCCGACGTTAGTGCTGCGCGACGGGAATGCAGGATCATCACGGCTGCCGGCCGGACGTTGCACGCTGACCACATAGATTTCACTAGTGTTGCGCTGCACGCCCGGCTCGATACGAACGCGCACGCGGGTCTCGGTGCTGGCGGCATCACCACTCGAACCCATGCGCTTGGCCACCGATGCGGACAGTTCATCCATGCGCTGCCAGGTGGTGTTGAATTCACCGGTTTGCGGACGATCTTCGGCGATGCGGAAACCGTTGTCTTCGAAATACTGATGCGCCACAGGCCAGACTTCAGCCGGTGCGCGCTGGGCAAGAATCCAGCGGTTGTCGCCGCTCTTCTGCAGCGTGTAGTCGCCGGAGTCCTGAGCGGTGGTCAGCGGTTGCGGACGCGGCACGGTGAATTCACCCTTCTGGGTGTCGTCGGCAACGTTGCGCGGAATCGGCAGCAAGGGGTCCAGTCGTTTGACTTCCTGAACGCCTTCGGGCATTTGCATCGGCGGCTTCTGGGTCGCTTCCAGGTAATCGCTGCTGCGATCGCGGAAATAACCGTCCTGGCCAAAAAGCCAGCTGCAACCGCTGGTGCTGGAGATAATCAAGGCTAGTGCGGAAAGTCCGGCCAGTCGCTTCATTGCGTAATGCTTCCTCATTAGACCAATACACCGGACTGGCGCAGGGCCTGACGCAGCGGCTCGTGGCAGGACTCGCTGAGCCAGGTGAGTGGCAGACGAATACCGTCTGGCATCAAACCCATCTCATGCAGGGCCCATTTCACGGGAATAGGGTTCGATTCGATGAACAGAGTCTTGTTCAGCGGCATCAGTTTTTCGTGGATGGCGCGGGCGGTGTCGGCGTCACCGTCCATCGCGGCCTTGCACAGGTCGGCCATGGCGCGCGGTGCGACGTTGGCGGTGACCGAAATATTGCCTTTGCCACCGAGCAACATCAGCTCGACAGCAGTCGCGTCGTCGCCGGAATAGACCAGAAAGTCGCTGCTCACGCCGGCAAGAATATCCTTGGCGCGCTGCAGGTCTCCGGTGGCTTCCTTGATGGCGATGATGTTTTTGACTTTCGACAGGCGGATGACGGTCTCGGCCGACATGTCGCAGGCAGTACGACCCGGCACGTTATACAGAATCTGCGGGATGTCGACGGTTTCGGCGATGTGCTTGAAGTGCTGGTACAAGCCTTCCTGGGTCGGCTTGTTGTAGTACGGGGTGACCAGCAGGCAGGCATCGGCACCGGCGTTCTTGGCGTTGGTGGTCAGTTCGACCGCCTCGCGGGTGGAGTTGGCGCCGGTGCCGGCGATGACCGGAATGCGGCCAGCGACCTGCTGAACCACGCGGCGGATGACTTCGATGTGCTCGTTGACGTCGAGCGTCGCGGATTCACCGGTGGTGCCGACGGCAACAATGGCGTTGGTGCCCTCTTGCAGGTGAAAGTCCACCAGTTTGCTCAGGCTGTCCCAATCGAGACGACCTTGTGCATCCATGGGTGTGACCAGTGCCACCATACTGCCCGCAATCATGCAAACCGCTCCTGCCGGAAAAAGAGAGCGGTAATGGTACTGGCGCCATGATCCTTGCACAAGGCGAGCATTCCCCTCGGCGCCGGTTTTCGCTACCCTTCGGTCTTTGATCGGTACGGGTCATCTGCCCGGCTCGTTCGACTGCTCGATTTTGACGTCAATTACCCCGCCCTGCGTCGTTATCGCGCGCCATGACAGGCTCATGGCAGCGATTGCCGGCTGTGGGTCGGGGCGACGTCACGATGCCTTCGTCCGTCGAGCCCGCCGGCAAAGGCCTGCTGCGTACCGACCGCTCATCGTTTAGGAATGCTGCATGTCATCCATCCCCACAGTTCGCGAACAATTCCTTGTCATCAGTGCCCTTGGCGCCAACCCAATGGAGCTGACCAACGTCCTGTGCCGCGCCAGTAACGAAAGCCGTTGCTCGGTCGTCAGCTCACGCCTCACTCGCCACGGTGAGTGCAGCGCGCTGATCCTGCAGATCTCCGGCAGCTGGGACGCCCTGGCGCGTCTGGAAACGGGTCTGCCCAATCTGGCCAAGAAACACGCCTTCACCGTCAATGTGGTGCGCAGCGCTTCGCTGGAAAACCGCCCGGAAGCCCTGCCCTACGTGGCCTACGTCAGTTCGGCGTATCGCCCGGACATCATTAACGAGCTGTGCCAGTTCTTCATCGATCACAACGTCGAGCTGGAAAACCTAATCTGCGACACCTATCAGGCACCGCAGACCGGCGGCACCATGCTCAACGCGACGTTCACCGTGACATTACCGGCCGGCACCCAGATCAGTTGGCTGCGTGACCAGTTCCTGGACTTCGCCGACGCCCTCAACCTTGATGCGCTGATCGAACCATGGCGCCCTCAAGCACCGATGTAAGGAATCCCGAATGGCTGTAGAACTCGACCAACCCGTTGCCGACTTTCAAGTGCAGGCCACGAGCGAACAGGCGGTCAGCCTGTCGGCGCTCAAGGGTCAGCAGGTCGTCCTTTATTTCTACCCGAAGGACAGCACCCCTGGCTGCACCACCCAGGGCCAGGGCTTTCGCGATCATCACGCCGACTTCAAGGCAGCCAACACGGTGGTGTTCGGTGTGTCGCGGGACAGCCTGAAATCCCACGAGAACTTCAAGGCCAAGCAGGAATTCCCGTTCGAGCTGATTTCGGACAAGGACGAATCGCTGTGCCAGCTGTTCGATGTCATCAAGCTGAAAAAGCTGTATGGCAAGGAATACCTGGGCGTCGACCGCAGCACTTTCCTGATCGACAAGGACGGTGTGCTACGCAAGGAATGGCGCGGCGTGAAGGTGCCGGGGCATGTGGCGGCGGTGCTTGAAGCGGCTCAGGCGCTTAACCAGGCTTGATCGCCATGATGTAGGAGTGAGCTTGCTCGCGATCGGGTTCGTTTAGTCATCGTAGGTTGACCATGACGACGCCGATCGCGAGCAAGCCCACTCCTACAAAAGCACGGCAACATTTACAGCAACGGCGCCACCGTCGGTTCGTTTCGTGGCCACGCATCCAGCACGGCCTTGAACAGGGTCGCCAGCGGGATCGCAAAGAAAATCCCCCAGAACCCCCACAGCCCGCCGAACAACAGCACGGCGCAGATGATTGCCACCGGGTGCAGGCTCACGGTCTGGGAGAACAGCAGTGGCACGAGCACGTTGCCGTCCAGGGTCTGGATGATGCCGTAGACCGCCATCAGATAGATGAACTGATCGCTCCAGCCCCACTGGAACAGCGCGATGAACGCCACGGGCACCGTCACCACCACCGCGCCCACATAGGGCACCACCACCGAAATCCCCACCAGCATCGCCAGCAACGCCGAGTAATTCAGGCCCATGGTCACGAAGGCGATGTAGGTCACCCCGCCGCAGATGAAAATCTCGATAACCTTGCCGCGAATGTAGTTGGCGATCTGCCGATTCATTTCCTCGGCCACATGGGTAATCAGCGTACGTTCGCGTGGCAGATAGCCCCTCGCCCAGCGGCTGATCATCCGACGATCTTTAAGGAAGAAGAACACCAGGATCGGCACCAGCACCAGGTAGATCATCATGTTGACCAGCAGCGGCAAGCTGGACAGGGAAAACGTCAACGCCCATTGCCCGAACTTTCCGACCTCGCCGCGAGCCACTTCTATCGCCTGCAAGACCTGCTCGTCCGACACCAGGTGCGGATAACGCTCCGGCAGCAGCAACAGCAGCGACTGCCATTTGGCGAGCATGCCGGGCAATTCGTTGAACAAGGTAATGAGCTGGCGCCACAGCAAAGGCACGAGCACCAGCAGAAACAGCGCCAGCGCCCCCATGAATAAAGCGAAGACCAGCCCGACGGCGCCGCCTTCGGGCACCCGCAAACGCTCGAGCAGGTTGACCAGCCCCTGCATCAGAAAGGCGAGCACCAACCCGGCGAGCACCGGCGCGAGCATGCCGCCGAGGGTGAGGACAACGGTAAATCCCAGAACCAACAACACCGCCAGCACTACCGCTTCCTCGTCGGAAAAGTAGCGCTGTATCCAGTCGCGAAGCACTTTGAACATCAAGAATCCTAAGGGGGTTGCGAGGGGTCAGAAACGCTCAGGCCTTGCGTAGCCAATACCGATAAATGCCGTCAGCGTTTTCTTCGTGGAGCAGCGCGTGCCCGGCCAATTTTGCGAAAGTACGGAAGTCACGCTGCGAGCCGGCGTCGGTAGCCGTCACTTTGAGCACCGCGCCGCTGGCCAGACGGTTGAGTTCCATCTTGGCTTTGAGCAAGGGTAGCGGGCAATTGAGGCCGCTGGCGTCCAGCTCTGCATCGCAGGCCGCGGGGTGTCCTACAGCGTCAGACATCGTTTCTCTCCGGATAGACACATCCGCCCCCGCATAAAAGCCAACGGGCGGAAGAACATTCTTACAAGTTTTCCAGAATACCCCACTCTGGTCAGCAAGCCATTGAGCCAGCTACAGTGACGCCTTTCTGCCCCAGAGTTTCGTGCATGAATTTTTTGCGCCCCACGCTGCTGACCCTCGCCTGCCTGCTGGCAGCGCCGAGTTTCGCAGAAGACGACCTGCCCTCCCTCGGCGACGCGAGTTCATCCATCGTTTCTCCGCAGCAGGAACACGACCTGGGGCGTGCCTGGCTCGGGCTGCTGCGCTCTGAAGTGGCACAGCTGTCCGACCCGCTGCTCAAGGACTTCGTCGAATCGTCGGTTTACCGGCTCGCCGAAACCAGCCAGGTGCAGGACCGCCGTCTCGAGTTCATCCTGATCAACACCCCGGAGATCAACGCCTTTGCAGCGCCCGGCGGGATCATCGGGGTCAACGGCGGGTTGTTCCTCCACGCTGAAACCGAAGGCGAATACGCTGCGGTCCTCGCCCACGAACTGGCTCACTTGTCGCAGCGGCACTTTGCCAGGGGCGTACAGGCGCAACAGCGCATGCAAGTGCCGGTAATGGCGGCGATGCTTGCCGGCATCGTCATGGCCGCTGCGGGCGCGGGCGATGCGGGGATTGCCGCGATCGCCGGCACCCAGGCTGCCGCGATTCAGGAGCAGGCGCGATTCTCCCGGCAGAACGAAGCAGAAGCCGACCGCATCGGCATCCTCAATCTGGAAAAGGCCGGCTACGACCCGCGCAACATGCCCACCATGTTCGAGCGGTTGGCACGCCAGTATCGCTATGACGCCAAGCCGCCGGAATTCCTGATGAGCCACCCGGTGACCGAATCCCGTATCGCCGACACGCGCAACCGCGCCGAACAAGCCAAGCCCGGCGGCAAGGAAGACAGCCCGGCGTATCAATTGATGCGCGCACGCACCGTGCTGATTTACGAAGAAACCCCCGGCATGGCCGCCAAGCGTTTCCGTGCACAACTGGCCGAGAACCCGAAAAACGACGCGGCTCGCTACGGTCTGGCGCTTGCCCAGACCAAGGCGGGTCAGCTCAACGAAGGCCGTGAGACGCTGAAGCCTTTGCTCGACAAGGCGCCGGACAATATTCCCTACAACCTCGCCGCCGTGAACCTGGACATCTCCAACAATCGCCTGCCTGACGCTCAACAGCGGGTGGACCGAATGCTGAATCTGTATCCCGACAACTACCCGCTCAATCAGGCGAAAGTCGACGTCTTGCTCAAGCAGTCCAAGGCGCCCGAGGCGTTGAAGTCTCTGGAGATTCTGTTGAAGAGCCGCCCCGACGATCCAGACATCTGGAATCAGGTGGCCGACACCCGCGGCCTGTCCGGCAACACCATCGGCCTGCATCAGGCCCGTGCGGAATATTTTGCGCTGATGGGCGATTTCAAGCAGGCGATTCAACAGCTCGAATTTGCCAAGCGACGGGCGAACAACAACTTCCAGCTGGCCTCACGCATCGACGCGCGGCAGCAGGAAATCATCGCTCAGGAGCGGGCAGTCAAGGACATGATGAATTGAGGTCAGCTACAAGCGGCAAGCCATAAGCTGCAAGCTGAAACGCAGCCAATCGGCTTTCCGCTTGAAGCTTGAAGCTAACCGCTTTTATTCAAGCATTCCCCGAAGCTTTCATGCGTGCCGCCTGGGTGAAGTCGAGCATGCGCTGCAACGGCCGGACGGCGTGAGGGATGACCGCCGGGTCAACGAAGATCTCGTTAGTGCCTTCACGCAGGCATTGAAGCGTGCGTGCCAAGGTGTTCATCGCCATCCACGGGCAATGAGCACAACTGCGGCAGGCGGCGCCGTTACCTGCGGTCGGTGCCTCAATGAATACCTTGTCCGGGCACAGCTGCTGCATCTTGTAGAAGATGCCGCGGTCGGTGGCGACGATGAAGGTTTTGTTCGGCAGCGTTTGCGCCGCTTTGATCAACTGGCTGGTAGAGCCCACAGCATCGGCCAGGTCGATGACTGACTCGGGCGACTCCGGATGCACCAGAATGGCCGCGTCCGGGTACAAGGCCTTCATGTCCTCCAACTGCCGGGATTTGAACTCCTCGTGCACGATGCAGGCGCCGTCCCACAACAGCATGTCCGCCCCGGTTTCGCGCTGGATGTAACGGCCCAGGTGCTTGTCGGGCGCCCAGATGATTTTCTCGCCGTTGTCCATCAGGCTTTCGACGATCTCCAGCGCGCAACTGGACGTCACCACCCAGTCGGCACGGGCTTTTACGGCGGCCGACGTATTGGCGTAAACCACCACAGTGCGCTCGGGATGCTGATCGCAGAACCCAGCAAACTCATCGACCGGGCAACCGAGGTCCAGTGAGCAGGTCGCTTCGAGGGTCGGCATCAAGATGCGTTTTTCAGGGGTCAGAATTTTTGCGGTTTCGCCCATGAAACGCACCCCGGCCACCAGCACGGTTTTCGCCGGATGGTTTTTGCCGAATCGCGCCATCTCCAGAGAATCCGAGACGCAACCGCCGGTTTCTTCCGCCAGTGCCTGAATCACCGGATCGCAGTAGTAATGAGCGACCAGCACGGCGTCCTGGGCCTTGAGCTCGGCGGCGATCAAGCGGCGGTATTCCGCTTCCTCGTCAGGGCTCAGGGTTTTGGGCTGTTTGGCGTACAGGTGCGCTTGGACCAGAAGGCGTTCGGAGATGTGTGTCATGTCGATGAACCTGAATGCGCGTACGGAGCAAAAGTCCGCAGGGTAGAAAACGCCCGGGAAGTTAGCACGGGTTCTGTTGAGCGATCACTTACCGGCAGTCCCCGCCCTCAATGTTAGCGCCATCGCCATCGCCTCAAGCGAGGGCATCGTAAAAACACGTCCGCAATGGTTGGAACGAGTCAGTCAAAAAAGCACCGAAACCCTCAAGCCCGCCATTCAATGGCAGAATCTGCGTCACTGGACAGTTTTGGAGACCCTCATGCTGCGCGTATTTGAACGACGCCTCGACCCCTTCCCACCCGACGAAGCGCCGCCGCCACCTGTGGGTCTGGTACGTTTTCTGTGGGCCTGCACCCGGGGTGCGCGTGGCTACATCCTCGCCCTGGCAGTGCTCAGCGCCTGTGTATCGATTTACGAAGCCTGGCTTTTCTCGTTTCTCGGCCAAGTGGTCGATCTGCTGTCGACCTGGAAGGACGGCGGCGCCACCGCAGGCGAAGAAAGCCGAGCGCTGTGGGGCATCGGCATTGTGCTGGTGATCAGCGTCGGGCTGGTGGCCATGCGTACGATGGTTCAGCATCAGGTGCTGGCGATCAACCTGCCGTTGCGGCTGCGCTGGGACTTTCACCGGCTGATGCTGCGGCAGAGCCTGTCGTTCTTTTCCGATGAATTCTCCGGCCGGGTCACCACCAAGGTCATGCAGACCGCGCTGGCGGTGCGGGACGTGCTGTTCACCCTGATTGAAATCGCGCCTGGCATCGGCGTTTATTTCATTGCGATCATCGCGCTGGCAGGCGGTTTCGCCTTGAAGCTGATGCTGCCGTTCCTTGCCTGGATCGTGCTATTCGGCCTGGCGATGCTGTACTTCGTGCCGCGCCTGGGCAAAGTCGGTCAGGAGCAGGCCAACGCGCGGTCGTCGATGACCGGGCGAATTTCCGACGCCTACACCAACATCACCACCGTGAAGCTGTTCTCCCACTCCAAACGCGAAGCGCAGTTTGCCCGCGCGGCGATGGAGGACTTCAAGCACACGGGCTTTCGCCAGATGCGTCTGGTGAGCCAGTTCGAAATCGTCAATCAGGCACTGGTCGTCGCGTTGATTCTGGGCGCAGGCGGTTACGCCCTGTGGCTGTGGCATCAGGGTGACGTCGGCACTGGCGCGGTGGCGGCGATTACCGCGATGGCGCTGCGCATCAACGGCATGTCCCACTGGATCATGTGGCAGATGACCTCGCTGTTCGAGAACATCGGCACGGTGCAGGACGGCATGGCGACCCTGACTCAGGGCCCCAAAGTGCAGGACGCGCCCAATGCAAACTCGCTGAAAACCACCGGCGGCGCGGTGACCTTCGAGAACGTCAGCTTCAACTACAACGGCGAGCGCCAGGTGCTGGAGGGTTTGAACCTGGCCATCCGCCCGGGCGAGAAGATAGGCCTGGTCGGCCGTTCAGGCGCCGGTAAATCCACGCTGATCAATCTGCTGCTGCGCTTCTATGACGTGGACAGCGGCGAGATTCGCATCGATGGTCAGAACATCAAGCAGGTCACGCAAGACAGCCTGCGCAGCGCCATCGGCATGGTGACTCAGGACACCTCGCTGCTGCATCGGTCCATCCGCGACAACATTGCGTACGGTCGGCCTGACGCCACCGATGAGGAAATCCACACCGCTGCGGTCAATGCCCAGGCGGATGGGTTCATCAGTCAGCTCAGCGACAAGCATGGCCACAGCGGCTACGACACGCTGGTCGGTGAGCGTGGCATCAAGCTCTCGGGCGGCCAGCGCCAGCGGGTTGCCATTGCTCGCGTGATGCTGAAGAACGCGCCGATTTTGCTGCTGGACGAAGCCACCAGCGCGCTGGATTCGGAAGTCGAAGTGGCGATTCAGGAAAGCCTCGATGAGATGATGAAAGGCAAAACCGTGATCGCCATCGCCCACCGGCTGTCGACGATTGCAGCCATGGACCGGCTGATCGTGATGGACGACGGGCGCATCATCGAACAAGGCACCCACGCTGAACTGCTCACCAAGAACGGTACTTACGCGCGTCTGTGGCATCACCAGAGCGGCGGGTTTCTGGGCGAGGATCAGGGCGTGCCTGAAGCGGTGGATCAGGTATAGCGGGCAGACCCGAGGTATAAACGCGCTGAACGACGGCTTGGGGCGCAGCCGTCGTTCGACGCGGGCCGCGCCGACACACGACAGCATCGTCCATCAGAATCCTCTAGTAGACCGACTTACTAGGATGTATTCTCCGACGCTATGAATACTCCCCAAACACGTGGTTCATCTGATGTTCGTCAAGGCATCCTCGACGTCGGCCAGCGCATCATGGCCGCCAAGGGGTATTCCGGCGTTGGCCTGAACGAAATTCTGGCCGCTGCGGGCGTGCCGAAAGGCTCCTTCTATCATTATTTCGGCTCCAAGGATGCCTTCGGGGAGGCGTTGCTTGAGCACTACTTCGACGACTACCTCGCTGACATTGATCGCATCCTCGGCGAGCCCGGCCTGCCCATGGGCGAGCGCTTGATGAACTACTGGCGCGTCTGGCAGGACACGCAGTCGTTTCAGGAATGCCAGGGCAAATGCCTCGCCGTGAAGCTCGGCGTTGAAGTGGCCGATCTGTCGGAAACCATGCGCGCCGTTCTCAAGCGAGGCACTGCCGGGATCACCGACCGGCTTGGCAGCGCGATCGAGGCTGGCGTTGCCGACGGCTCGCTGCCCGCCTGCGAGAATCCTTTCGCCGTTGCGCAAAGCCTGTATCAACTGTGGGTAGGGGCCAGCGTGATGGTCAAGATTGAAAGAAGCCTTGCCCCTTTTGAAACAGCCATGGCGACCACGCGTGTGATTCTGCGCCTGGCCTGATTGGCGCACGGCAACCGTGCGCCGCACCATCTGCAACCCCTCATCCCTGGTTCACGCCGCCATGACGCCTGCCGGCCTCGTGCGGCCCAGCCCATGCACCTCATTTGCGCGGACCTCTCCATCGCTCAATCAACGCGCAAATAATTTTTGAATTAACTCTAGACGACTGGTCTACTCAAGACTATGGTGTACCTACTTTAGCCCGTCACAAGGAATACACCCGATGAAAGTTCTCATGGTTCTGACTTCCCACGACACCCTTGGCAACACCGGCCGTCCTACCGGCTTCTGGCTGGAAGAGCTGGCCGCGCCCTACTACGCATTCAGCGACATCAACGCTGAAATCGTTCTGGCTTCGCCACAAGGTGGCCAACCTCCGCTGGACCCGAAGAGCAACGAGCCCGACTTCCAGACCGACCTGACCCGTCGTTTCGAAAAAGACGAAACCGCCAAAGCCCTGCTCGCCAACACCGTTCGCCTGGACAGCGTGTCCCAGGCAGATTTCGACGCTGTGTTCTACCCAGGCGGCCATGGCCCTCTGTGGGATCTGGCCGAAGACAAAAATTCCGTTCAGCTCATCGAGTCGTTCATCGCAGCCGGCAAGCCCGTCGCTGTCGTCTGTCACGCCCCTGGCGTGCTGCGCCACGTGAAGAGCGCCGACGGCACGCCACTGGTGAAAGGCAAGAAGGTCACCGGCTTTGCCAACAGCGAAGAAGAAGCGGTCGGCCTGACCAATGTGGTGCCTTTCCTGGTGGAAGACGAGCTGAAATCACTCGGCGGCGTCTACTCCAAAGGTCCGGACTGGGGCTCGTACGTCCTCACCGATGGTCTGTTGATCACCGGTCAGAACCCTGCTTCCTCCGGTCCTGCGGCAGACGTGCTGATCGAAGCACTGCAGAACAAATCGGCCTGATCACCGCCCAGCGCGAGGGGTGTTCGCACCCCTCCCCGCTTCTCACCTTCGCAACGAGATAACTGCCATGAACTGGTAATGAACGGATTCAACCCGACCCCAGGCCCGACTTTATGTCGGGCTTTGTCGTTTCTGGGCGAAGGCGAATAACCAAACAAACACGGCTTTAACGGGTCTACCACGGTAGTGGCGGGCATTGATGAACACCCATGGTGCCCATTGCAACTGGATCTGTCGTTTACGGCGATCGCAGTACCAACCCCTCTATCGCGAGAGAAAAAATGGCTCAGGGAACGAAAGCGGCATTGCAGAGTGAAGCGGTTGTCATGACTGCTCATGGCACCTATGACAGCTACGTGGGCACGGCGGATGACGACACCATCACGGGCACCACAAAGCGGGACTTCATCTCTGGCGGCGATGGCGACGACATCCTCATCGGTCAGGAAGGGGATCCCGACCCGTTCAGCAACGCGCAGGATCGCTACAACGGCGGCGCGGGCGTCGATACGATCACCAGCCACTCCGCTTATGTCTACGGGAACACGTTCGTCTACACCTCGGTGACGGACAGTTACTTCGACAAACAGGGCTCCCACTCGGACCTGATCAAAAACTTCCAATCCACTGACGTACTTGACCTGACAGCCCTCGGGCTGGAGCGCGTTGGTAATGGCCACAACGGCGATCTGGCAGTGACCTACAACGCCGACGAGGACATTACCTATGTTCGCTCTCTGGATAAAAACGCCCAAGGCCAGGCATTCGAAGTCAGACTTGAAGGCGATCACGCCGCTGAGCTTGGCACGCAAAATTTCGCCCTGCGCTACGACCTGACTGCAGAAAGCAATGGCCGCGAACATGGGCTAAGCAACAAGCAATACGTCATCACCGGGACCGATGGCGATGACATTCTGGTCGTTCCCCGCTCCGGCAACATCGTGACCGGTGGAGGCCGAGCGGACGAGATGTATGGCGGCGGCTCCCGTAACACGTTTGTCTTCGAGCATCTCACCGATAGCTTCGTGAACGACGGCACAGGCCAGTCCAGCGTTGATCTCATCCACAGCTTCAGCCTCGGTGACGGTGATCTGCTGGACGTTTCGGCACTGGGGTTCACCGGCCTTGGCAATGGCTACAACGGCACGCTCAATTACAGCTACGACAATGAAGCTGGTTACGCGATTGCCCAATCCTTCGAGGCCGATGAGGACGGCAACCGATTCGCCGTGCACCTGACGCAATACGACCGGGATCCGCTTACCGGCCTGCAGGACATGGATCGCTTCACCTTTGCCGGGGACAACGCAGCAGACCGCGCCAACCAGACGCTGACTGGCGATAACCACCGTGACACGTTCACCAATTC
>LIDZ01013225.1_pt4 | contig 13637 bp, 8 predicted proteins | sample 644651 | NCBI WGS metagenome assembly LIDZ01 (sample SAMN03856242, study PRJNA289617) | food metagenome | isolation source: wine grapes on drying loft during traditional withering process | host: Vitis vinifera cv. Corvina | place: Italy: Gargagnago di S. Ambrogio di Valpolicella | collected 2014-01
ACTGGCCACGCGCAGGCGCATAGGCAAGTCCCTCAAGGGCCAGTACGATCAGGCGATTCTGCTGCCCAATTCCCTGAAGTCGGCGCTGGTGCCGTTTTTCGCCGGCATTCCCAAACGCACCGGCTGGCGTGGCGAGTTTCGCTACGGCCTGCTTAATGACGTGCGCACCCTCGACAAACAGCGTTACCCGCTGATGATCGAACGCTTCATGGTGCTGGCCTACGACAAGGGCGCTGAATTGCCGCGCCCTTATCCCAAACCCAGCCTGCAAATCGAAACCGCCAGCCGTGACGCGGCGCTAACCAAGTTCGGTCTGAGTCTTGATCGGCCCGTGCTTGCGCTGTGCCCGGGCGCCGAGTTCGGTGAATCCAAGCGCTGGCCTTCCGAGCACTACGCCAAAGTCGCCGAAGCAAAGATTCGTGAAGGCTGGCAGGTCTGGCTGTTCGGCTCCAAGAACGACCATGGGGTGGGCGAAAGCATTCGTGAGCGGCTGATTCCGGGCCTGCGCGAAGAATCCATGAACCTCAGCGGTGGCACGTCACTGGCCGAAGCCATTGACCTGCTGTCCTGCGCAGACGCCGTGGTTTCCAACGATTCCGGGCTGATGCACGTGGCCGCCGCGCTGAATCGCCCGCTGGTGGCGGTGTACGGCTCGACGTCGCCGGGCTTCACGCCGCCGCTGGCCGATGAAGTCGAGATCGTCCGGCTCGGCATCGAGTGCAGCCCGTGTTTCGAGCGCACCTGCCGCTTCGGCCATTACAACTGCCTGCGCCTACTGGAGCCGGATTCGGTGATCCAGGCCCTTGGCCGCATTGGCGCCGCCCCGGTCGAGGTCGCCTGACTTGCGGGTACTGCTGATCAAAACTTCGTCACTGGGTGACGTGATACACACCTTGCCCGCGCTGACCGACGCCATGGGCGCGCTGCCGGGCATCCAGTTCGACTGGGTGGTGGAAGAGGGCTTCTCCGAGATCCCGACCTGGCATCCGGCGGTCGCCAACGTGATTCCGGTGGCGATCCGTCGCTGGCGCAAGAACCTCTGGCAGACCGTCAAGAATGGCGAATGGCGCCAGTTCAAACAGCGCCTGCGCGACACCCGCTACGATCTGGTGATCGACGCTCAGGGCCTGCTGAAAAGTGCCTGGCTCACCCGCTATGTCAAAGCGCCTGTCGCCGGGCTGGGCAAGACTTCTGCGCGCGAGCCCATGGCCGCTCGTTTTTACGATCGCCCCTACGCCGTTGCCCGGGGCCAGCATGCGGTCGAGCGGTTGCGTCAGCTGTTCGGCCAGGCGCTGGGCTATCAGGTGCCTGCGGGACTGGGCGATTACGGCCTTGATCGCAGCCGCCTGCTCACTGCCACACACGACGCGCCCTTCGTGCTGTTCCTGCATGGCACCACGTGGGACACCAAGCACTGGCCCGAGCTGTATTGGCGACAATTGGCCGAACGCATGATCGGCCAAGGACTGGAAGTGCGACTGCCGTGGGGCAACCCGGTCGAGAAGGCGCGTGCCGAGCGCATTGCCGATGGCCTTGATAATGCCGTCGTGTTGCCCAAACTCAATCTGGCAGGGGTTGCTCGCGTACTGGCGAGCGCCCAGGGCTGCGTCGCCGTTGATACCGGTCTTGGTCATCTGGCGGCCGCACTGGACGTACCGACGCTTTCGTTGTTCGGCCCGACCAATCCGGGTCTGACCGGCGCCTACGGCCGGTCGCAGGTTCATCTAGCGGCCGATTACCCCGCCTGCGCGCCGTGCCTGCAAAAGAAATGCACCTACCGACCGACGCCTGAAGATCAGCGTCAGGTCGATACCGAACGCGAGTGGCCCATGTGCTTTACTCGCCTGAATCCCGAGCGGGTAGCGAACCAGTTAGGCGCGCTATTGCTGGCAAAGGAACATCCCTGATGCAACTGGCATTCGTGCTTTATAAATACTTCCCCTTCGGCGGCCTGCAGCGTGACTTCATGCGCATCGCCCTGGAGTGCCAGCAGCGCGGCCATAAAATCCGCGTCTACACGCTGATCTGGGAGGGCGACGTGCCGCCCGGCTTCGAAGTGCTGGTGGCGCCGGTCAAGGCGATCTTCAACCACCGCCGCAACGAAAAGCTCACCGACTGGATGAATGCCGACCTGGCCAAGCGTCCCGTGGACCGGTTGATCGGCTTCAACAAGATGCCTGGCCTGGACGTGTACTACGCCGCCGATGGCTGCTACGAAGACAAGGCCCAGAACCTGCGCCACGGCCTGTACAAATACTGGGGCCGCTACCGTCACTTCGCCGACTACGAACGCGCGGTGTTCGGCAAAGACGCCAAGACCGAAGTGCTGATGATCTCCGAGGTGCAGCAGCCGCTTTTCATCAAGCATTACGACACGCCGCTCGCGCGCTTTCATCTGCTGCCGCCGGGGATCTCTCAGGACCGCCGCGCACCGCCGAATGCGGCTGAAATCCGCGCTGAATTCCGTCGCGAGTTCAAGCTGGCCGATGATGACCTGTTGCTCGTGCAGATCGGCTCCGGCTTCAAGACCAAGGGCGTCGATCGCAGCCTCAAGGCGCTGGCGGCGCTGCCTGCTGAACTGAAAAAACGCACGCGACTGTTTGTCATCGGCCAGGACGACCCCAAGGTATTCCAGCTGCAAAGCACGACGCTGGGCCTGGGCGATCACGTCACCTTCATGAAAGGGCGCAGCGACATTCCGCGTTTTCTGTTGGGCGCCGACCTGTTGATTCATCCGGCGTACAACGAAAACACCGGCACCGTGCTGCTTGAAGCGCTGGTGGCGGGTCTTCCGGTGCTGGTCAGCGCGGTGTGCGGCTACGCCCATTACATCGCCGAGGCCGACAGCGGTCTGGTGCTCGATGAGCCGTTCGAACAGAACCAGCTCAATCAGTACCTGGCCCGCATCCTCAAGGACGACGCCGCGCGCAGCACCTGGAGCCGCAACGGGCTGACATTCGCCGACACGGCTGATCTTTACAGCATGCCGCAGCACGCTGCGGATGTGATTCTGGCGGAGCACCACGGATGAAACTGATCCTTGCTGAACCCTTCAAGAGCCTCTGGGCCGGGCGCGATGCGTTCGAAGCCGTCGAGGCGCTTGAAGGCCAGGTCTATCGCGAGCTCGAAAACCGGCGCACGTTGCGTACCGAGGTCAACGGGCGCGGTTACTTCGTCAAGATCCATCGCGGCATCGGCTGGGGTGAAGTGGCGAAGAACCTGCTGACCGCCAAACTGCCGGTGCTCGGCGCGGGTCAGGAGTGGGACGCGGTCAACCGTCTGCATGAAGTCGGCGTGCCGACCATGACCGCTGTGGCGTACGGCGAGCGCGGCAACAATCCAGCCACGCAGCATTCGTTCATCATCACCGAAGAACTGGCGCCGACCGAGAGCCTGGAAGACGTCAGCCTCAACTGGCGCACCGAGCCGCCCGAGCCGCGCATGAAGCGCGCGTACATCGCTGAAGTCGCTCGGCTGGTGGGCATGATGCACCGCGCCGGGGTTAATCATCGCGACTGCTACATCTGTCATTTTCTGCTGCACACCGACACGCCGGTCACGCCTGATGATTTCAGGCTCTCGGTGATCGACCTGCACCGCGCCCAGACGCGCCCGGCGATTACCCAGCGTTGGCGCAACAAAGACCTCGCCGCGCTGTATTTCTCGGCGATGGACATCGGCCTGACCCGGCGCGACAAACTGCGCTTTCTCAAGGGCTATTTCCAGCAGCCGCTGCGGCAGATCCTCGCCCAGGAATCGGCGCTGTTGAGCTGGCTTGAAGGCAAGGCCGAGAAGCTCTATCAGCGCAAACTGCGTTACGGGGATGCGCTCTGATGGCGGGTTGGAAGCTGGAGCCTGGCTACGCCGCGCTGACGGACGACTTCGGCACCCTCGATGCCGTGTTCGCCCTGAAAGGCGAGCGGCTGACCCGCGATCCGTTGTCCGAAGTCATCCGCGTCGAACGCGGTGGCGTGAACTACTACGTCAAGCGCTACGTCGCGGCGGGCAAGGGTTTGCGCCGGTATCTGGGACGGCCACGGGTCAAGTCCGAATGGCAGAACCTCAAGCGCTTCGCCAAGTGGGGCATTCCGACGGCAGAAGTCGTCGCCTGGGGCCTGGAGCGCAACGGCGCTGCGTATGATCGCGGCGCGCTGATCACCCGCGAGCTGCCGCGCACCGAAGACTTGTCCGAACTGGCGCGGGTCAACGACACGCGCCTGGACAGCCGTTCATGGGTCAACGGCGTCAGCCAGCAGGTGGCGCGTTACACCCGAACCATGCACGACCATCACTTCACCCATAACGATCTGAAGTGGCGCAACTTGCTGGTGGACGATCAGGCAACGGTGTTCTTGATCGACTGCCCCAACGGGGCGTTCTGGGTCAGCTTCATGCTGCGCTACCGGATCACCAAAGACCTTGCGTGCCTGGACAAGGTGGCTAAATATCATCTGTCGGCCACTCAGCGTCTGCGCTTCTATCTGCAATACCGTGGGCGCGAACGCTTGAACGAATCAGACAAAAAGCGCATCCGCCACATCGTCAGTTTTTTTGAGGGTCGTGAATGAGTGTTTTCATTGCTGACGCCGACAGGGGGCTGCTGGAGCGGCACGGTCTGGCGGACTTCGATGCGTTGTGGAACGTCGAACTCGACGCGGTGGATGAACCCAACACCGGTCGCGGCGGCTGGAGCAGTGTGTTTCGCCTAGAGCTGGAAGGCTCCGGTTATTACCTCAAGCGCCAGAGCAACTACCTGACGTACACCCTGCATCACCCGTTCGGCGAGCCTTCGTTTTCCCGGGAGTTTCGCAACATCAGCCTGTATCAGAAGCTGGGCATTCCGGCGCTGCATGCGGTGTTTTACGCCGACAGGAAAGTCGACGGCGAGCGCCGCGCGATTCTCATGACCCGGGCGCTGGATGGCTGGACAGACCTGGACACGCTGTTGCAGGACTGGCACGAGCGGCCGGCCACCGAGCGTCTGGCGATTCTGCAGGCCTGCGGGCAACTGGCGCGCACGCTGCACAAGGCCGGGCAGGTGCATGGCTGTTTCTATCCCAAGCATATTTTCATGCGTGCGCGGGGCGGCGAGTATATGGCGCAGCTGATCGACCTGGAGAAGACGCGCAAGTCGATCTTCGGCCAGCGCGACCGGGTCAAGGACATCGAGCCTTTGCTACGCCGCGCACCGGTCTGGAACGAGACGGAAATCCGCGAACTGCTCGCCGCTTATCTGCACGCCCCGACCGACAGCGGGCTGGTTGACGCTTGGTGGCAGCGGGTTGCCAAGCGGGGCAGTCACAAGCGCCGTGACCGGTGATTTCCGGTTTTGATGCACACGAGATTCACTGCCTGTCAGATCTGTAATCTGGACAGGCTTGATCAAAGAGGGCGCCGATGCGTTTGTCTGAACTGAAAAACGCCGGTCGCACTCCGGCGCTGCCGATGAACATTGCGCTGGAGGATGCGGCCGGTCCTGCCGAGCTGCAATTGCTCAGCCTGCTGCGCGTCCTGCCCGGGCAACGCTACGTCGGCGCGGGCATCTGGCGCGGACGCACGGTCCTGGCCAAGCTGCTGGTCGGGCCGAAAGCCCCGCGGCATTTCCAGCGCGAGCGCGACGGCGTGCAGGCTTTGGCAAAGCAAGGCTTGCCGACGCCGTTGCTCTTGGCCGACGGGCTGCAGGAAGGTGAGGGCGGCTGGCTGCTGTTCGAGTTTCTGGATCAGGCCGAAAGTCTGGGCGATGCCTGGAAATCGGTGGAAGCGCTGCCGTCGCTGGCCGATGAACAACAGTCGGTGCTCGGCGATGCGCTCGCCGTTGTGGGCCAGATGCACGCCAAAGGCCTGTGGCAGGAAGACCTGCACCTGGACAATCTGCTGCGTCAGGGCTCGACCTTGTACGTGATCGACGGCGCAGGCATTCGCGTCGAGGAAGCCGGCAAGCCGTTGTCGCGGCAAAAAGTGCTGGAAAACCTCGGCGTGTTCTTCGCCCAGTTGCCGAAGTCGCTGGAGCCGTTCACCGAAGAATTACTGGTCTATTACCTGCTGAGCAATGGCGAGCATGGCTTGCCGGTCGAGGCGCTGCAAAAGCAGATCGACAAGGTGCGCAGTTGGCGCTTGCGGGATTACCTGATCAAGATCGGCCGTGAATGCAGCCTGTTCAGCGTCGAAGACGGGCCGTTCGCCCTGCGCGCGATTCGTCGCGAGGAAGTGGCGTCGATGTTGCCGGTGTTGGAAAAGGCCGACGTGCTGGTCGAGGGCGGTCATCTGTACAAGACCGGTGGTGCGGCCAGCGTCGCCAAGGTAGACGTCGCCGGCCGCGAAGTGGTGATCAAGCGCTACAACATCAAGAACCTGGCGCACTGGCTCAAACGTTTCTGGCGACCGTCCCGCGCCTGGCACTCATGGCGCGAAGGCAATCGGCTGCGGTTCCTCGGCATCGCCACGCCCAAACCGCTGGCGCTGCTGGAAAAACGCTTCGTATGGCTGCGCCGAGAGGCGTTCCTGGTCACCGAGTTTCTGCCAGGCCCCGACATCATCGAGCGCTTTGCGCCCTACGTGGCCAGCGGCGATGCGCCGGAAGCCGAGTTGCAGGCGCTGGATCTGTTGTTTGCGCAGTTGATCCGCGAGCGCATCAGCCACGGCGATCTCAAAGGCCACAACGTGTTCTGGCACAATGATCGCTGGTCGCTCATCGATCTGGACGCCATGTGTCAGCATGGCTCCCAGACCTCGTTCGCGGCGGCGTTCGCCAAAGATCGCGCGCGCTTTATGCGCAACTGGCCGGCGGACAGCGCGCTGCACCAATTGCTGGAGCAGCGCATTCCGACGGTTTCAAAAGCGCCGGACTGACCCGTCAGCTCACGTGATTGAGGTTCATCTCCACCAATGCGTCGATCAGGGCCTGCACGTCATCGAACGGCTGACGATTGACCTGCGGCCATGACTCGCGCTCGACGTAGGCTTTGCCCGCGGTATTGAAGCGCACCGGCGTGTGCTTGAGCGTGCGGTCCCTTGAGCGATGCACGATCGTTGGCCGCAAGGCCACGGATTCGTCGAGCAGGAACATGCCCGGACTGTGCAATCTGCCGCCCACCGGGGTGGCGAGTTGAGGTCGCGCGGGCAGTTCGATCTCCACGCGGAAATCATTCTTCACAAGCACTGACTCATGACCCAGCCCCGCCGGGACCTGTTCGCCCGGATCGATCATGATGCCGCGCGCCTTGCCCGGGGCCACGTCCATCACCCGCACGCCAATCCCTTGCTCCAGTTCAGCGATGCCCGGCACGCTGTTCTTGAACCTATTGGCATGGCTTTCACCCACCAGGGCAATCCACTTGTGTGGCCCCATCACCTGCTGGTGCTTGCGTATCGTACGAGACGCAAAATAGCTGAGCACCTGTTGGCGCGTGGTGTTGGAGCTGCTCGGCAAATGGCGGATGAAATAGCTGGCGCTGCAGTCGATGGCACGGATTTCAATGCCGTGCCGCTTGGCCTGAATCACCAGGTTCTCAAATGAGTAGGCGCCAGTTGGGTCTGTCAGAAATGTTTTGTCCATGTGCTTGAGGTCGTGCAGCAGACGTTTGCTCATCAGGCCGGTTTCAGCGAAGCGATCAAGATCGGCTTGGTGGAGGTCGGTCAACAGGTGCTCCATGTACAGCGTGCGCACGTCCTGGCGCGCCAGATGTTCCATGTTGTCGAGGATGAAGCGCTTGCTGGCGCGTGCCGAATGGGATTCCCCGATGACCACGCCGGACGTGTTCTCGTACAACTCTTCGATGAACATGCTTAACGGCGTGTCGGCTTTTACTTCAGGCAACATCACGCGCTCAGGCAGGGCGAGGTTGAGCACCGAGCGCGCGTCTTTTTGCAGCGTATTCGCCAGTTCGAAGAACCGTTCACGCACCTCGATCAAATGACTTTCGATGAAAGAGTAATCAGGATTCAGGCCTCTGTGACGGAAGTGAGCAAGGTCATGGAAGATGCTCTGCATGTCGCCAGGCAGTTGATAGCGGTCATCGATCAGTGACTGCTGAATGGCGCCCAGAGGATAGTCGCTGCTCCAGTTCGCCGCCTCGGCGCGGGTCCAGTAACCGGCCGGATTCCATTCAAAGCCGTGCTCGCCGATGTACGGGTTTACCTCGCTTCTGCGATGGGAAACGATGGCGCGGCGGTTAGGGTCCAGGCCCCACTCCATGGGCGAGCGTCGTTCGAAAAAGCTGTAAAGCGCGTCGTCCAGTGACGTGCCGGCCGGACTGTCGGGCGACGATGCGCCGGCCACGTTGTGGACAGTCGGGTTGCCGATCTGCACTTTGAAATCTGCGCGCGAGGCAGCGCTGCTGATAACGGCATCGCTGTCCAGGGATATCTGGGGTGGTGTGCCCACCGGTACGTCTTCGACGCGCACGCTGAGTACGCCTTGCAGTTCACTGATACCCGGCTGTTGCTGCCAGGTGTTGGCGGTGCGGTGGTCGAGCAGCGCGATCCAGCGCCTGCCAGGATGCGTCTGCACGTCGCCACTGATCACTTTGTGACCAAAGAAAACCGCCATCTTTTGCGGCGCAAGGGCGTCACCAGCAGCGGACGCCACTTCGTTATCGGCGTAGTCATAGCTGACCGAGGAGCTGAACGGCCGAACGTCGATGCCGTTTCGATGGGCCGCTTTGATCAGATGGTAGTAGTCGTATCGGTCGCTGCCGTTCTTGAGTGCGCCCTCGTTCACGGTCTCCAGATAATGCTTGAGCATGTGGGAGCCGCTGCGCGTCTTGCTGCCGAGCGCTTTGTATTTCTGCAGCTTGTGCGTGTGCTGGTCGGTCTGCAGATGCTCGATGTACAGCACCTCGACCTTGCGCTCTGCCAGCAACGGCATGTTATCGATCAGCAGTTGCTTGCTGGCAATGGACGTCGGTGCCTCACCAATCACCAGGCCGCTCGATTTCTCAAGTACTGCATCAAAGAAGCCCTGGGTCGTCACGCCATCTGCCAGCACTGGCAGCTCGGGTTTGCCCGGGAGGGGCGGCTGCTCGAAGAACGCTTTCGCATCGCGGTACAGATTCTGGCGCAGGGTCCTGTAGGTCGAGCGACCGCCCTGGAAAATGTCGTCGAAAAATTCATGCAGACCAAACGGGCCTTCTTCAAAGTGTTCAGCCTGCTTTGGGCTGACGATGCCGAAGACGTAGGGCTGCAGCGATTCCGGCATTTCGTAATCGCTCAAGTCACCCACCGCCGTGGAGGGGCCCGCCGGGGTTTCGTCCAGTCGGCGGAATGAAGGCAGAACGCCGCCGCGCAACCGCGCTGGCTCAAGCAGTTGCCAGTGCCCCTGGCTGTTGAGGCGCACCGTTTGGCGGCCAAAGAAGGCGAACGGGTTACGCGGATCGACGATCTGCCAAATGGCGAGCCGGGCGTCGTACTGGACCTGGTAGGTCTGGCCCTGCAGGGAAATGTAGCAATTCCCGCGAACGACGCTGACACCCTGCCCGTGCGGACGGGTCAGAGGCACGGCGTCCGCCAGAGAGACCTCAACGGCGTGAAGCGGATGGACGAGTGTGTCTGCGGCGCGCACCGGCGGGTTGTCCTGCTGCAAGGCTCTCCACACACCGGTCACATCGGTTTGCGCATAACGCCCGGTGGGCTGAAGCGTTTCGGGGATCAGCGCGCGGGTTCTGTGGAGCGGAACGTGGCGGTTGGCAGCTTGTGGCGGGGCCCAGAAGAGTTCGTTTTCCACCACGATCGGCTGCAGCGTCTCATCGGTGGCGTGGGCAACCGAACGGGCATACCTGCCGCCCGCATTTTGGTCGGTCAGGTCTTTGAGCACGCCGCCCAATCCTTTCATTCCCGAGTGCAGATCGCCCGCAGCGCCCGCCGTGTTCAGCCAGGCGCTGAGCACGTAGAAGCTGGCGGTCGCGTGATCCCGCTCGTCGAGGGCTTGCAGTGCGCGATAACCGTCAGCGCCCGCGATGACCATGCCGACGGCAAAGCTGGCAGGGGGGAAGGGCAAGGTCACTGCGGTCGCGATCAGCTCCAGGCTGCTCCAGACCTGTCGGCAGAGCATGTCGGCACGACCGGTCGTGGTGTTCTCGACATCGCGGATCTTGCGCTCGATGACGTGGTTGAAGCACACCTCGTGGAGGTTGCTGAACGGCTTGCTCGGCAACGCAGGTTTGTGACCGCCGCCTTTCTTCAGTTCAGCCAGGGCAAATGCCAGCGGCATCCCGGCCTTCACACGGGCGCGCTTCAAGTAGTAGTCGCCCATGCCCGGGCTCAGCAGGGTGTTGCTGAAAGTGCTTAGCAGTCGGAAGGCGCGGCCATCGGGCGCCTGAGGCGTATACAGCATTACCTGCCCCAGCGTGCTCGCCTCAGGCGGTGTTAGCAGGAAACAGCCTTGAATGGTCTCGGCGCGTGAGGCGACGCCCATCACGTCCACATTCAACTTCAGTGGATAGACGGGGTAGTGCAGGCGCTCCGCGGGGCTGCCCTGATGCATGTTGAGAATGGAAGTGCTAAGCCAGCGCAGTTGTGAAGCGTCGATGTGTCCCTGGAGAAAACTGCGCAGCGCGTCAGCGCGCATTTGCAGCTGTGTCAGCACCAGGCTGTGTTGACGGCGCCAGTCATAACCCTCGCTGTCGGGCGCCAGCAGTTGCTGACGAATCATCGTGATGTACTGATCGGACAACCACTGGCCACGAACCGAACCGGCGACTTTCTCCGGACTCAGTGGCGTAAGGTCGACGCCCTCGGGGCCGCTGAAGGTGGCGGTGGTGTCGGCAGATGCCTTGAGCAGCCCAAGCGTGTCGTCGTAACCGTCGCGCAGCATCTGGGTGTAGGACAGGGTTTCGCGGGGCGTATGAATGATGATTCGGTCAGGGTCCACCGTGGCGGGCGGCAGACCGAGTAGCTCGTTGATCTTGCGGGTGGCTGTCTGATGGGCGTAGGCGTCGAACTCGGTCACCTGCGTGTGCGGAGCGGCCTGATAGATTTCACCTGCACCCACAATCGCATCTTCCAGCGCCACCAGTTGCCTGCGGTGTTCGGCGGAGGCTCGCAGGAACCAGTCAGGCGTGTGCAGCCGTTGTTCGGACAGTTTCACCTTTACCCGTGCCGACACCAGTGCGCGCAAACCGGCGTTGTAATCGGGCAGGGTCGCGTAGCTGATCCAGTCCTGAGCCGGCGCCGGTTTTTCGCTCAAGTCGCGCAACTGGTCTTCCAGGGCTGCCCGTCTGCCGACGGTGATCTGCTCCAGCAAGAATCGACTCAGATCTGCGGACCGACTCCAGCTCACGAGTTCGCCCAGCAATTGGCGTTCGTTCTCGAAGCGGTAAAACTGCCGAGGCAGTGGGCTGTCCGGGGTAAACATCAGCAACCCGTCCGACCGCCCCGAGGCATCGAGCGTGCGCAACAGCAGCACGCTGCTCAGGGTGTCGTGCACATTCAGCTTGATCTGCTGAACGGCCACTGCGGGGTTTCTCGGCGCGACGGTGTCCGGATTCAGTGCCTCGATGAGGGCCAGATCGGAGGGCTGAATGTGCCCTTGCAACTCCGCCCCGCGGGCTTGGGCGATGAGTTGGTGATGCATGGCCTCGGCCATCAGACGCTGGGTGGTCGGCGAGCCAAGGGATTCGCGTTGCGCTGGGCCGAATCGGATCCGCAGGTCCTGCTCGTTGACGACGTCGGCGAGGTAGGCCGGCGTCAGGGCACTGTATTCAGGCTCAAGCGGCTGGCCGTTGCGGGTCAGGCGGGTGCTCATCTGGAATGCCGAACCTGGCGTTGCGTCGCCCGGGTGCAGGCCGTAAAGCGCCAGCTTCGTCAGCGTACGGATGGCTGTGAAGGGTGTACCGGTGATGGGGAGCGTTCGTTGGGTGCTGATCAGGATGTCGTCAGGATTGACGTCGATACCCAAGTCATTGGCCAGTCGCGCGCGCAGACGGTTGCGTGCGAACTGCTCCGGGGACGCGGCACCGTCCATGACGCTCATCAACACGCTGCGCGCGCGCTCGTAATTCATCAGGCCCGAGGCGTAACGCTCCCGCTGCTCGGTGCTGGCCATTTCCAGCCAGCCGGGGCGTGCGCGGCGTTGATCGCGGTGGGCGCGGCGTTCCTCTGCGGCGGCAATGGCGCCGTCGGGGCCCCAGGATTTCGGCTGGTGGAGCAAGTCTTCAAGTCGGGCCTGAAGGGTTTGATGCGACAGGTTGTGGGCGGTCGCGAACAGCGCGTCAATGTCCACACGCTGCCTGGCCAGCAGGCGATCAAAGGCATGGTCGTAGGGCGAGCCCTTGATGGGCTTCAGTTGAAAGTCCGAAGGCTGGGCCGGTTCCAGAAAGACATCGCCCCCGGATGAGATCTCGAGCCAGGCGTCGCGCGTGCTGTCTTGCATCAGGCGCAGGAGGGGCAACCGCAGAAGTGGGTGGTTGGTTCGACGGGCGAGCTCTTGGCGCAATGCTTCGTTCGACACGAAGCATTCGACGGCTTGTCCGGGCAACCAGAGCAGCGTGTGCCCCGGTTGGGCGGTCGCAACGATCGCTCCGGCGAATTCGATGCTGCGCTGTGCATTGAGCTGGAGCTCAAGTGCGCTGAACACGACATGCTCCCGAGCCTCCATGCCTGGCAGGCAGCGCGCATAGTCGCGGTGCAGTTCGCCTTCTTCGATGTTCAGCAGCAGGTCATCACGCAGGGTTAATTCGATGCAAGTCACGAACAGCTCGCGGCGCGAAATGTCACGGGCGCTGGCGTGGGCCCAAAAGCGCTCGATGGCCGAGAGCAACAACCTTTGGTGCGCCGCGCTCAGTGGCTGGGGCAGGGTATTGAGGCAAGCCTCTGCATCCGGAAGATGCTGGAGCTCGGCGTCGAGTACGGTGGCCAGCGTCGTTAGCCGATCCAGCGCCGGCGGGTTGGGTGAAAATGTTTCCATGGCGTTAAGCATTCCTGAGTGAGCTCCGCGCAAAATGGCAGGCGCGAGCCGGGCGAGAGCCCGATGATTCGTCGAGCGATCAATCAATCAGAACGCCGGAGCGCGTGGTGCTAAATAGTTAACGCACGGGATGAGGAGCGAACCTGTAGGCCCGCCTCCAGCCTGGAAGGCGTCATTCGCCACACCGCAAAAAATTGAGGGCGCAAATGCGGGCCTCTTCCCGGCTAAAGCCGGTCCCACTAGGACAGTGAGCTCAGTCAGTGAGATGGGCGAATGCGGATGTAGGACCGGCTTCAGCCGGGAAGGCGTCATTCGCCACACCGCAAAAAATTGAGGGTGCAAATGCGGGCCTCTTCCCGGCTAAAGCCGGTCCCACTAAAACAGCGAGCTCAGTCAGTGAGATGGGCGAACGCGGACGTAGGACCGGCTTCAGCCGGGAAGGCGTCATTCGCCACACCGCAAAAATCGAAGGTGCAAATGCGGGCCTCTTCCCGGCTAAAGCCGGTCCCACTAGGACAGTGAGTTCAGTCAGTGAGATGGGCGAACGCGGACGTAGGACCGGCTTCAGCCGGGAAAGCGCCATTCGCCACACCGCAAAAAATTGAGGGTGCAAATGCGTGCCTCTTCCCGGCTAAAGCCGGTCCCACTAGGACAGCGAGCTCAGTCAGTGAGATGGCGAATGCGGATGTAGGACCGGCTTCAGCCGGGAAGGCGTCGGGTGTCACACCGCAGAACC
>LIDZ01014889.1_pt19 | contig 13618 bp, 10 predicted proteins | sample 644651 | NCBI WGS metagenome assembly LIDZ01 (sample SAMN03856242, study PRJNA289617) | food metagenome | isolation source: wine grapes on drying loft during traditional withering process | host: Vitis vinifera cv. Corvina | place: Italy: Gargagnago di S. Ambrogio di Valpolicella | collected 2014-01
AGCGGTAACACCAAGGTTCCTTCTTGTCCGAGATATAGCTGACCAGCTGGCCTGGATGGATCAGGAAGCAGTCCCCTGCACCTAGTTCATAATTACGCTGCTCTGTGCGGAAGATTCCAGAGCCGGATTCAATAAAGTGCAGCAAATAATAATCGTAAATTTTGGGTCCTGCCTGATGTGCCGGCAGCGTCTGGCTCTCGCCGGCAAACAGTACATGCAGACTTTGCTTGTCATAATACACAGGATTTGATCCTACGGAATAGGTATGTTCCATTGTTGGACTGCCTTTCTAGAAATGTCGATTTCTATATTATACAAAGGAAAGTCACATTTATCCATACATTACACACATGATTGCATTACCAGAGCAAGTCTGATTTTATTATAATGTAATCATGTAATACTTAATCCCCCAATAGTGAAAGGATGAAGTGGCATTAATGAGCATACAGGAACTTAACCGCAAATTTATTGAGAAGTATGGAGAAAGTGAACAAGAGGCACAGGTATTTTATGCACCGGGTCGGGTTAATCTCATCGGAGAGCATTTGGATTATAACGGAGGGTACGTGCTGCCAGCAGCGCTGGAGTTCGGCACCACGCTGATCGTGCGTCCGCGCAGTGACACTAAAATAACTTTTGCAACAACGAATTTCCCTTATGAAGCCATTCTTGATTACAGTGAAATTGGTCAGGCCAAAACGGGAGAGTGGATCGACTATCCAGTGGGCGTAATGGTGGAATTGAAAAAAACGGATCATCCCGTATCCAAGGGCTATGATCTATTATTCCATGGTGACATTCCGAATGGCTCAGGACTTTCCTCCTCTGCTTCGCTTGAGGTTGTTACGGCCTTCGCTTTTCTGACAATGGAAGGCGGAGATACAGATACAGTAGAAATTGCTCTTCTGTCCCAGCGTGCAGAGAACCATTATGTGGGTGTGAATTCGGGAATTATGGATCAGTTCGCGGTGGCCAACGGCAAGCGGGATCATGCGATTCTGCTGATGTGCGATACGCTGGAATATGAGCTTGTACCTTTCGTGACTGGTGCTTACAAGCTGGTTATCGGCAACACTAACAAGAAGAGAGGTCTTGTAGACTCCAAGTATAATGAACGCCGCCAGCAGTGTGATGAGGCATTGTCTATTCTGCAACAAGAGATTCCTTCACTCTCCTTCCTAGCTGAACTTAAGCGTGATCAATTTGAAGCGCACCAAGGCAAGATTACGGATGAGACGGTTCGCAACCGCGCGCGTCATGTCGTGGAAGAAAATCAGCGGGTACTTGATTCTGTGGAAGTACTGAAGAAGAATGACCTGGTGCAGTTCGGGGAATACATGAACGATTCACATGCTTCACTACGCGATCTGTACGAGGTTAGCTGTGTTGAATTGGATATCATGGTAGAAGAAGCACAGCGCATTCCGGGTACACTTGGTTCGCGTATGACGGGGGCGGGCTTTGGCGGCTGCACAGTGTCACTGGTACATGAGGATGATGTAGAACGGTTTATCCGCGAAGTAGGAGAAGCTTACACAACAAGATCTGGACTCGTTGGCGAGTTCTATGTATGCGGCATCGGCAATGGTGTCGAACAACTGAAAGGAGTGAAATAAGATGGCGATTCTAGTAACGGGTGGAGCAGGGTATATCGGTTCCCATACAGTAGCAGAGCTGCTGAAACGGGGCGAGGAAGTGGTGGTCATCGACAATCTGCTGACTGGGCATCGTGAAGCGCTGCTGGGCGGCAAACTGTACGAAGGTGATCTGCGCGACAAGGAACTGCTGGCCAAGCTGTTCTCCGAGAATGAGATTGATGCTGTGATCCACTTTGCAGCTAGTTCTCTGGTCGGTGAGAGTATGACGGACCCTGTAAAATATTATGACAACAACGTATATGGCACCTTGTGCCTGCTAGAAGCGATTCAAAAGGCTGGGGTAACCAAGATTGTATTCTCCTCCACAGCTGCAACCTACGGCGAGCCGGAAAAGGTGCCCATCGAGGAAACGGACCGCACTGAACCTGCGAATGTGTATGGAGAAACCAAACTGACCATGGAACGCATGATGGCCTGGTTCGATAAAGTATTGGGCATCAAATACGTAGCTCTACGTTACTTTAATGCTGCAGGCGCACATGAAAGCGGCAAAATCGGCGAAGACCACCGTCCTGAGAGTCATCTTATTCCGCTGGTACTGCAAACTGCGCTGAAGCAACGCGCCCACATCGCAATCTTCGGTGAGGACTATCCGACAGAAGACGGAACCTGCGTGCGTGACTACATTCATGTCAGCGATCTGGCAGATGCCCATGTTCGTGCTGTAACCTACCTGCGCAGCGGTAGTGCTAGCAACATTTTTAATCTCGGCAACGGACTTGGCTTCTCGGTTAAACAAGTGATAGAAACGTCCAAGAAGGTAACGGGTCTGGAGATTCCGGTAGTCATTCAGGAACGTCGCGGTGGAGATCCGGCTGTACTGGTAGCGTCCTCCGACAAAGCCCGCACTATCCTGGGCTGGAACCCGCAGCACGCGGATCTTGAGGATATCATTCAAAGCGCCTGGAACTGGCATTCAGCCAATCCACAGGGGTATGGGGAGAATTAAGATGCCTAAAGAGAACGAAACTACGCCTGCCACACAGAAGGCACTTTATGCGATTGAACAGCTGGTGTTATTCGCTCTGCATCAGAAACTTATCGCTCCGGCGGACCTTGATTATAGCCGCAATGAATTGCTGGATCAGTTCGGCTTTAGTGAGCCGTATGCCGAGAATTTTGATCAAGCGCCACTGGACAGTCCTCAAGCACCACTGGACACCCTGATTGATTATGGTTTTGAAATCGGACTGATCCCTGAGAACAGCGACACTTACCGTGATCTGCTGGATGCCAAAATCATGGGATTACTGCTGGCCAGACCTTCTGCAGTGAATGCTGAATTCAACCGACTGACTGCTGAACAGGGAATAGCCGCAGCAACCGACCGCTTTTATAAACTAAGCATAGATTCCAACTATATCCGTATGGACCGTATCTCCAAGAATGTCTACTGGCTGCAGGATTCGCCCTATGGAGACATCGAGATGACGATCAATCTGTCCAAGCCTGAGAAGAACTCTAAGGAAATCGCTATGGCTCGCTTGCTTCCGCCACCGGTCTATCCGAAATGTCTGCTCTGCCGTGAGAATGTCGGTTATGCCGGAAGGGTTAATCACCCGCCGCGCCAGAATCTGCGCATCATTCCGTTGGAGCTGAATCAGGAGAAATGGTTTTTCCAGTACTCTCCCTATGTGTACTACAATGAGCACTGCATTGTTTTCCACCATGATCATGTGCCGATGAAGCTGACGAAGGATTCTCTTAAGCGCCTGCTTGGCTTTGTGGAGTCTTTCCCGCATTATTTTATTGGCTCCAATGCTGATTTACCGATTGTGGGCGGTTCGATTCTGACACATGATCACTTTCAGGGCGGGCGCCATACGTTCCCGATTCAGAAAGCGCCAAAGGAGGACACTTTTACCCATGCTGCGTATCCAGGTGTTAGCCTGAGCATAGTGAAATGGCCAATGTCTGTATTGCGCTTAAACGGAGACGATCCAGCGGTTCTACTGGAATGCGGAAATGCGATTTATGAAGCATGGAAGGTTTACAGTGATCCGGAGGCTGAAGTGTTTGCCTTTAGTGAAGTTGAGGGAGAGAATTTGCCTCATAATACCGTTACGCCTATTGTGCGACGGGGTGAGGATGGCAGCTTCGAGATGGATCTTGTGCTGCGCAATAACCGGACCAGCGAGTTATATCCCGAAGGGATTTTTCACCCGCACCGGGAGATGCATCATATCAAGAAAGAAAATATCGGCCTGATTGAGGTTATGGGACTAGCCATCCTGCCGGGACGCCTTAAGGAAGAACTTGATGCCATTGCTGGTATTCTTGCCGGAGACACCGCTGTGTATGAAGCCGTGAAGAGTGAGACGAACCATCCTCTTGCGCAACATGCAGCCTGGGCTCAGGAACTGGTAGAGCGTTTTGGTACGGCACTATCCCGTGAGGAAGCCATCACAATTGTACAGAATGAGGTTGGCATTAAATTCACACATATTCTTGAGCATGCTGGCGTTTATAAGCGGACGCCGGAAGGCCAAGCAGCTTTCCGCCGGTTTGTGAAGAGCTTCGGCGTTAATAGCCTATAACATAGGCTCTATCTTTGAACAGGACCTGGAAATCGCCTTTTTTGAAACGGTGCTATGATATGACCCTTTCTAAGGAGCGGTTTCTTTGTTGTTTGCTCGGTGAGAGTCCATTTGAAAGCTGCAAACTAGAAGTCTATAATATGAAAGGCATCACATTAATGATTTAACGGAGGCTGCACATATGCGTAAATTTGAATTTTATAATCCTACCAAGCTGATATTCGGACAAGGTACGCTCGAAGCCTTGAAGATTGAAGTACCGAAATTTGGAAAAAATGTACTTCTGATGTATGGCGGCGGCAGTATCAAACGCAGTGGCTTGTACGATAAAGTAATTGCTCAATTAAATGCCATTGGTGCAGTAGTTACCGAACTGGCCGGAGTAGAGCCGAATCCTCGACTGTCCACTGTACATACAGGTGTAGCACTGTGTCATGAACATAACATTGATCTTATTCTTGCTGTTGGCGGCGGAAGTGTGCTGGATTGTGCCAAGGCCGTTGCGGTTGGAGCGAAATACGATGGCGACATGTGGGACTTTGTAGAGCGAAAGGCGGCTGCACAGGGTGCGTTGCCGCTGGGTACAGTGCTGACAATGGCGGCTACCGGCTCTGAAATGAACAATGGCTCTGTAATTACGAACGAAGTCACTCAGGAGAAAATGGGCTGGGGAAGCGTTCATGCGTTCCCGGCATTCTCTATCCTAGATCCCGAGAATACCTTCTCATTGCCACGTGATCAGACTGTCTATGGAATGGTGGATATCATGTCGCATGTTCTGGAGCATTACTTCCATACCGATGGCAATACTACGGTTCAGGACGGTTTCTGTGAGACATTGCTGCGCACGGTTATCGAGACTGCACCGAAGCTGATCGAAGATCTGCAAAATTACGAATTGCGCGAGACAATCATGTATTGTGGTACGATGGCGCTTAATGGCATGGTCAGTATGGGCTTTGCTGGAGATTGGGCTACCCACAATATTGAGCATGCAGTATCAGCCGTATACGATATTCCGCATGGTGGAGGTTTGGCTATCCTATTCCCGCAGTGGATGAGATATAACCTTAAGTCGAACCCAGCCCGTTTCCGCCAGCTTGCGGAAAATGTGTTCGGTATTGATCCTGCTGGCAAAACGGATGAGGCGATCGGCCTTGAAGGTATTGAAGCTCTGCGCAGCTTCTGGGACTCCATTGGTGCGCCTAAGGTCTTAGGGGATTACGATATTGATGATAGCGAGATTGGCAATATGGCCGACAAAGCAGTTCGTTTCGGACCGTTCGGTAATTTCCGCAAGCTTGAACGCGAAGATGTGGTGGAAATTTACAAACTGGCTTTGTAAAGCAAAGAAACTTTAGAAATAAGGAAGCCGCTCCCACATGGAGCGGCTTTTTTGTTAATTTCCAAAATATTCTATGGAAGAAAACCCAAAGATTGTGAAACCAGGGACGCACTCCATACGTTTAGAGTAGTATGACAGTCCAGAATTAAGACAGGAGGAGAAATTTATGCTAACGCTGTATTTGGGCTGCTTGGCGCTGGGCGTCATTTTTGCCATTGTCAGCGTTTTGGTGGGGGATCTGATCGGAAGTGCACTGGGCGGGATTTTTGATCTGTTGTCTTTTGATTTTCTCAATTCCACTGTTTTGGCGGGGGGAGTGACAGTATTTGGCGGAGTAGGTGTTCTGCTTACCCGCTACAGTAGGCTGGATGCTGGACCGATCGTTGCCCTTGCCCTGTTGAGCGCCGCCTTTATAGGGGGGCTCCTGTATCTTGGAGTTGTGAAGACGATGGACAAAAGCGAGGTGTCTAATGGTTTCTCCATGCGGGATCTGCCCGGTAAGATTGGGGAAATTACGGTTCCTATTCCCGCCAAGGGTTATGGCGAGATTATGGTAAAGTTCGGCGCAGGCAACACTCTGCATACGGCGGCAAGCTTCGAGCATCAATCCATCCCGGTCGGGATGAAGATTGTTGTAGTGGAAGTGCGCGAAGGCGTAGCCCTTGTTACAGAATTCGAAGATAGAAGGGGAGAGGATTCTTAATGTATTTTGGCATACCTGATTATATGTTTATTCCTGCAGTAGTAGTTGCTGTGCTGTTTGTGTTGGGGTTAGCCTTCTGGGCCCGCTTCAAAACCGTAGGACCGGATGAAGGAATGATTGTTACCGGGGCTTTTTTAGGGAAAAACCATCTTTCGGATGACGGATCAGGCCGTAAAATTAAGATTGTCCGCGGCGGCGGGGCTTTTATTTTGCCCATATTCCAGAAGGCGGAATTCATGTCGCTGCTATCCCATAAGCTGGAAATCACTACACCAGAGGTATATACCGAGCAGGGCGTTCCGGTTCTCGCTGACGGCGTCGCTATCATCAAGGTAGGGAGCTCTACTGAGGATGTAGCTACGGCGGCCGAACAATTTATGGGTAAGCCTATCGAATCACTGAAGAGCTCGGCGCAGGAAGTGCTGGAGGGACATCTCAGGGCTATCCTGGGTACGATGACAGTAGAGGAAGTCTATAGTAATCGTGACCGGTTCGCACAAGAGGTACAGGGTGTAGCGGCACGGGATCTCAAAAAAATGGGTTTGCAGATTGTTTCTTTTACGATTAAGGATATTCGTGACAAACATGGTTATCTTGAAGCGCTGGGCAAGCCGCGTATTGCGGCAGTGAAACGGGATGCAGAAATCGCTGAAGCGCAGGCAGTACGTGATTCGCGGATTCAGAAGGCAGCGGCCGAAGAGGAAGGCCAGAAGGCAGAGCTGCTACGCGATACGAATATTGCCGAAGCCTCCAAGGAGAATCAGCTGAAGGTTGCTGCATTTAAGAGGGATCAGGATACGGCCAAGGCGGAAGCGGATCAGGCTTATTTTATTCAGGAAGCACGCGGCAAGCAGACCGTTGTCGAAGAGCAAATGAAGGTAGAGCTGGTTCGTAAGATGCGGGAAATCGATCTGCAGGACAAAGAAATCTTGATTCGCGAGAAGCAATACGACGCTGAGGTTAAGAAGAAGTCTGAGGCTGACCGTTACGCAGTAGAGCAGGCAGCAGAAGCTGACAAGTCGAAGAGAATGCGTGAAGCAGACGCGCTTCAATACAGCATTGAGACGCAAGCTAAAGCAACGTCGGCACAGAAACGTCTGGAGGGCCAGGCTGCAGCTGACGCTGAGCTTGCAAAAGGTACGGCAGATGCCGAAGTTATCCGGTTGCGTGGATCAGCAGAAGCCGAAGCTAAAGAAAAGCTGGCCGAAGCGTTCCAGAAGTTTGGCGAGGCTGCAATTCTCGATATTATCCTGAAGATGCTGCCTGAACTGGCTGGTCAGATTGCCAAACCACTGGCTTCCATCGATAAGTTGACCGTTGTTGATACGGGGAATGGCGCAGGCGCAGCAAGGGTAAGCAATTATGTGACTGAACTGATGTCAACCGCACCTGAAATGCTGAAAAGCGTATCGGGTATTGATGTGGAGGAACTGATCCGGAGTCTGACACATAAATCTGCAGGAGTGCTGGCAGGCACCGCAGCGCTTGCTGTACCATCTGCACTTGCAAATTCGTTATCAACACCAGTTGTGCCGTCACAAGCTTCGAGCCGTCCACTGGAAGGACTTGGAGAGTAACTTAAGATAATACAGCGGACAAGGAAACGGTCTGGTTATGATTGCTGCTCTCTTTTTAACAGACTCCTTGAAGTTAGGGCATTAGCACATGTATAATCTACTCGTGCCGCTTCATTAATTCGGGCTACTGCCGGAAGTCGGGTATTCAGAAATAAAAGAGGTGTCCAAAGTGAGCAGCATAACAGTGGCTAAGGTATTGAATAACAATGTTATCATTGCTGAACATCCCCAATATGCAGAAGTAGTAGTTATCGGCAAGGGCATAGGCTTTAACCGCAAAACGCGCGATCGTATAAACCTATCCTCCGTCGAGAAGATGTTTATTCTCCGCAGTCAGGAAGAGCAGGAGCAATATAAGCAGCTCGTTCCCCAGGTGGATGAGAAACTGATAGAGGTTGTTCAGGAAATCATTCTTTATATTATGCAAAATAGCAATCAACAGTTGAATGAGCATATCCACATTGCACTCACTGATCATATTGCATTTGCGATCCGGCGCCATGGGCAACATATGGATATCCATAATCCTTTTCTCTATGAGACAAAGGAGATTTATCCTGAGGAATATAATATGGCGGAATTTGCGATCCGACGCATCAATGAGACTATGAATGTGAATTTGCCTGCGGATGAGATTGGTTTTGTAGCACTGCATATTGTTAGCGCAATCAGCAATAGACATATCTCTGAAGTGAAGCAGCATTCATTGCTGATTGGAGATCTCGTTGGATTAGTTGAGAATAATCTGGAATACCATGTCCCACGCGAATCGCTTGATTATTCGCGGTTGGTTACTCATTTGCGGTTCGTTCTGGAGAGGCTGCGCCGAGGAGAGACCGTTCGAGAGACCTCTTCCCTGGATGGCCTCATGAAACGTGAATATCCCGAAATGTATATGTTGGCTTGGAAATTGACGAAGGTTATCGAACAACGGGTACATATGCCAGTGTATCCAGCAGAGGTAAGTTATCTGACCATTCACCTCCAGCGACTTGCCCAGAAAAAAGAGGATGAAGTTGATCTCGGGACAAGTGGTAGCGCACAATAAACATTCAACAAAGGTATTGCAACTTCAAATAATCGGTGCTACAATGATCCCAGTTATTAATAAAACAGAATACCAACGTGTAACTGATACGATCAGGCATGAGTGATTTACAGTATTTTGGTTGTTGTGCCCCATCTCGGGGTAATCTAACTTAGAGTTAGACAACACCAGTGTATACTGTATTGCTCATGCCTTTTTTGGCTTCTGTTTTGCAGAAATTGAATAATAAGATTAAGGAAGTGACCTCAATGTTTAAGAAGATGTTCGGCGTTTTACAACGAGTTGGTAAAGCGCTAATGCTTCCGGTTGCCATCCTGCCTGCGGCGGGTTTGCTGCTCGGAATAGGTAACATGCTCATTAATCCAGATTTCCTTCAATATGTACCGGTACTCGAGAACGATGTTGTTCAGGCGATTGCCAACGTATTGATGAACTCTGGACAAATCGTATTTAATAATTTGTCACTATTGTTTGCCGTAGGGGTAGCCATCGGGCTAGCCGGCGGAGAGGGTGTCGCTGGACTGGCAGCTATTATCGGTTTCCTCGTAATGAACGTTACGATGGGTACGGTTGTAGGTGTCAATGCATATGTCCTTAGTCAAGGGGACTTTGCATACTCCAGTGTTCTGGGTATCCCTACTCTGCAGACCGGTGTTTTCGGCGGTATCTTAGTCGGGATTTTGGCTGCGGCCATGTACAAGCGTTTCTTCCGAATTGAACTGCCGTCCTATCTGGGCTTCTTCGCAGGTAAACGTTTTGTTCCGATTATGACTGCGGTAACTTCCCTGGTACTCGGTCTTGCTCTGACATTGATCTGGCCGCCGATTCAACACGGTCTGAACTATGTATCACAAAGTATGATCGATACGAATTTGACGTTGTCGGCTTTCATCTTTGGGATCATTGAACGCTCCCTGATTCCATTCGGTCTGCATCATATCTTCTATTCACCGTTCTGGTATGAATTCGGAAGTTATGTCGACAAAGCAGGCGATCTGGTCCGTGGTGACCAACGTATCTTTATGCAACAGCTTCGTGACGGTGTGCCATTTACAGCGGGTACATTTACTACAGGTAAATATCCGTTTATGATGTTCGGTCTTCCAGCAGCAGCGCTGGCTATCTATCATGAAGCCAGACCTGAGAACAAACGGGTTGTCGGCAGTTTGATGGTTTCGGCAGCGTTGACCTCATTCCTGACAGGGATCACTGAGCCGTTGGAATTCTCATTCCTGTTCGTAGCTCCTCTGCTGTTCGCTGTGCATGCCGTGTTTGCAGGTTTGTCCTTTATGACGATGCAAATTCTAAATGTTAAGATCGGGATGACCTTCTCCGGTGGGTTTATAGACTTTGTACTCTTCGGCGTTATTCCGAACCGTACACATTGGTGGCTTGTCATACCGGTAGGTCTTGTCCTTGCTGTGATTTACTACTTCGGGTTCCGTTATGTTATTCGCAAATTCAACCTCAGAACTCCGGGTCGTGAAGATGAGACTGAGGATGATGGTGAAGTAAACGCTGAAGCAATATCAACTTCAGGTTATGATCTGCCGCGCAACATTCTGTCTGCTCTGGGTGGCAAGGAGAACATCACGCATCTAGATGCTTGTATTACCCGTCTTCGTGTTGAAGTTAAGGACAAGGCTGGCGTAGACAAGAGCCGTCTGAAGAAGCTTGGTGCATCTGGTGTGCTTGAAGTCGGCAATAATGTACAAGCCATCTTTGGTACACGATCCGATACGATCAAATCGCAAATACAGGATGTTATGAATGGCAAGACGCCGGCATCCGCTCCAGTAACGATCACTCCTCAGCCTGACCTGGAGAAGAAAGCTGGAGAAGAAGCTGCTGCGATCATTCCGGAAGATATCGTTTCGCCAGTAAACGGCGAGTTGATGGATATAACCTTGGTTCCAGACCAAGTATTCTCCCAAAAAATGACGGGTGATGGTTTCGCCTTCCTGTCAGATGATGGTAAGATTGCTTCGCCGGTCTATGGCAAAATCTTTAATGTATTCCCAAGCAAGCATGCTATTGGCATCATGTCCGATGGAGGCAAGGAAGTGCTTGTTCATATCGGTGTGAATACAGTTAAGCTTAAAGGTCAAGGTTTTACTATTCTCGTTGAAGAGGGTGACCTTGTAGCCGCAGGTCAGCCAATTATGGAAGTTGATCTAGAGTACGTGAAGGCACATGCCCCTTCTGTAATGTCTCCGGTCATTTTCTCCAATCTGCCAGAAGGTTCTACTGTAACCTTGAAGAAACCAGGCAAAGTAGCAATCGGTGATAAGGACATCATCACCATTCAGTAAAATGTGCAATGAAGTTGCGCTTCCTTTATAATTGAGGGGAGCGCAGCATTTATCACTATAAAACATCCCATCTACAGAAAGTGAGTTGGATAATATTATGCAAACAACATTCAGAATTATCGACGAAGACGGAATCCATGCACGCCCGGCAACAGCGCTGGTAAATACAGCTACAAAATTTAAGGGTACTGAGGCTTATGCCGAAGCTAAAGGCAAAAAAGTAACCTTGAAATCCATTCTTGGCGTATTGTCCCTCGGTCTTGAAGCTGGCGACACCTTATCTTTGATTACTGAAGGTACTGAAGAAGCCGAAGCTATGAAAGCACTTCAAGAAATCATGATCAAAGAAGGGCTGGGCGAGCTTCATGAGTAAAATTTCAGGAATCGCGGCTTCAGCAGGAATTGCCGTAGCCCGTGCCTTTATCCTGGAACACCCGGATTATACGATTACGAAGACTGCTATCAGTGATATTGATGCAGAAGTCGCTAAACTGAATGATGCGCTCGCCAAATCAAAAGCCGAGTTGCAAGTCATTAAAGAGCGTACTTTGGCAGAGCTCGGAGAGAAGAAAGCAGAGATTTTCGAATCTCATCTGCTCATACTCGAAGATCCTGAACTGATCAGCCCCGTAACTGACAAAATCCGTGAGGAATCGGTTAACGCGGACTATGCATTAAATGTAATAGCCACTCAATTTATTGAAATGTTCGAAAATATGAAAAGCACATATCTTCAGGAACGCGCTGCTGATATGCGGGACGTGACCAAGCGGGTATTGAACCACTTGCTGGGCATCCATTATGTTAGCCCTGCTGAAATTAGCGAAGAGGTTATTGTCATCGCTCAGGATCTGACTCCATCCGATACGGCGCAGCTAAACCGCAAATTCGTTAAAGGTTTCACAACGAATATCGGTGGACGTACGTCCCATTCGGCCATTATGGCCCGTTCTCTGGAGATTCCGGCGGTTGTTGGGACTAAGGATGTTCTTTCCAAAGTGAAAACCGGTGACCTAGTTATCGTGGACGGTCTTAACGGAGACGTTCTGATCAATCCCAGCGAAGCAGAAGTCGCAGAATACATCAGCAAACAGAAGGCCTATGACTTGCAGATCGCAGAGTGGAAGAAACTTCGCGATGAGCCAACAGTTTCCGCTGATGGCAAACATGTAGAGCTGGCCGCCAATATTGGTACACCTAACGATGTAAATGGTGTTATTGAAAATGGCGGCGAAGGTGTGGGTCTGTATCGTACAGAATTTCTGTACATGGGCCGCGACAAGCTGCCTTCCGAAGAAATTCAGTACAATGCTTATCGCACCGTGCTGGAGAATATGAAAGGCAAACCAGTAGTAGTGCGTACTCTTGATATCGGTGGGGATAAAGAGCTGCCTTATCTTGAGCTGCCGAAGGAAATGAACCCTTTCTTAGGATTCCGTGCTATACGCTTGTGTCTGGACCGTCAGGACATCTTCCGCACACAGCTGCGGGCCTTGCTTAGAGCGAGTGTTCACGGCGACCTTCGTATTATGTTCCCGATGATCGCTGTACTTAGCGAGTTCCGGGCAGCACGTGATTTGCTGCTGGAAGAAAAAGCGAAGCTGAAAGAAGAAGGTATTGAAGTCTCGGACAACATTCAACTGGGCATAATGGTAGAGATACCATCCACTGCTGTTCTAGCAGACCAGTTCGCCAAGGAAGTTGATTTCTTCAGTATCGGAACAAATGACCTTATCCAGTATACGATGGCTGCTGACCGTATGAATGAACGGGTATCTTACCTGTACCAGCCTTACAATCCGGCTATCCTGCGTTTGGTCAAAATGGTTATAGACGCAGCACATGCGGAAGGCAAGTGGACTGGAATGTGTGGCGAAATGGCTGGAGATACAACAGCTATTCCGTTGCTTCTGGGACTTGGTCTTGATGAATTCAGCATGAGCGCGACTTCAATCCTGCCAGCTCGCAGCCAAATTTCCAAATTGTCGGCTGCCGACATGAAGGAATTGGCCGCCAAAGCGTTGCAGTTAGGCACTGCTGAGGAAGTTGCTGTGCTTGTGCAGAGCATCGGTAATTAATTGTTTCTCAGGTTTTAATCCGTTTTGTATTACACTTTTCCAACTACTATGACCGGCTTCCTTTGGGGGGCTGGTTTTTTTTAATTTAATGTTCCATAAATCGTCACTGGTCTAGGCTTGAAAGAGAGAGGTATACTTTACTTAGAATAGTAGCTTTCAAATTACAAGCTTATGTATGTAAGGGGAAATACCGATAGTATTAATATGTCGGTAACAAAAAGAGCATATAGAACCCAAACCTGTGAACATACTGTTACATATTATAGTATGAATCAAGAGAGTGAATGTATTTGTTTTATATAAATTGGGAATATATGGACTTAAAAGCGACCTTGCAGTTCCAGCAGGGAGCAATAG
>LIDZ01002273.1_pt32 | contig 13611 bp, 11 predicted proteins | sample 644651 | NCBI WGS metagenome assembly LIDZ01 (sample SAMN03856242, study PRJNA289617) | food metagenome | isolation source: wine grapes on drying loft during traditional withering process | host: Vitis vinifera cv. Corvina | place: Italy: Gargagnago di S. Ambrogio di Valpolicella | collected 2014-01
CCAGCTATGATGGCTGACCCCGCCCGCCATGCGGAACACCGCACCCAGCAGGACCAGGCTGATAATGGCGCCGGGCATCATCCACAGGGTCAGGGTACGGCGGCCAACGTGGTCAACGATTAGCTTGCCGATCACCGTCATGATCAGATAAATCGCCGCAATACCCAGCGCGGAATGCAGCGCGGCATCGCGGCTAAATCCGGCGTTGGTCAGCAGGGTTGGCGTGTAGTAGATCATCATTTCGATGCCGGAAAGCTGGGTGAATGCGGCGATCCCCAAACCGACGATAAGCGCCGGACGCAGCCACGGCTGCTTCAGCTCTTTCCAGCCTCCCTGAGATTTACGATCCACCTTGTCATGCACACGCTGAATGGCGCGGATCTCGCGGCGCACTTCAGATTCTGTTTCCCGCACGGTATCCAGTGCAATATGCGCTTCTTTCAGCCGCTTTTTGCTGACCAACCAGCGCGGGCTTTCCGGCAGACGGATCATACCCAGCAGCAGGATCACTGCCGGGATTGCCGCCACGGAAAACATGGTGCGCCAGGTCCAGATATCCTGCAGGAAGGTGCCGACCAGTGCCGCAGTCAGGATGCCGAGGCCGATGGAGATATTGAAGAAGGTCACCAGGCGACCACGTTTATCCGCCGGGGCCAGTTCAGCGATATAAACTGGCACAATCTGCGAGGCACCGCCCACCGCGAAGCCCAACACCAGGCGCGATACGCCCAGCCAGGTGGGGCTGGGTGACATGCCGGACGCCAGCACGCCTACCGCAAAGATGCCGGCGACGATCATCACCGTATAGCGGCGGCCTAAAACGCTGGAGAGTTTGCCGCAGGTCAGGGCACCAATTACCGCACCGACCAGAATGGCGCTGGTCACTAATTCCTGCGCATGCGGTGACAGGGCGAAATCGGCGCTTATTTGCAGTAAGGCACCGGAAATAATGCCGGTGTCATAGCCATAGAGAAAACCGGCGATAGCCGAGATCATGGTTGCTGTTAATAAAAAGGCCTCAGCGCTTAAGAAGCTGGTTATTTCGCTGGTGGAACTCTCGGAGGTCTTTTCATTATCAGCGTTTACTGACAGGACGGGAGCCTGATAATTTTCTTCGGGTTTTTTTTGTAATGGCATAAGTATCCTTGCTCTTTAAGTGACTGTAAATCAGTAGGGTAGCGAGGAAGGGGGCACCATTTTTTTTGCTATCTGCGTCTCTTTTATCAAAGACTGTTTATAGCTATAACATGGCAAAAACGTGATGTCACTCACAAAACGGAAAACAGAATATTATCCTGCAATAAGCGATATCTTATTTTCACGGAGTTAAGGTGGGATAATTGAATCTATTTGTTGCCAGTGTTGACACTATTATTTGGCGTTATTTAGCCAGAATCCGCGCTGAATTTCCGTAGCGAACACACGGTAATACTGTTGAATTTTTTCCACTGAAAGGGTGGCGAAAATACCCGCCGTCAGCGGCGGTAAATTCAGTTGCTGCTGCTGCCAGCGATCGAGCACCTGAGTATGCGACTGCGGGGCGCTGGCGGGCAGGGCATCACTCAGCATGGTGGATTTCTCCCGCAGCTCATCGTCAGTGATTGTGGCGATAACCTCGGCCATATTCGCAATAAAATCGACGATATGCTGCTTAAGCTGTTGCTGGCTCAAGGTCGGGGATTGCAGGGCAAACAGTATCCCGGCCACGCCAGCGCACTGATGAAAACGGCAGCTCACCACGTAGCCGATATTCAGCTCTACGCGTAGCTTCTGGAAGAAGCGCGGTTCGAACAGCGCTGCCAGCCATTGCCAGGCGGCCAGGCACTGCGCGCTGTTTTCTGCCAGCGGACAGAACAGCAATAATGCCGCCTCGTCACTCTCAGTTGGGAAGGAAAAGGGCGGGCGTTGAGGCAAAAGGCCCGGCTTGAGCCCGCCATCAGGGCACGGTGTAAGCCCGCCATCAGGGCACGGTGTAAGCCTGCCATCAGGGCACGGAATGAGCCCGCCATCAGGGCACGGCATGAGCCTGCCATCAGGGCACGGCATGAGCCCGCCATCAGGGCACGGCATGAGCCCGCCAGGCCAGCGAGACAGAAGCTGTGACAGCGCCAGCTGCAGATCGTTATCGCCACCGTACAGCGTTGCCTGCCAGGGCGTACCGCTCAATCCCTCCGTGGCCGCCTGCCGCGGTGACCCATCAACTGCATCCTGCGGCAGAGACGAGCCGCTCAGCCCTTCCGTTGATGTCAGCGGCTCAGAAGCGCAGCCACTCAGTACTTCTGGCAGCCGTCCCAGCAGCACGCGGATGGCAATCTCCGCACGCTCTGAACGCAGCACTTTACGGTACAGCCGGTCGCCTTGTGCGATAACCGCGGCCGATGGAGAACTTAGCGCCTCAATCATCGCTGCCACGCGATTCTGCATCAGGCTGGCACTGCCGCTAAGCTGAAGTAGCCAGATGCCCTGGCGTTGCGTCAGGCTAAGCTCGCCGCCATGGTGCTGGCAAAGGCCGATCACCGGTTGTAGCGCAGCTTCAAGCATTGCCGCATCCTGACGGGTGAAAGGCTGACCGGCCTGCGGATTCAGTAACAGCAGCGGCGGACAGTTGGCGTTAATCCGTTGCAGCGCAGCCGTTTCAACCGGCAGTGCTGGCAGGCTGAGCGGCCGACCGGGGGCGTAAAAGGTCATCGGCGCGGCGTCGCACGACGCTTCCGGCCAGGCCAGCGCGCCGGTGTCCAGCGTGAATCCCTGCACCGTTTTACGACTGATTTCCACCCCAGGCGTCACCCACAGCCGGGTGAGGGATGCCGGTTGCATCGCCGCGCGTAAGGCCCGCCAGCCTTGCAGCAGGTTTACCGACCGCTCAGCAGGCGCAAAACCAAAGGCACGCGCGCGCAGCCGATCGAGGCCGCAAAGCTGGGCGAAATGCCGCTGGGCCAGCCTGGCATAATGCGCCAGCGCCTCTGGACTCAGGCTGGCCGACTGGCGTAGCCACTGATTGAATACCGCTTCAACCCTCGCCGGGCTGGCCAATTCGCACAGTTCGAACTGCACTGAAATCAGCGACTGCTGCGGGCTGCGACAGGGCTCCAGCAACGAAACGCCATCGCACAGGCTGAGTTCGCTGAGCGTCGCCAGCAGGCTGCCTGCCGCTTTATCGGTTAACAGCTGGCTGAACAGCGCCAGCATCTGCCGGTCGGCAGCCGGGATGACAACGCTTAACTGCAGGCGACTGGCTGAGGGCAGGCGTAAAGCATAATGGCGTTGGTCAGTGAGCGTCAGGGGGGAGAACGGTTGAACCTGCCGAGGCACAGAAATCTGCTCAGCTTCCTGAAGCCTGGCGGCGGGTTGCTGAGCCAAACCGCTGCGGCCGTTTTCGCCGTCAGCCAGTGGCGGGAATGCCGCCGCAACCTGCTCCGCCAGCAGCTCCAGCACGTCCAGCGACTGCGGCCCGTGCAGCCACAGTTCCAGATGAGGCGCGCGGAAAAATTGCTGATGATAGTCGCGCAGCGCCTGCTGCAGCGCACCAATATCCTCGCCAAACGCCAACCGATTGCCGACATGGAAATCATGCAGGCGATGCGGCGCGGCCACCGCCTGACTCAACGCGACCTCACACAGGCTGTCGCTATGACGGGTCAGCATCTGGAACTCGGCGTCGATCACCGTCGCTTCCTGGGTAATCGCTTCGGGGCTTAACAACGGCCTGGCGAGCATATCCACCAGCCGCCGCAACCCCGCGTCGAAGCGCGTAGGGTCGATATCAAAAAACCAGGCGGTGTGATGCGCATGGGTGGTGGCATTCAGCCGCGCACCGTTCGCCGGTCCCCAGGCCATCAGCCTTTGATCGTCACGGTAGTGTTCGCTGCCGGCAAACAGCACGTGTTCCAGCAGGTGCGCCAGTCCGGGCCACTGTTCAGGGGCCTGATGGCTGCCGGCGGAGAGTTGGAGCAGAGCAGCGGCCCGGCTGGCCGACGGATCGTGGATCAGATGGATCCGCAAACCGTTGGCTAAAGTGCGATGTTGTTCGCCGGGCGCTGCCTGACTCATCAGGCCTCAGTCTTGAAGATCAGCTGAGAGTTGGTGCGGTTACGGAACTGCAGATGGCTGATCTGCATATTGGTGCAATTCGCCTGCTCGCGCGCTTCGAGGATCTTGCCGTGATGCGGCGATTTCGAGCACACCGGATCGGTATTATCGGCGTTGCCGGTCAGCATAAAGGCCTGACAGCGGCAGCCGCCGAAATCCTTCTCTTTTTCAGAGCAGGAGCGGCACGGCTCCGGCATCCAGTCAAACCCACGGTATTTGTTAAAGCCGAATGAGTCGTACCAGATTTCCTGCAGCGTGTTTTCCAGCACCGACGGGAATTCCACCGGAAGCTGGCGCGCGCTGTGGCACGGCAGCGCCATGCCTTCCGGCGTGACGCTTAAGAAGATTGCTCCCCAGCCGCCCATGCAGCCTTTCGGCCGCTCTTCGTAGTAATCCGGGGTAACGAACAGCAGGTTGGCGAGGTTGCCGCTGGCGGTCATCTTCTCGCGGTACTGATGCACCACCGCTTCGGCGTTGGCGATCTGCTCACTGGTTGGCAGCAGGCCTTCACGATTGAGCTGCGCCCAGCCGTAGAACTGACAGGTTGCCAGCTCGACGTCGTCCGCTTCCAGCTCGATGCACAGCTCAATAATGCGATCGATCTGATCGATATTGTGGCGATGCAGCACAAAGTTCAGCACCATCGGATAGCCGTGCGCCTTAACCGCTTTGGCCATCGCCAGTTTGGTCTGGAAGGCTTTTTGCGATCCGGCCAGCGCGGCATTCAGCGTTTCGTCGCTGGCCTGGAAACTGATCTGGATATGATCCAGCCCGGCTTCGGCAAACGCATCGATCTTTTTCTCGGTCAGGCCGATGCCGGAGGTGATCAGGTTGGTGTAAAAACCGAGATCCCTTGCGGCGCGGATCAGCTCTGGCAGATCCTTGCGCACCAGCGGCTCGCCGCCGGAGAAGCCCAGCTGAACAGCACCCATCTGGCGGGCCTGCTTAAACACCTCAATCCATTGTTCGGTGGTCAGCTCTTTCTCCTGCTGGGCAAAGTCCAGCGGGTTAGAGCAGTAAGGGCACTGCAGCGGGCAGCGATAGGTCAGCTCAGCCAGCAGCCAGAGCGGCGGATTGACCGAAGGTTTAAGCGGGTTCACGGAAAATTATCCACTTTTGTTCGTAAGCCTGACCAAAGAACTCTTTGACGTCATCGTCCACGCCACCGGCATCCGGAAACTGCGCGTTCAGTTCAGCGATCAGGGCAGCCACAGAGCGTACGCCATCCACCAGTTGCAGAATGGCGGTCGCGCTCTCATTCAGTTTTGCCATGCCTTCCGGGTAAAGGATCACATGGCAGTCCTGCGCCTGTTCCCACTGCAGGCGATAACCACGGCGGAAGGCGGGGATCTGCTGTTCGGTGATGAGCATTACAGTAATCTCTCTTTGTGCCAGGCCATTTTGTCGGTCACGGTGTGGTAAGGCGGGCGATGCAGCTCATAGGCCATGGTCATCGCATCCAGCATGCTCCAGAGGATATCCAGCTTGAACTGCAGGATCTCCAGCATACGTTCCTGCTTCTCAACGCTGGTGCAGTATTCCAGCGCCAGCTGTAAGCCATGCTCAACGTCGCGGTTGGCCTGGCTTAAACGGCCACGGAAATAGCCGTAGCCTTCGGCTTCAATCCACTTGTAGTGCTGCGGCCAGCTGTCGAGGCGCGACTGGTGGATTTGCGGCGCAAACAGTTCGGTCAGCGAGCTACAGGCGGCTTCCTGCCAGACGGCGCGGCGGGCAAAGCTGACGTAAGCATCAACCGCGAAGCGCACGCCAGGCAGCACCATGCGCTCGGAGAGCAGCACGTCGCGGTCCAGCCCGACCGCTTCACCCAGACGCAGCCAGGCTTCGATACCGCCCTCGCTGCCTTCATGACCATCGTGATCCAGAATCCGCTGTACCCACTTGCGGCGGGTTTTCGGATCCGGGCAGTTAGCCATGATCGCCGCATCCTTTAACGGAATGCTGGTCTGGTAATAAAAGCGGTTGGCGACCCAGCCCTGGATCTGCTCACGCGTGGCCTGACCGTTATGCATCGCAATATGGTACGGGTGATGGATATGGTAATACGCGCCTTTGTCGCGCAGCGCCTGTTCAAAGGCTTCAGGCGTCATCGGCTGGGCCGTGAAATTATCGGGTTTCATCTGCGTCTCGCTAAACGTCAATTACCATGCCGTCCCAGCTGACTTCAATGCCCAGCGACGTCAGCATCTGACGTTCCGCGGACTCTTCATCGAGGATCGGGTTGGTGTTATTGATATGAATAAGAATTTTACGTTCTGCCGGCAGTGAGGCCAGCAGCGCAATCAGCCCCTGTTCCTCTGCCAGCGCCAGGTGCCCCATATCCTTACCGGTATTGCGGCCGACGCCGGTGTTAGCCAGCTCATTGTCCTGCCACAGCGTGCCGTCAATCAGCAGACAGTCGGCTTTGTGCAGCCAGCCCAATAGCTCGCTGTCCGGTTCGCCCAGGCCGGGCGCGTACATCAGCGTCTTACCGGTGCGGGTGTCTTCAATAAACAGCGCGATATTGTGGCCAGGCAGCGGCTTACCGCGATACGCCGAATAGGGCGGTGCGTTGCTCAACAGCGGGATCGCCGTGAATTTCAGCGCCGGACAGACCGCCACCGAGAAAGCTTCACCCGGCGTAATGCCGTGATGGATCAGCCCGCCGTTCCAGTGGGTCAGCATGGTGAACACCGGGAAGCCGGTGGTCAGGTCGTCATGCACTTCCGGCGTACACCACACCTGATGCGGGCAGCCTTCGCGCAGGCTGAGCAGCCCGGCAGTATGATCGATCTGGCTGTCGGTCAGAATAATCGAACCGATAGCGGTGCCGCGCAGCACCTCTTTTTTACTCAGCGCAGGCGTGGCCGCCAGCTGATGAGCAATGTCTGGCGAGGCGTTGCACAGCACAAAATTGATGCCATCGTCACTGAGGGCAATGGAGGATTGCGTACGGGCTGAGGTTTTCAGGGTGCCATTACGCACGCCCTGACAGTTCCTGCAGTTGCAGTTCCACTGAGGGAAGCCACCACCCGCCGCAGAACCGAGAACGTTAATCTGCATGTGTAGACCAGCTAAAGAAGAGAAGATGCCCACAGCAGGCTGTGGGCATAAAGGATTAACGGTTGGAGATGTACAGCGTCACTTCCAGACCTAAGCGCAAATCAACAAATTTAGGTTTAGTCCACATGGTGGGATCCTCACGGTGTTTATGAAAAATACAGGACTCTGCTCGTTAAGTTCGGCAGGTAATACGCTTGTTGTCAAATATCGAAAGATTTGGCGCGCAAATGTTGCGCCTAAGCTTTTGCGATATCAACCCTGTAAGCAGCAGGGATATTGAGAGAACTCGCACCAGAACGTTCCAGGTGGTTCATTCTCCCCATGTTTTCTGTAAAACCGCTAACCAGTTGCGCCAGCTAATTTTTTCGATCAATTGTTGCGAATAGCCCGCAGCGCGCATGGCCTCGACCAGACGCGGCAGTCCGGCTGCATCTTTCAGTGTCTCCGGTACGCTGATGCCGTCGAAATCCGACCCGAGACCCACGCGATCTTCCCCCAGCACCGCCATCAGCCCTTCAAGGTGGCGCAGGATGTCGCCGAGCGGCGTGTCGCTGTCGCGTTTACCGTCGCTGCGCAGGAAGGCATTGCCGAAATTCACGCCGACAAAGCCATCGCTTTCGGCAATCGCCTGCAGCTGGCTGTCGGTCAGATTGCGCGGCTGCGGGCAAAGGGCATGCACGTTGGAATGGGTGGCGACCAGCGGTGCGCTGCTGTGTTTGGCGGTCTGCCAGAAGGCTTTCTCATTCATGTGCGACAGGTCGATCAGCAGCTTTTTCTGGTTGCAGGTGCGCAACAGCGCAAGGCCCAGTGGCGTCAGCCCGTCGCCGGTATCGGGTGAGCCGGGGAAACTGCCGGTGACGCCGACACCAAAACGGTTCGCCAGATTCCATAACGGCCCGATACTGCGCAGACCGGCATCAATCCAGCGATCCAACTGGCTAAGCTGGTCATCCAGCGCCCCGGCACCTTCAATATGCAGCACCATCGCCAGCACGCCCTGTTCAATACAGCGCTGGATCTCGCCCGCCGTGCGGCAAATTTTTGCTCGACCAGCGGACTCCGCTTCAATCCTGTGCAGCAGCGCAATCTGCGCCTCGGTGATGGCTAACGGGTCGTGCACGGCCTCGCTGTAAGCCTGATTGCTTTGCTGCACAAACTCGACTGGCGGGATAAATACCGCAAACAGGCCACCGGCGAATCCGCCCTGGACGATACGCGCCATATCCAGATGGCCGGGCAGGGTGCCGTGCAAAAACTGCGTCACCGGATCCTGCTCCGCAGGCATCCACAGGCGCAATAGCAAATCGTTGTGGCCGTCAAAAATCGGCGTCAGGGAAGCAGTCTCAGTCATGGCAGGGCTCAATGGCGTGATGAAATAGGGGAAAACTGCCGACGATCATACGCAGTTTAGCGCCCGCTGCGTCGTTAAAAAGTGCTCTCCGGGCCGGTGAGCTTGACGAAGTGGGCAATGTGCCTGACTGTTAATGAGCATTATTTCCCCTTCTCTGGCGTGTAAGGAGCATTGATATGTCCCGTTTGACCGCGAAAGATTTCTCCCCCGAACTGCTCGAAATTTATGACTACTACGTTCACGGCAAAATAAATAAGCGCGAATTTCTGTCGCTGGCGGGCAAATTTGCGGTGGGCGGCCTGACCGCAGCGACGCTGCTGACCTCGCTCAGTCCCAACTATGCGCTGGCCGAACAGGTGGAATTTACCGATCCGGATATTCTGCCGGAATACATTCACTATCCTTCGCCCAACGGCAATAAAACCGTGCGCGGCTATCTGGTGCGTCCGGCGAAAGCCAGCGGCAAGCTGCCGGCGGTGGTGGTGGTGCATGAAAACCGGGGACTGAATCCGTATATCGAAGACGTGGCGCGCCGGCTGGCAAAAGCCGGCTTTATCGCGCTGGCACCGGATGGGCTGAGCGTGTTGGGCGGTTATCCCGGAAACGATGAGAAAGGGCGGGAGATGCAGGCGCAGATCGATCCGACCAAATTAATGAACGATTTCTTTGCCGCCATCGAATTTATGATGCAGGACCCGCGCACCACCGGAAAGGTCGGCATCACCGGTTTCTGTTATGGCGGTGGCGTGGCCAATGCCGCTGCGGTGGCCTATCCCGAACTGGCCGCGGCGGTGCCGTTCTACGGTCGTCAGCCGGATGCCAAAGACGTTCCGCGCATCAAGGCCCCGTTGCTGATCCATTACGCCGGATTGGATACGCGCATCAACGAAGGCTGGCCGGCCTATGAGGCCGCGCTGAAGGCCAATAACAAGGTGTATGAAGCACATATCTATCCGGAGGTGAATCACGGCTTCCACAATGACTCCACTCCGCGTTACGACAAGAAAGCCGCCGATCTGGCATGGGAAAGAACCCTCAGCTGGTTTAATAAGTATCTGGCGTAACGGTAAAAAAAGGTGCTCAGGCGGCGCCCTGCGTCAGCCGTTGCGTTTCCTCGGTGCGAAGCGCGCCGGGGGTTTTGCCGACGGTGCGCTTAAAGGCCCGGCTGAAGGCGGCCAGCGAGCCGTATCCCAGACGCCAGGCCACCGTTTCAATCGCTTCGCCATCGCGGCCGATCCATTGCACCGCCAGCTGCATACGTAATTCGGTCAGATAGCGCACCGGCGTCATGCCGGTCACCGCCAGGAAGCGCTCGGCAAACACCGAGCGGGAGCTGCCCATCTCGGACGCCAGCTGTGCCACCGTCCAGTTTTTGCCCGGCTCGCGATGCAGCGCCACCAGCGCCTTACCCAGACGCGGATCGCGCAGCGCTTCAAGCCAGCCGCCGGCCTGGCCGCATCCCGATTCCACCCAGCCGCGCACGATAAACGACGCCACCACGTCCGCCAGCCGGGACAGGATCCCCGCGTAGCCCGCCCGGCGGCTGAGCGACTCGCGCTCCATCGCATCGAGCATCGGCTGCACTTCCGGGTATTTGTGGATCAGCGTATCGGCCAGCAGCACTTCCGGCATCGCGCTGATGAGCATCTGCATGCCGCCCAGATCGAACTCCATGCTGCCGCTGAAAATCAGCACCGACGCGGCTTCCGGCAGCTCGGACGGGCAGGCCTTCACGCAGCGAACGTTACCGCACACCGGCGTCGATTCAAACGACCGCACGTCCTTGCACGGCACATCCGGTGAGGAGAGCAGCATATGATCGGTGCCCTGCGGCAGCAGCAGCGCATCGCCGGTATTCAGGGTATACAGATTGCCGCCCTCGGTTTTCAGCATCACCGGACCGCGGCTGACAAAGTGAAACTGTGCCTGCCCTGGCGCGTTAATAAAGCCGACGCCGAACGGCGCAGCCAGCTCAATCCGCTTGTACTGCACGCCCATCAGGCGCATTCCCAGCAGCAGCTCGCTGGCAAGATCGTGGGTTTCTGTGATCACGGTGGCGTACCTTCCGGACGGAGAATCAATAATTACGGATTTTACATCATAGACCATCCGGGTGCCGCCCACTACTCTGTACGCTCACTTCTTCTTACGGAAAGCATGCGATGAACACACTCAAACAGGCCGGCATGGCAGAGGAAAAGCCCCAGTGGGGCGCGGTATTTTCGATGGCGCTTGGCGTGTTTGGACTGGTGACGGCAGAATTTCTGCCCGCCAGCCTGCTGACGCCGATGGCCGCCAGTCTTGGCGTAACGGAAGGCGTCACCGGGCAGGCGGTGACCATCACTGCCGTGTTCGCGCTGCTGACCAGCTTTTTCAGCGCCTCGGCCACCCGTAATCTGGATCGCCGCTGGGTGATGCTGATGTTCTCGGTGATGCTGATTGTCTCCAATTTACTGGTGGCCTTCTCACCGAACCTGGGCTTTATCCTCGCCGGCCGCGTGCTGCTGGGGATTGCCATCGGGGGCTTCTGGACGCTGGCGGCGGCGACCACCATGCGGCTGGTGCCGGAAGCGATGATCCCGCGCGCGCTGTCGATCGTCTTTAGCGGCGTGTCGGTTGCCACTATCGTTGCCGCGCCGATGGGCAGCTACTTTGGTCATCTGATTGGCTGGCGCAACGTGTTTGTCGCCGCCTCGGTGATTGGTTTGCTGGCGCTGGCCTGGCAGGTTGCCGCGCTGCCGAAAATGCCGTCGACGCAGGTGGGCAAAAGCAGTTCAATGTTTGCGTTGATCCGCCGTCCCGGCATGCAGACCGCGCTGCTGGCGATCATTCTGGTGTTCTCCGGCCACTTCGCCTTCTTCACCTATTTGCGTCCGTTTCTCGAAAGCGTGACCGGCGTGGGCGTCAACGGGCTGTCGGTGATCCTGCTGGGCTTTGGCGTGGCGAACTTCGCCGGGACGCTGATTGCCGGCATCCTGCTGGAGCGTAACCTGCACCGCACGCTGATCGGCATGCCGCTGGCGATGGGCCTGCTCGGCGTGGGGCTGGTAGTGATGGGATCGGCTCCGCTGGTGGATGCGGTGCTGGTGGCGCTGTGGGGCATGGCGTTTGGTGCCGTGCCGGTGGGCTGGTCCACCTGGATCACCCGGACCATGCCGGATGAGGCAGAAAGCGGCGGCGGTCTGCTGGTGGCGTCTATTCAGTTAGCGATTACCATCGGTGCGGCAGCAGGCGGCGTGATCTTCAATATTACCGGGGCGAAAGGGGTGTTTATGGGCAGCGCCATGGCGTTGCTGATTGCCACGCTGACCATTTATGCCGCGTTGCGAACCAAACCGGTTGTGGCGGAGAAAGCGTAAAACAGTGAATGGCCAGGCAGGGCGCCTGGCCATCAGCAACATCAGATCAAATCGGTTGATCCCACATCGGTATTTTTCCGGTCAGCCACTTCTTTCAGCAGCGCCACAATAAAGATCATCATGCCGAATACCGGCAGGATGGCGCCGTAGGTGGCGGTCTGCGTCATCGGATAACCCTGCTGCACCACATACGCTCCCAGGAAGGCACCCAGCGCGTTGGCGATGTTAAACGCCGAATGGTTCAGCGTGGCGGCCAGCGTTTGCGCTTTGCCCGCTACCTGCATCAGACGCACCTGCAACGGGGCGCACAGGGCGAGGTTGGTGCCGACCAGAAACGCGCCGATCATCAGGCCGGTAATGGTGCCAATCAGCAGTGGGAAGAGGGTCAGCACCACCACGCTCCACGCCAGGATGCAGAAGATCGACAGCATGATTTTGCCGTCAGCCATACGGCCACCCGCCAGATTGCCAATCACCATGCCCAGACCAAATGCGAACAGCACAAACGGCAGCCAGAAGGTGGAGAGGTGCGCCGCCATGGTCAGGATTGGGGTGATATAGCTGATCACCGCAAACATGCCGCCAAAGCCAATCGCCGCAATCCCCAGCGTTAACCACAGGCGCAGGTTCGCCAGGCCACGGATCTCTTTTAACGGTGAACTCTGCTCCCGCTCTTTCTGCACCGGGAACAGCTTGTAGATCAGCAGCGCATCAATCACGGTCAGCACCGAGACGCAGGCAAATGCCCAGCGCCAGTCGAGATGTTCGCCAAGCATGGTTGCCGCCGGGTTGCCCAGCAACGACGCCAGCGTCAGGCCCAGCATCACTCTGCCCACCGCCTGTCCACGGCGATTCTCTTCCACCAGTGACGCCGCAGCCAGCGCCGCCACGCCAAGGAAGGCGCCGTGCGGCAGCCCGCTCAGAAAACGGGAAATCACCAACATATGCGCATTGCTGGCCAGCATGCTGATAACGTTGCCGACCAAAAACAGCGAGATAAAAATCATCAGCTGATGTTTACGGCACAAGCGCGCGGTGCTGAGGGAGAACAGCGGGGCGCCAACCACCACGCCGAGCGCGTAATAGCTGATAAATTTGCTGCCTTCCGCCAGGCTGACGTTCATCGCGCTGGAAACCTGCGGCAGCAGTCCCATGATCACGAACTCACTCAGGCCGATGGCAAAGGCGCCCAGCGCAAGGGAAAAGAGCAGCGGGCCGACGCCACGCACGGGTGTAGCTGAATCTAACGTATCCATAGAAAAGGGTGCACTTAATTAACGATGAGAAGTTACTCCAGCCACAGGCGGGAGCGCAGGTCTTCAGGCAGGGCAGGTAAGTGTGGGGTGTTTCTTGTTATCGGGCCTGTTCCGGCCCTTGTGTCATCGTTCTGCCAGCAAGGGCAGCGATGCGGCGCTAAGTTTAGCGTGAAGCCGCCGGATGACACAAGGAGGACGTCGTCCGGGCAAGGGTTATTTGGTGTCGATATGTCCCAGTTCCCGCTCCGGGAAGCAGAAGTTCCGCACGCGCTGCTTCAACTCTTTGGCTTCCGGGAAGCCCCCATCGGTTTTACGGTCCCAGATAATGTGCTCGTCAATCAAGATCTGATAAATGCCGCCGGTGCCTGGCACCAGGCTTACCGAGGCTAAATCGGTGCTGAACGTATGCAGTAATTCTTGCGCCATCCAGCCGGCACGCAGCAGCCAGTTGCACTGCGAGCAGTAGTGAATGGTGATGGCAGGTGAGGTTTTCATC
>LIDZ01010477.1_pt1 | contig 13579 bp, 4 predicted proteins | sample 644651 | NCBI WGS metagenome assembly LIDZ01 (sample SAMN03856242, study PRJNA289617) | food metagenome | isolation source: wine grapes on drying loft during traditional withering process | host: Vitis vinifera cv. Corvina | place: Italy: Gargagnago di S. Ambrogio di Valpolicella | collected 2014-01
ATACTTGCACCCACCAGCAACGCGCCGATCAGGAACAGGCTGTTGATGGTCGTGGCATCCAAGGGCGGTACTCCAGAAAACGAATTCAAACAGACGAGGGCGCGAACTGACCATGCAGTCCGCGTGCCAAGGGATTTAACCTGTTGAATTGCATGGCTGTCAAAGCGTAATTCCAGATGGGTGGGCTAATGTTGCCGCAGGGCCCGCCCTGCCACTCGCATGCCGCTGTGCATACACGTTTCCCAGATGACGGCGGTAATACCTATTTATGCCAGTCACTGGCGTGGACTCTGGTCACCTTCTTTTTCTATCCAGAAGAAGTGATCACCATGAACGTCCAAGCCCACCCATTACCCGAATCGGATGAGCGTCAGCTCAAAAAAATGGCGAGCCGTTATGTCGCCGATTACCCCGATCTCAACGCGCTGGCGAGGTCCGCTGCGCAGAACATCATTTTCAGGCACACCGGTAAGCATCTGGATCCTGATCAGGTGTATTGGCATCGTTTCTCAGCCGCCAGCAGCAGTTCACGGTCTTTTACCGGATGGCAGCATGCTGGTAAGGCGGTGGCGTCGATGACGATGACCGAGTTGGTGATTCGCCGTTTCGACGTTAGCGAGCAGCAAGCCCCGGACGAGCTGGCGGTGTATGGCGGTTTCTACACTGACGGCCCCGAACATGGCGTTTTCAATGAACAGAATGAAGTGCGCATGCTTCCGGCAGAGGTGCTCAACGATTTCTGGGCCCTCGATTTCAGTGCGGGCTACCGGCGCCAGATGGACCGGTTCTGGGCTCAGCACAGCGACAACTTCTGCGTGCTTGCCAAGGTGCGCTACTTGGCGTCTGCGGGAGAAAGCCTGAGCAGAGGTCTGTTGTCGGCGACGGATTTCGACGCACTGCGCAGCGCCCTGACTGCCGGGGGTGACTCTGTGACGCTTGAGCAGCTGCGTGAGCCCGCGCCTGCGACGTCAGCGGTATCGGTGTTCCATCTGGAACTGGGCGCGTTCAAGGCTCGGGACATTTTGCGTGTTGTCGATGAGGGTGGCCGTCAGATCCTCTATGTCTGCGGTGCGCAAACCCCTTTCTACTGCTTCGATACCCATCAACAGGTGTACGAATGGTTGAAGGCGCAGTTCCTTTCCCTTGGCACTCGAGAGGCTATTTGCGCTCGCTTTCTGCATTCGGCGAGCGATTGGAACACGCACCGCGGTGCGTTTCAGCGCGATGTGACTCAACTGCTGATGAGCGACCACGATAACGCGGGGGTCGATCGACTGGTCAATCGCGGGGCGGCACCGATTCCGGGTGATCCGTTCGCCTATCTTCGTGATGTCGCCCGTCACGACATGACCGCTGACGCCACCACCCTGCTGACCGATAACAGCGATCTTCGCAAGCAGGTCTGGCTGGGGTATCTGAACGCCTTTCTCTCCGTGTTCGGCAATCTGGCGCCGCTGGGTTGGCCGCTGGCATTGGCTGTGGTGGGCGCGAGCCTGATCAGCACCGGATTAAGCATCGATCAGGCGGTCAACGCTAAAAACGCCGAACAACGCAGGCGGGGTATCTTGGGCGCCATCGCCAGCGCTATTTATCTGTTCGTGAACCTGCCGCTGCTGTCGCGCCTGGGGGCTGATGTCAGGGAACCCATGAGGCCCCGAAGCCCAACGGGGCTGAGCGCAGGTGCCGATGCCATGCCGACTCCCGTCGCGACCGATCCTTTGTCCGGCATGAGCAACAACGTTGTCCTTGAATCGCTGACGCCGGTCTCGGAGCAAGGGCTCCATGAAGGGACATATCGGCTGGGCAATGGCGAGACATGGGCGTTCATCGACGGGCAGGCGCATCGTTTGAGCCTCGATGAAAGCCTGGGCAGCTGGGTCATCGTCGATCCCCAGAACCCGTTTGCGTTCAGTGGCAGATGCCCGGTTCGGTTCGATGGGCAAGGCCGGTGGGAACGGCTTCCCATCCCGGGCCTTGCTGGCGGTGCACCCATGGACGCCGGCGCCCGGGCGGTCACTTCGCCGCCTGCGACGCCCTTTTCCAGCGTGCAATCGGCATTCTGGGATCGCTTCATGCAGCTCAACCTGTTTGATGAGCAGCTGTATTCCGAGGCCGCTCTGGCCCGGCAAAAGGCCGTGGTGGAAGTGTTCTGCATGGAGCCACAGGAAATGGTCTCCACCGACTCCGAGGGTGAAGACGTGCATTTTGATCAGTGGGGCGCCAGACATCGGGTGTTCAAGACCGCAGACGGTGAATACGTCGGCTCTTCCATCAAGCACTACACCCACGAAGACGATGCGTATAACCAGTTTTTGCGAACCGGCGTGGCGATCTATTCCGATCAAGTCGCGCTGGTACAAAAGCTCGTCGAGGACGTCAGCACGCTGGGGTACAACAACGACGTCGCACTGTATCGCGGCGGCAGTGGGGCGCGTGGTACGTCGGGGGCCTTTTTTCGCACCGGCGAGGTGACCGTGGGCGATGTGCTGGTCAATACCGACATCACCTCGTTCAGCGAAAATCCCTATCAGGCGCGCACTTTTGCCAGCAGTCAGGCAGGCGCCCATGCCAGTGCCACGAATACCCCGGTCCGTTTCGACGACACCAGCGTGGTGTTTGTGCTGCCGGAAAAACAGTACTTGAGCGCGGCACCCATCGCGCCGTTCTCCGCGAGCCCGGACGAGGCCGAGGCTATCTTTTTGCCCGGGCACTATTTTCAGATCGACAGCATCGAGCAAGTGATCGGGACGTTTTACCGGTTCATGAAAGTACAGCTGCGCGAAGTCACCGGTCCGGTCCCGGGCCGAAAATTGCTCGACATGCGAACCGCAGAGCCTTTCAGTCGCCAGGGTTACGCGGCCCGACTGGGAAGCGCCGGGCGGGTGTTGGTCGATTGTTTTTTCCCGTCTCAACAACCCTGAACTGCCTGCTCATTTCGTTAGCAATAATTATCTATGGCGGCCCGCCGTGCCTGTCGGTGGACTCTAAGGGCTCACTCACTGACAGGATGTCGGGTTATGAAAGACAGAAAGGATACGACCGCTCCGCAGCGCAGAGCTGACGCGCTTGGGCGCAGCCGCGACAGCTCGCGACCTTCGGGCTGGGGTGGCCAGCGAGGCGAAGACTGGGGAGACAGTGGCAGGAATGAGCCACCCGTGCCGCGCGACCAAGACGGGTGGCCCGTCGAGCCTGCCCCCGGGAAAGAAGTCGACGCTCACGCCACGCTGCTGAGCGACTGGCTCGGTCAGCAGCACGTGCGGTACGAATCGCCCCATGACTACGCACGCACGCAGGCGCAAGCCTACCTGCTCCAGCACTTCCCGGAAGAAACTGACCCTGATGAATTGCTGATCACCACGCTGTACCTCAATGGTCAGGATGCTGCGCCCCAGCGAGCCAACATCGCTCACGCCTTCACGCTGACCGACGCGCTGATGCATAACTGGCAGCAGGCAGGTAACGGCGACTGGTTTGATCATCTGGGTCACGTGCAGTCGTATCGCGAGGGAGGGTATCCCGCACGTGTCTCGACCACGCCTCTGAACCTTCCGGATTGTTTCGCCTATGAGGCCGTTTATCGCAGAACCTCCCCGCAGCGATTTGATGCCTCCACCCACACGTCCATCGACCCCAAGGCGTTCAAGGCCTTCGTCTGGGATAACGCATTGCTCGATCACTACGAGAGGACGCTCGACACGTTCTGGAAACAGCATGGCGGTGACTACAACCTGCTTCTCAAGGCTGCCTTGCTCAAGTCAGCCTACATCCAGCATTCCGAAGGCTCGATGAGCCAGGAGGACAAAGCGCTGGTGCTCAAGTCCCTGGGCCTCGATCCGTCACAAGCCTGGGAGCAACTGACATTCGAATCATTCCGCGATGCACCTCTTTCCCATGCGTTCACGTTCCGCGAACTCATTCTGTATCGCTATGCAGCGACCGACATCATTGTGATCAGGGATGAACAGACAGGCCGGCTAGTGGTTTATATCCCCGGCAACTCGTCGCCTTTTCATGGCTTCAACGATCTCACAGCGCTACAGAACTGGATCGCGCTGCAGTGTAAAGACCCCCGCAAACGGCAGGCCCTGGAGCGTCACTTCAAACTTGAAGACGACAGCGACGGTCTTTTTCTGAGCGGTCTCCATACGACGCTGGCCGGTCTTGCGGTCTTTCCGCACCTGCTGAACGGTGCGACAGGCAGTTGGCCCCCTTATCGGGAGATCGCGCTCGGTGCCGCACTTTCCCCTTGGCCGTTTTCCCACTTTCGCCAAAGCCTGCAGGATCGGCAGCGCTCTGATGCGGCGCTGAGTATTCGCACGCAAAGCGACTACCGCAAAGAGGTGCTCGCGCAGCGGTTGTCCACCGCCATCAGCGTCACGGGAGCCATCGCAATGGTCGTGCCCGAGCTGTGGCTGCCATTGGCGGCGATGTCGGTCGCGCTTCTGGGGCTAGGGGCAGACGAGGTGATTGAGGGCAAGACCTATGAAGAACGAAAAAACGGTGTTGGCCGCCTTGTCTTCGGTGTTTTGAATGCGGTGCCGGCCATTGCCCAGGGCGCCGTGGAGATTATTGACGCAGCCGCTGCGGCGCAGCGTGCAGGCGAAGTCGTTCCGGGTGCGGCAGATGAAGTGGGGCAGGTGATCGACAGTCGGAGCGCCGAGCAGAAAGCGGCAGCGTCTGCACAACAGCAGGAGATCGATGAGGAGATTGCGCAGCAGGCGCACGAGCGAGCCAACGAAGATGCAAGCGCACGAGAGGCCCGACTGGCGCAGGAAGAGCACAGTCGCCTGCTGCGCAAAACCCAGCACGAAGCAGGTTATGACAGCGCGAAGGCGTTTGGTGTTGAGCCAGAGGGCCTTCGATCGTTGCCCCCACGTTTACGAGCGGAGCTGACCCGGTTCGAGTACAGCGAGCCCCTTGATCTTTCGGGCAGCTGGACACGCGATGACGTCGGCGCCGTGTACAAATCCGTCGATCCGGCGTCAGGCGAGGCCGTTTATTTCGCCAGGATTCATTCGAAGATCTACCGGGTCGAGCGGGTCGATTCGGTCAAGCAGTACCGGATTTTCTCTCCCGAAGATGCGGCCATCAAAGGTCCTTATATCAAGCGCCTTAATGGGTTCTATTCAGACCTGGACCTGAGGCCTGGACTGCGGGGAGGGGAAAGCTATGGCGATGCCGTCACAGCGGCTTCCACGAAAGACCAGGGCGTGACTGCACCTGTCGAGCGCGTTCGGGCACAGCCCCGGGTTCAGATCGATGTGCCGATGGACGGCATTGAGCAGAGGACGCTGACTGACAGTGCCGGTCATCAGGTCCATCGGTTTTACGCCATGAATACGCCGGAAGGTACGGGCGTGTATTACGATGCTGACGTCGCGTGCTGGAGACATAAAGTCACTGAGGAGCTGCTTTGGCTGGATAACAACGGCAAGTGGAGCGTGGGGGACGAGCGTCGTTATCTGAGCGTCAAAGGCCGCCTTCGCGCCGGTGTGAATGACACGGTTTACACATTTCCGCGGCTGCCAGGCGTGTCTGCGAAGTCTTTGCCCATCGATCGTACGATTCATCAGATCTGGCTAGGCGATGGATTGCCCGGACCAGACCTGATCGAAACGATCAAACAGAACATCAGGACCAGTCCGGATCTCAAGTTCGCACTTCATGTCGATATCGATTACTCCGCAACAGTGGACGGCTTGACCGCCGAGCAGCAGTTGCAGGCTGAATTTTCCAGCTTTCCCCAGATGACCATTTCGAGCCTCCAGGACGAGCAGTTCTTCGATGGCTTTTCCCTGTACGAACAGGAAAGTGCCGAGCCGTACGCCTACTTCCGTCATGGCCAGAACCAGAACCTTGCGGCCGCTGCGGATGTGCTCAGGTACCGCCTGATCAGGGAGTACGGGGGCATCTACATGGATTGCGATGATGTCCTGGCCCAGTCGTTCAAGGGCCAGGCACTTGCCGCAGGCCCTTCCGATGTGCTGGTGGGCAGGTCAGTCAACTCCGAAACGCTCATGCACGTCGGCCCTGCAAACAGTCACTTTGCCAGCCATCGGGATAATCCGGTGCTCAGAGCGATGGAGACAGCGTTGCACCAGAGATTCAAGCTGGGGGAAGAGGCGTTGAGGGCCCTCAAACATTCGTCCTCGGACGCCAAGAGGTATCTCGCCGAAGTGTCCCGTATCACGGGACCCGGTTTGTTCCTGGACGTCATTAAGTCGTCCCGGCCCGATTATGCGGGGCTGCTGACCGGAAACTATCGGGCGACCAGCAACATACTCTCCGTCGCGTATTCGGAACGTCTGGAGGAAGTGGAGCGGTTTTATCTGCCCTTCGCCAACCGACTGAAAATCGAGCCGGGTGGCGAAAACCTCCGGGGAGAGGCGGCGGGCCCCACTGAGGGCGTCTCGATCGTTGATCTGCCCGAGGTCCTGCCACCGACCCAGAGTGGTTTCCTGCAGCCGGATGCCCCCGCGATCAAGGTGGCGATTCCCATCGACGGCGTCAGCACGTCTGGCGGGCGTTATTCGATCATGATCGATGGCAGACAGCGCGGGGTCATTTACGATGACGACGCGAAAACCTGGAAGCTTCCGGGCACCGACTCAAGAGGGCTGAGGCTGGACCAGAATGGAGACTGGCAGTCGCGAAGCGTGCTGGATGAACCCCAGCCTATCAACCCGCACGCCAACGTCGAGGTGGTCGAACTGCCACGGCTGCCCACGATGCCCACTCACCTCAAGCCGATACCGAGAAAGATTCACTACATCTGGGTGGGCGATCAGCCGCTGGAGGAAGCCCGCATGGAAAACCTCATCAGAAACGCAAATCGCAGCCCGGATTTTCAGTCTGTTTTGCATGTGGATGTCGACAGTAAGGAAACGCTGAATCGCATTCGCGCAAGCGTGAAAAGTCGTGCGCCGTCGCTGGCGGTGTCGAACCTGCAGGATGAGAATTTCTTCGCCGCGTTCCTTCGCGGCAGGCATCAGGCGCTGTATCGCGAGGCACGAGGCGGTGCAGGTAAAAACTATGCTGCCGCCTCCGACATCCTCCGTTATCCCCTGATCGACGCCTACGGAGGCATCTACATGGACTCCGATGATGTGCTGACCGCTTCCATCAACGGTGTTCATCTTGAGGCGGCCCATGGCGACTTGCTGCTCGGCAAAGCGGTTGCTGTGCCCTCGCTGGATTTTCGCGGCTATGGCAATAGCCTGTTCGCCAGTCATGCGGGAAACCCTGTGCTTGCTCGTCTCAGCGAAGAGCTGGCCTTGCGAAACCAGGCGCAGCCCGGGTTTTTCGAGACGCCCCCTCCCACGGTTGATCGTTCCACGCCGGTCACCGAGTTGCTGACCTCGCAGGCGATGAAGGGGTACCGCAAAACCGTGTTCGAGCTGACGGGCCCGGCGCTGTTCAACGATGTGTTGCGAGAGCAGCGGCCGGACTACTATCACCTGGGCATCGATCCGCCCAGTCACCTGCCCGTTCGCTCCGCCGCGTTTCAGCGGCAGCTGGAAGCATTGCAGGATCACTTCTTCCCGTTCAAACGCAAAGCGCCTGTCGAAATCGGAAATGGACACGACTGGTAGCAGGTGAGCGCGGCACTCAGAACCACGCGTCGTGCATCGTCAGGCACGCATCATCCCGGCGCTCGAGGATCGCCAGTTCATGATGGCAGCCCGGTACTTCCCATGTCAGGAAGTACCGGGCGGCCTGCAACTTGCCCTTGTAGAAGTCGCTATCGGCTTCGTCGTTCTTCTCCAACCCTTCCTGGGCGCGAATCGCCTGCGCCAGCCAGCGCCAGCCAATCACTGCATGCCCGAACGCCTTCATGTACAGCGCCGAGTTGGCCAGTGTCGCGTTGACCTTGCCCTGGCTCAGATCGGTGAGCAATCCAAGGGTGACCCCTTGCAGGCGGGCGACCAGTTGCTCCAAGGGTTGTCGCAATACCGTCAGCGATTCATGGGCCTGCGCGCGCTCGCAGGTATCAGCGATCAAACGAATCAGTTGCTTGAGCCCGGCGCCTCCGTTTTGCGCCAGTTTCCGGCCCAGCAGGTCCAGCGACTGAATGCCGTGGGTGCCTTCATGAATCGGGTTCAGGCGGTTGTCGCGGTAGTACTGCTCCACCGGGTACTCCCGGGTGTAACCATGGCCGCCGAGAATCTGGATCGCCAGTTCGTTGGCCTTCAGGCAAAACTCCGAGGGCCAGGACTTGACGATGGGCGTCAGCAGGTCGAGCAGCTCGTGGGCGTGTTTGCGCACCTCCTCGCTCTCGCCCGTTTGCGTGTCGTCGAACAGGCGAGCGGCGTACAGACCCAGGTCAAACGAGCCTTCGACGTAGGCTTTTTGCGTCAACAGCATACGTTTCACGTCGGCGTGCTGAATGATCGACACCGGCGCGCCGTCCGGTGACTTGCTGTCAGGCAGCCGGCCCTGGGGGCGTTCGCGGGCGTATTCCAGTGAATACAGATAACCGGCATAACCCAGCATGACTGCGCCCATGCCGACGCCGATGCGCGCCTCGTTCATCATCTGAAACATGCAGCTGAGGCCTTGATGGGGCTTACCAACCAAGTAGCCGACGCAGTTGCCGTTGTCGCCGAAGTTCAGCGCGGTAGACGTGGTGCCGCGCCAGCCCATCTTGTGAAACAGGCCGGCCAGGATGACGTCGTTGCGCTCACCGAGGCTGCCGTCGTCGTTAACCAGAAACTTGGGGACGATGAACAGGGAAATGCCTTTAACGCCCGCTGGTGCGTCGGGCAGTTTGGCGAGGACCAGGTGGACGATGTTTTCGGAGAGCGGGTGATCGCCGCCCGAGATAAAGATCTTGTTGCCGCGCAGGCGATAGCTGCCGTCTGCGGCGGGCTCGGCGCGGGTGCGGATGTCTGACAGCGACGAGCCCGCGTGGGGCTCGGTCAAAGCCATAGTGCCGGAGAAGCGACCCTCGATCATCGGTTGCAAAAAGCGCCGCTTTTGCTCATCGGTGCCGAAGTTTTCGATCAGATTTGCCGCGCCCATGGTCAGGAAGGGGTAGGACGCCGTCGCGGCATTGGCGGACTGGAAGTGGGCAAAGCAGGCCTGAGAAAGCAGGGTCGGCAGCTGCATGCCACCGGCTTCGAAGTCCCGGGCGGCATTGAGAAAACCAGCCTCGAGGAAAGCGTCCACGGCGGGTTTTACTTCCGGGATCAGCACCGCTGCGCCGTTCTCATAGCGCGGCTCGTTCTCGTCGTTTTTACGGTTGTGGGGCGCGAAGTATTTCTCCGCGACGTTGCGTGCCGTGCTGATCGCCGCATCGAAGGTTTCCCGACTGTGCTCTGCGAAACGCTCGCGTTGGGTCAGCGCCTCGGCGTCCAGCACTTCATACAGCTCGAAAGCCAGATTGCGGGAACTGAGCAGCGTCTCGGACATGGCGGCGTACCTTTCTTGGGAATGCCGTCGAGTCTAAGAGGGGTTATATGAAGTGAATAGCAAGATTGATTTGGGTGATGCTCGGGCAGAACGATGAGTTAGGGGCAGTTCAACGTGGGACCGGCTCTAGCCCGGAAGATCTCCTTACCTACGCATGGCAAGGTTGTGAATGGGCGGAGCCCTTTCAAAGGCCAAAGCCGGTCCTGCCGACCCCCCTGAAATAATCAGATCCAGGTTTTCCTAACATCTGCTCAATAGACCACGTCTGAAATACATTGTTTGTCGAGAGACATTTCATGGTCTGGTCCTGCTCGAAGCATAACTTATTAGATTAATTGGCGATTAACCTTATAGCCAAGCATCTTATAGTGGCGGTCAATACTTTGTTTTTCATAAGTTTCAGCGATTTTGAAAATGGCTGGGTGTTTTTTATATGTGCGAAAGAAATGCTGTCGGCTAAGCTAAATCAAGTACCAGTTTTTTGTCTGGTGCGGAAAAATTTTTATGATTCTTACAGGAGTATTAATTATGAGTGACGTAAGGAATGATCAAGTTCGAGCCGATCTAGCCCCCGCGAAGTTGGATTTTACTGACCCTTCCGGCGCCGCCATGGTATTGGATTCCATCGAGTTGCTACCGTCTGAAGGTATCCGATTCCAGGCGCAGGGGCCCAAAGCCAATGCGAGTTCCGAGATTATGACGCCGCCTCTGTCTTTCCCTCTTAAATGGACCATACCGAATCATGTGATAACGCAGAATGCAGGGCTTTTAGTCCAGCTTAGCTACTGGATAGGTGACCCTCTGTCTGGGCAGGGTTATGAGTCTCCGGGAGTGGGTATTGTTTTGGTGACTTTTCCGGTCTAAAAATGTTGCTCTGCGCGTGCATGGGTGACTGTCAAGGTGTAAATAAAAAAGAGTGCCTAGGCACTCTTTTTTATTGCCAATCAAACCATCAACCAATCGTCATTAAACTCGCGTTACCGCCCGCTGCTGCGGTATTCACGCTCAGCGCACGCTCGATCACCAGGCGCTCCAATGCAATGTTGGTTTCGCCTTTGGACAAGCCGTGAACGCCGACAATAGCGCCGCTGCGTTGAGCGACCTGTTCGCAGATGGCGCGCAACTGATCGGAATCACCGTGGTGCAATACCGCGTCAATGGCGACCTCGTCCTTGTGCCAGTCGGCGACCAGCTTGATGCGCGACTGAACGTCCTTCGGCAGACGGTTGCGCAGCGACTTGGCCGGCTCAACGTCCGGCACGATCGCCGTGCTGCCCACCGCCATCACGGCGGCCAGTTGCGCCAGCAGATCCGTCTCATCCTCGGCCAGGCACAACACGTGTTCACGGGGCAGGATGCTGTAACTATTGCGCTCGCCGGTGGGGCCCATGAGCGTGCGGGTCACGCCGCTTTGGGATTGCTCGGCGAACTGGCTGCACAGCGCTTCCAGGCCGCTGAATTGCTGAGTGCCTGCCCAGGCGTTGAGCGCATTCAGCGGTTTGAGCATCGCCTCTTGCATGCGGGTGTCCGGCGCCTGCTGTGCATCGCGGGCGGCGAAGGATTTCTGCACGGCGTCGGCGGGGCGCGTCGACAGCAAACGGTACAGATACAGCGGTCCACCGGCTTTCGGACCGGTCCCCGACAGACCTTCGCCACCGAACGGCTGCACACCCACCACGGCGCCAACGATGTTGCGGTTGACGTACATGTTGCCGGCGTTGACGTTGTCGATGACCTTGGCGATGGTCTCGTCGATGCGCGTGTGCACGCCCAGTGTCAGGCCATAACCGGAGGCGTTGATCTGGGCGATCAACGTGTCCAGCTCACGGCGCTTGTAGCGCACGACGTGCAGTACCGGGCCAAAGATTTCCCGTTGCAACTCGTCGAAGCTGTCCAGCTCGATCAGCGTCGGCATCACGTAGGTGCCCCGCTTGATCTCGTCGCTGTCGGCAATGGCGACCTGATACACAGTGCGGCCTTTGTCGCTCATGGCCTGAATATGTTTCTCGATACCGGCCTTGGCTTCTTGATCGATCACCGGACCGATGTCCACCGACAGGCGTTCCGGGTTGCCGAGGCGGCTCTCAGCCATCGCACCTTTGAGCATCTCGATGACACGATCGGCGGAGTCTTCCTGCAGGCACAGCACGCGCAGCGCTGAGCAGCGTTGACCGGCGCTGTCGAACGCCGAGGACACCACGTCGATGACCACTTGCTCAGTCAGCGCCGAGGAATCGACGATCATCGCGTTCTGGCCACCGGTTTCAGCGATCAGCGGAATCGGCCGGCCCTGGGCATCGAGACGGCCGGCGACGTTGCGCTGCAGCAAGCGGGCAACTTCGGTAGAGCCGGTGAACATGACGCCCTTGACGCGATCATCGCCGACCAGTCGCGCGCCAACGGTTTCACCCCGGCCTGGCAGCAGTTGCACCACGCCTTCGGGAATACCGGCTTCGAGCAGAATGCGGACGGCCTGCGCGGCAATCAGCGGTGTCTGTTCAGCGGGTTTGGCGAGTACCGGATTGCCCGCCGCCAGGGCTGCGGCGACCTGACCGCTGAAAATCGCCAGCGGGAAGTTCCACGGGCTGATGCACACCACAGGCCCCAACGGGCGGTGAGCGTCGTTGCTGAAATCATTGCGCGCCTGCACCGCGTAGTAGCGCAGGAAATCCACGGCTTCGCGCACTTCGGCGATAGCGTTGGCGAAGGTCTTGCCGGCTTCGCGAGCCAGCAGGCCCATCAACGGCTGAATCTCGGCTTCCATCAGGTCGGCGGCGCGCTCAAGGATGGCGGCACGTTCGGCAGGCGGCGTCGCTTGCCAGATCGGGCCGGCGCTGAGGGCGCTGAGCAGGGCGTTATCGACGTCTTCCAGACTCGCTTCCTGCACGTGGCCAACCACGTCACGCAGATCGGACGGGTTCAGGACTGGCGCTTCAGTGCCGACGCTGACCGGGCTGCCCAGCATCGGGCCGGCCTTCCAGTCGTTGTGCGCCGTGGCGAGCAGGGCCGAAGACAGCGACGCCAGACGATGTTCGTTGGCCATGTCGATGCCGGCCGAGTTGGCGCGTTCGCTGCCGTACAGGTCGCGGGGCAACGGAATGCGCGGGTGCGGCAGGCCGAAACCACCTTCCTGAGTCGCCATGCGCTCGATGCTGGACACTGGGTCGGCCACCAGTTCCTGTATCGATATGGACTGGTCGGCGATGCGGTTGACGAAGGAAGTGTTGGCGCCGTTTTCCAGCAGTCGACGCACCAGATACGCCAACAGCGTTTCGTGGGTGCCGACCGGTGCATACACCCGGCACGGCCGGTTCAGCTTGCCGTCGGCGACTTTGCCTACGACCTGCTCATACAAGGGCTCGCCCATGCCGTGCAGGCACTGGAACTCGTACTGACCGGGGTAATAGTTCTGACCGGCAATGTGGTAAATCGCCGACAACGTGTGGGCATTGTGGGTCGCGAACTGCGGGTAGATGACTTCCGGCACCGACAGCAGTTTGCGCGCGCAGGCGATGTAGGAAACGTCGGTGTAAACCTTCCGCGTGTAGACCGGGTAGCCTTCCAGGCCCTCGACCTGAGCGCGCTTGATTTCGCTGTCCCAGTACGCGCCTTTAACCAGACGGATCATCAGGCGATGACGGCTGCGGCGTGCCAGGTCGATGACGTAATCGATCACGTAAGGGCAGCGCTTCTGATACGCCTGAATGACAAAACCGATGCCGTTCCAGCCGGTCAGTTGCGGTTCGAAGCACAGGCGTTCAAGCAGATCCAGCGACAGCTCCAGGCGGTCGGCTTCTTCGGCATCGATGTTCAGGCCGATGTCGTATTGCTTGGCCAGCAAGGTCAGCGAAAGCAGGCGCGGGTACAACTCGTCCATCACGCGCTCGTATTGCGCCCGGCTGTAACGCGGGTGCAGGGCGGACAATTTGATGGAGATGCCCGGCCCTTCATAGATGCCACGGCCGTGGGAAGCTTTGCCGATCGAGTGGATGGCCTGCTCGTAGGACGCCAGGTATTTCTGCGCGTCGTGCTCGGTCAGCGCTGCTTCGCCGAGCATGTCGTAGGAATAACGGAAACCTTTCGCCTCGAACTTGCTGGCGTTGGCCAGGGCTTCGGCGATGGTTTCGCCGGTGACGAACTGCTCGCCCATCAGGCGCATGGCCATGTC
>LIDZ01000475.1_pt1 | contig 13566 bp, 11 predicted proteins | sample 644651 | NCBI WGS metagenome assembly LIDZ01 (sample SAMN03856242, study PRJNA289617) | food metagenome | isolation source: wine grapes on drying loft during traditional withering process | host: Vitis vinifera cv. Corvina | place: Italy: Gargagnago di S. Ambrogio di Valpolicella | collected 2014-01
TTGTGTGTGGTTGAAGTAACCACGTCTGCATAAGGAACTGGGCTAGGATGTAAACCTGTAGCCACCAGACCGGCAATATGAGCCATATCCACCATTAATTTTGCGCCTACTTCATCAGCAATTTCACGGAAGCGGGCAAAGTCAATCACACGGCTATAAGCACTGGCACCGGCAATAATCAATTTAGGCTGATGCTTGCGAGCCAAAATACGTACGACTTCATAATCAATCACTTCAGTTGACGGATCAACTCCATAAGCCACAAAGTTGTAGGTTTTCCCGCTAAAGTTCACTGGAGAACCGTGGGTTAAATGACCACCGGCAGCTAAGTCCATTCCCAAAACCGTATCACCGGCTTCGATTAATGAAAGGTAACCTGCTTGGTTTGCTTGAGAGCCGGAATGTGCTTGAACATTCGCAAATTTTGCACCAAATAATTCTTTGGCACGATCAATGGCTAGATTTTCGACGATATCGACGAATTCACAGCCTCCATAATAACGACGTCCAGGGTAACCTTCTGCGTACTTATTCGTCAAAATGCTGCCTTGTGCTGCTTGGACAGCCTTCGAAACGATATTTTCAGACGCGATCAGCTCCACATTGTTTTGTTGTCGCTGCTCTTCTTTTGCTATGGCTTCCCATAAATCGGGATCTAGTGCTTGATAATTCAAATCCATCCTCACCTTTCATGATTGTTGTATCTAGTATACGCAAAGATTGCTCCATAATCGAATGTTTTGGCTAATTTTTTTCAAAATATTTTTGACCCGCGGCTTTTTTTAAGCGATTCATGTAGGCAGCGCCTAATTCACTCTCATCAAAAACCTGGGTTAAAATGACATCGCTTTGCCCTGCTTCGTCCAAAGCACGCAAGCCGCTGTACAAGCCGCGAGTGGCCGCTTCCACAGTGTCATCTTCAAAAATATAACGATCGGCAGTCGCAAATTTTTCGCCAACTGCAGGGCCGGCCAACAGTCCGACTTTTTGCTTCTCTTGCTGAGCCGATGCGATCGCTTGCTCCCAATCGTTTGCCCGTACCATCACAACAGGTGTATCTGGCGAGTAATGCTTGTACTTCATACCCGGTGCTTTTGGTGTTTCGCTTTCTTTAACCAAATGCTTATCCAAAAGCACTTCCGTTTGCAAAACAGCCTCCAGCTGTTCTTTCGTGATAGCTCCTGGCCGCAAAATGACCGGTACTTCTCCACTCAAATCCAGGACTGTTGACTCCACCCCTATTTGGGTGGCACCGTCATCTAATATCCCAGCGATCTTCCCTTTTAAATCATGAAAAACATGCTGGGCTGTGGTTGGACTTGGCTTGCCAGAAGTATTTGCACTAGGTCCTACCAGCGGTGCTTCGGTTTTCTTTATCAACTCAATCGTTATTTTATTGTCTGGCATTCGAAAGGCAGCTGTGGATAAGCCACCGGTTACAACGGCGCTCAGACTGTTTTTTTTAATCGGAAAAATTAACGTCAAGGGTCCAGGCCAAAAATGCTGAACGATTTTTTTCGTCAAGGAATGATACTTGTCCACAAAGGGTTCAGTCATCTTGAAGTCGGCCACGTGAACAATTAAGGGGTTATCGCTGGGACGTCCTTTGACCTGAAAAACCTGCTTGACAGACTCTGGCAAAAGCGCATCAGCGCCCAATCCGTAGACCGTTTCAGTTGGAAAGGCGACTAATTCCCCGCGCTTCAGCAATTCTGCCGCATAGGCCAATTCTTCTGCTTGAAATATTTTTGTTTCCACAGCTTTTCCACAGCTCCTTTTTTGCGATTTCCTAATCTATCAGTTACTTACTTAGAGATATCCACGGGTTGTGGATAATGATTTTGTCAAGTGTGCATAACCCTGTTGATAACTTTTCGTCGGCTTTCCAGCCTGTTAAATCAATGTTTTTTTATCATAACTAGGACTTAAAAATATTTTATCCCCAATTTTTATTAATCAAAATACGATGACCATTCGATCATTTTCAGATAAATCTTTTTTTACCTCAACTTGTTTATCAGGGAAAGCTTGCTGCATCATTTGACCCACCGCTTCCCCCTGCTGAAAACCAATTTCCAACAGCAGCATACCTTCTGGTTTCAATCGCTTCGGACTTTCCTCAGCAATCTTCTGATAGATCGCCAAACCTTCATTTTCCGCAAACAACGCTTGCTTTGGTTCAAAGGTCCGAACACTTTCATCCATCAGGACCCATTCAGCTGGACTGATATAGGGAGGATTGCTGATGATAATGTCTTGCAGTTCAGCAATCGGTGACAGCGTATCACCCAACTGGAATTCAATCTCGACCTTATTATTACGGGCGTTTTCTTGAGCCACTGCCAAGGCTTCTGCCGAAATATCCACCGCCGTTACTTGCCAGTCTGGACGAGCCAATTTCAAGCTGATAGCAATGGCCCCTGTTCCTGTGCCGATATCCACTACTTTAAGCTTAGTTTCCGGATTCTTTTCCAAGCATAACATAACCAGCTCTTCAGTCTCTGGTCGCGGGATCAGGGTGTCTTTCGTCACCTTGAAGCGATGGCCTAAGAAGTCGCTGTAGCCTAACATATATTGTGGGGGAAAATGGTCCAACAGCTGTTCCATGTCAGCTTGAAGTACAGCTTCCTCTGCCGGTGATATCTCCTCCCGCATGTGCAGCAGCCACTGAGTCTTGTCCCAGCCCTTGCGTTCAAGAAACAAGTACTCAATCGCATAGCCTTCTAAGCCGGCTTCCTCTAAAAAAGAAGAAGCCCTTGAAAGGACTTCTACGTAGGTTTTAGCCATTTTGCAGCTCTTCCAGTTTCTTCGTTTGATCAAACAGAATCAAGGCATCAATGATTTCATCTAATTTTCCAGTTAAAATCTGATCCAATTTTTGGATGGTTAAACCAATGCGGTGATCCGTTACGCGATTTTGCGGGAAGTTATAGGTACGGATTCGTTCAGAACGGTCTCCAGTACCCACAGCTGACTTCCGACTTGCATCGTATTCAGACTGGGCTTCTTGAGAAATCTTGTCGTACACGCGGGCACGTAAGACCTTCATCGCTTTTTCACGGTTCTTCAACTGCGAACGTTCATCCTGCATCGCTACAACGACCCCAGTTGGAATGTGAGTTAAGCGTACCGCAGAAGCTGTCTTGTTGACGTGCTGTCCACCAGCTCCTGACGCGTGGTAAATATCAGTACGAATATCTTTTTCAGCAATATCAATTTCGACTTCTTCGGCTTCCGGCATAATAACGACGGTTGCAGTAGAAGTATGAATGCGACCTTGTGATTCAGTGGAAGGCACCCGTTGTACTCGGTGTGCGCCGCTTTCGTATTTTAATTTCGAAAAGACACTGTCGCCGCTGATCATCATAATGACTTCTTTATAACCGCCGATACCAGTAACGTTGGCATCCATAACTTCAGTTTTCCAGCCTTGTGCTTCGGCATAACGTTGGTACATGTTGAACAAGTCTCCGGCAAATAAAGCCGCTTCATCGCCACCAGCCGCGCCGCGAATTTCCATAATGATGTTTTTATCATCGTTAGGATCTTTTGGCAATAGCAGGATTTTGATCTCTTCTTCTAAGACTTCTTTTTCTTTTTTCAAGTCAGACAATTCTTCTTTAGCCATTTCAGCCATGTCAGCTTCTAGACTTTCACCTAGTAATTCCTCGGTGTCGGCGATACCTTCCACTACTTCTTTATAGCGGCGATAAGTTTCAACCGTTTCGCGAATACTCGCTTCTTCTTTGGAAAGCTTCATGAACCGCTGAGTGTCAGTAACTACCTCTGGATCACTAAGTAATTCACCAAGCTCTTCATAACGATCTTCCATGCTTTGTAACTGATCGTACATTTATTCATCCTCCTTAATTTCCGGGTGCAGGTAATGCTTGCGGCAAACAGGGTAATAGGCTTCATTTCCGCCAATTTGGACCTGATCACCTTCATAAACAGGCTTGCCATCAATAAAATGCAAGTTCATCGTTGCTTTTTTGTGGCAGAACCAGCAAATCGTTTTTAATTCTTCTAATTTGTCTGCATACAATAACAGATACTTTGAACCTTCAAACAGTTCATTACGAAAATCATTTTTCAAACCAAAAGCCATCACTGGAATGCCCAGCTCATCAACCACTCGAGCAAACTCGATTACATGATGCTTCAGTAAAAATTGTGATTCATCCACTAAGATACAAAAAGGCTTATAATCCAGTGCCTTGATCGATTCATAAACATTCGTCTCCGCAAAAATAGGTGTTGCTGGACGTTTTAAACCAATTCGGCTGGCAATCATGCCTACACCATCTCTTGTATCTAAACCGCTGGTCATTAAAACAACTGGTTTATTTTGCTCTTCATAATTGTGGGCGACCTTTAGAATTTCAATCGTCTTCCCACTGTTCATTGCGCCGTATTTAAAAAAAAGCTGTGCCATCTCTTGTCACCTTTCACTTCATTCCTATCGTATTATAGCCGAAAAGCGGTATTTTTTACAGTCATAATTTCTATTCTCTCCTTATTCTCTAAAGAAGGGGAAAGTTTTTTGGCGAATTTTGACAATTTTTTAAGAAATTCAGTCTAAAACCAAGAACAAAAGAATTCCTCTTTCTTCTATTTCCAAGCGTGATATACTAGTGATAATTATTTGCTAGAAGGAGCCTGTCATTCCTATGAACTTATCACGTCGCCTGAACTTCTTAAAACGAAGCTTACGCAGGCTGGACAATCGATTTTCATCGATTCAAATTATCGTTTTCTACTATATTATTATGACTCTGCTATCCTTATTGCTCTTTTACTTACCGATCTTTCGTCAGCCAAACTCCCATGTCTCCTTTTTAGATATGGTTTTTATGGCAATTTCCACCGTTTCAGTGACCGGATTGACCACCTTTGATATCAATTCAGTGTTTAATGAGACTGGGGTCGTCTTGTTAGAAATCCTGTTCCACGTCGGCGGCTTAGGAATTATGATGATCAGCACCTTCTTTTTTATTGTTTCTAAACGTCGGATATCCCTGAAACAGCGTCAGCTGATCATGACGGATATGAATCAGCCCCGCTTGAGCGGAGTCGTCTTATTAATCAAGATTACCTTAACGATGCTTTTGTGCACTGAATTGATTTTTGGCACGATGTTTTCGATTTATTTTTATTTTATGGAGTATTACGCATCCATCGGTGAAGCGATTTTTTACGGCTTTTATCAGTCCATCTCAGCAGTCACCAACTCAGGCTTTGACGTGACTGGAAACTCGATTATTCCATTAGCCAATGACCATCTGTTTTTGATTGTCATTATGTTTTTGATTTTTATTGGCGGAATTGGTTTTCCGGTGTTGATGGACTTTTACGGCTGGGTGACTCATCGCCGCTCAGCTTCCAAGATTCCCTTTCGCTTCAGCTTGTTTTCAAAAATTGCCTTGTTGGCGTTTGTGGTTTTATTTGTGGGTGGGACGATTATTATTTGGCTGCTGGAGAAAAATCACAGTTTTAGTGACTTACCCGCCTGGGATCAGTGGCTCAATTCGGCTTTTTATTCCATGACTACCAGAAATGCCGGCCTGCAAATTCATGATTTGAATCAGTTTCAAAATACAACACTGATTATTTTCTCAATGCTGATGTTTATCGGTTGTTCACCTAGTTCTGTGGGTGGCGGGATTCGAACCACTACCATTGCAATCATCGGGTTGTATTTGTACTCTTTCTTGAAAAATGAAGAAGACATCAACATCTTTAATCGCCGGATTCCGCAAAATGATGTCCGTAAATCAGTGGTAGTCTTCATGCTTTCCATGGGGATGTGTTTCTTCAGTATTTTGTTTTTGACGGCCACCGAAGATCACTCGCTGATATCAATTATTGTGGAAGTGACTTCCGCATTCGGAACAACGGGTTTGTCTTTAGGCATTACCGATGACCTGTCTGCAACTGGAAAAATCATGATTGCGGTCTTGATGTTTATCGGTCGAATCGGCATGCTGTATACGCTGCTGCTGTTTGTACCGAAAGAAACTCGTGACTTGGGGTATGAATATCCTGAAGAAAAGATTATTATTGGGTAGGAGCTTTCTAGCTCCTGCTTTTTTTGTAGAATACTTAAGAATAAGAAAAGCTGTTTAAACTTTTTTTTCAAGTATGATAAGATAAACTAAATTTGTTTACAGACATGGAGGATGTGCAATGGGGTTACGAAGTCATCTGGCAATTGCTGCCGGCAAGACCTCCCAATGGGTATTAAAGACATTTTTTAAAGGTGGTTCCAGCTATCCTGGTCAGTTGGCCTTGAAGCTTGATCCGCATATTTTAGATACATTGGCGAAAGATTACAGTGTAGTTGTAGTCACCGGAACAAACGGTAAAACCTTAACCACTGCTTTAACGGTTAATATTTTAAAGCAGGAATTTGATCAAGTATTGACCAATCCAACCGGTGCCAACATGGCTCAAGGGATTGTTTCAACCTTTCTACAGGCGAAGGGCAAAAAAGGGGCCAAGAAATTCGCGGTACTGGAAATTGATGAAGCCAGCTTAAGCAAGGTAACAGAATACATCAAACCAGAGCTATTCTTGTTTACCAATATTTTCCGAGATCAAATGGATCGCTACGGGGAAATCTATACGACCTACAAAATGATTGTGGAAGGTGCTGCAAAATCGCCAAACGCTCCAATCATTTGTAACGGCGACTCACCGATTTTCAATTCCTTGGATACCGTGAATCCACGGAAATATTACGGCTTTGACCACTTGCCTGACCAAGAGCAGGAGGCGCATTACAACACCGACGGCTTATTATGCCCAAGGTGTCAGCACATTTTGCGTTATCAAATGATTACTTACGCCAACCTTGGCAAGTACTTCTGCCCGAACTGCGGCTTCCACCGCCCAGAGCTGGACTATAAATTAACCAAAATGCTGGATATGGACAATACGTCTTCAGCTTTTGTCATTGATGATCAGGAATACAAGATCGAAGTTGGCGGTATGTACAATGTCTATAACGCCTTGGCCGCAACGGCGGTAGCTGAGCATTTTAATGTTTCACCAGAAAAAATCCGTCAAGGCTTAGGCTACGACGAGAAAGTCTTTGGCCGCCAAGAAGAATTTACTATCGGTGATAAAAAATGTACCTTAGTTTTAGTTAAAAATCCTGTTGGTTTAAATCAGGTCATTGACATGATCGGGTTAGCACCTTATGCTTTTTCACTGGTTTCGTTACTGAATGCGAATTATGCAGACGGTATTGATGTCAGCTGGATTTGGGACGGCAGCCATGAAGCCTTCGCTGAGATGGATATTCCAGCCGTAATCGCTGGCGGGGATCGTCACACGGACATGGCCTTACGTTTGAAGGTTGCTGGCATTCCAGCGGAACGTTTGACTGAAAAAGAAAACCTAACCGATGTAATTGAAGCAATTAAGACAGTTCCAACTGAACATGTTTACATTCTGGCAACTTATACAGCCGTTTTACAGCTGCGTAAGGAACTTGCGCAACAAGGCTACATTGATGGGGGAATGGATCGTGGCTAATTATCAATTAACGATGGCACACTTATACGGAAACCTTTTGAATACTTACGGTGATAACGGGAATTTACTGATGTTTCAATATTACGCCAAGCAAATGGGCATCGAACTGACTACCGAAATTGTCAGCATTCATCAAGATTTTGATTCGCAAAAATATGACTTAGTCTTTATTGGCGGAGGACAGGATTATGAACAAGTGATTGTCTCCAAAGATATCCAAGACAAAAAAGCCGATTTGACTGAATACATTGAAAACGATGGCGTCATTTTGGCGGTCTGCGGTGGCTACCAATTGTTGGGGCACTACTACATTGGCGCAAATGGTGAGAAGATCAACGGCATTGGCGCTTTGGATCATTACACCTTAAGCCAAGACAATAACCGTTTCATCGGCGACGTTGTCATTCATAACGAAGAATTCAACGAAACCTATTATGGCTTTGAAAATCACAACGGCCGTACCTTCTTAGGTAAAGATGAGCGACCATTAGGTAAGGTCGTCCAAGGCAAAGGAAATAACGGCGAAGATGAAGGGGAAGGGGTCATTTATAAAAATGTCTATGGCACCTACTTCCATGGTCCGATTCTTTCCCGCAACAAAGCACTGGCAGTCAGACTGCTGCATACAGCTTTGAAGAATAAATATGGTGAAGATATCGTACTTCCTGAATTACCTGCTGAATAAAGAAAATGCTTGATCCTCAAACTGAGAATCAAGCATTTTTTTATTTCCCTGGCGTTGAAGCGATAATTTTCATTTCACCTTCTAATGACCACGTTTGAATAGCTGAAGGGAGAATGCAGCTGGAGCCTGGTTGCATTTCATAAGTTTGTCCGTCAACAATCAGATTGCCGTAGCCTTCCACAACTGTCATCAAGGTGTAATCACCTTCTTTAGTTAGAGAAAGACGACCAGCTACTTCCCATTCATACACGTTGAAGAAATCGGTTTTCAAATAGCTGATAATTGAAGACTCGCCGTGTTTGGTTTCTTGTACTTCTAATTCCGGACTAATTGCTGGAACAGTCGTCACATCAACAGATTGCTGAACATGTAATTCTCGTTTGTTCCCTTGTTCATCTTTGCGGTCATAGTCGTACACACGGTAAGTTGTATCCGAGCTTTGTTGGGTTTCCAAAATCAAAATCCCGCGACCGATTGCATGGATGGTCCCACTAGGCACATAGAAAAAGTCGCCTTTTTTAACCGGAATGCGGCGCAACAAACGTTCCCATTGGCCGTTTTCAATCATTTCAGCCAACTCTTCCCGCGTTTGAGCATTGTGGCCATAGACAATTTCTGAACCTGGTTTTGCATCAATAATGTACCAGCATTCAGTTTTGCCTAATTCGCCTTCGTGTTTCAAGCCATAGGCATCATCGGGATGAACCTGTACTGACAGGTCATCTTCCGCATCCAAAATTTTGGTTAGCAACGGGAAAACATCCCCTTCGGCATGGCCGAATAATTCCCGGTGCTCAGCCCAAAGCTTGTCTAACTGCCAACCTTTATAGGGGCCATTTTCAACAACGCTAACGCCGTGAGGGTGCCCACTGATGGCCCAATCTTCGCCGATACTGTCGTTAGGCAAATCGAAACCAAAGACGGTGTGAAGCTGATTTCCACCCCAAATCTTTTCTTGAAATACTGGTTTTAAAAATAATGGTTCCACGTCTATTACTCCTCTATTTTTGATATAGTACTGCATGTTCAGACAAATAGGCGGCTAAAATTTCATCCCGCTGACGCACATATTCTGCGCGGTGATCCTGCAGGTGCACCCGATTCGATAAAAATAGAAAAGCCGAGTGCTTCACGGGATTTAGCAGCATAAATGTGCCAGTGTAGCCTGTATGAAATAGTAACGGCTGATGGTGAGATGTGTACTTCAAATCCCAGCCAAGACTGCGTCCGTCATTGCCTGTCGGTGTCTGATCAGACAATAAAAAAGCAATGGTGCTTTCCTGCAAGTAAATCTTACCGTTAACGCTGCCAAAATTCAAATACATTTCGGTAAATTTCTTCAAATCTTTCATATTTGTAAATAAGCCAGCGTTTCCTGCATGCTCCGCCAGGACCCTAGCTTTAGGGTCGTGGGTAATTCCTCGCAACACTTTCCCATTAGCCAACTTTTCAGTCGGTACAAACCGATCATCAATTACCTCTGGCAAAAAACAACTGTCGCTCATTTCTAAAGGCTTCAGAATCTGCTGGCGAAAGATACTGATGACGTCTTCTTGATACAATTCCTCCAGCATAAAACCTAGCAGGATCGTACCTGCATCGGTATACTTTACTTGCTTGCCCAAATTTTCTCCCGACTGCAAGGTTAGATAAGCTGCCCGCAGCTCTTGCGCGTTCAACTGATCTCGCTTAGGAATATAGGTTTGGATGTCAGAGGTATGAGTCAACAAATGGCGTATCGTAATGCGTTCATCTTGAAAGTCTGGCAACAGCTCCTGCAAAGGCTGATCCCACTCAATCTTCTTTTCTTCCCACAGCTTCAGCAGCATCGTTGTTGTACAAATCACCTTCGTCAAGGAAGCAACGTCAAACAACGCATTCTCTTCCATCGAACGAATCACTGGTTCCACCTGTGCCAAGCCCAAAGTAGTTATTTGCTGCTGATCTCCTTCAATAAAGGAATACACCACTCCTGGAAATACACCCTGTTGCAATTTTTCTTCAATTAACTTTGTTGTCTTTGGATACATAAATCTTCTCCCATTAAGAAAGGCTTCGCAAACTCGCTCAGCTTTGGAGCACTAAGACTAAAATTTGGGGAAACTGCTCCTCAAGTTTATCCAAATTTTCGCTTAGTGCCGACAAAGCTAGTTTGTGAAGCCGGACACCATTAGAATTGGTTTAATCAGCTTTCTAATTGTGAATATCCTATACTTTCTTTAAAAATTCAAAAAAAACCGCGTTTTCACGCGGCAGCCTTACTATTTTAATACGAACCACCATTCGATGCCTACTGAATCGTAAATAGTGATTAAAGATTGTTTCTTATCGACAAAGAAGTCTTTGCCATTTTCATTTAAATGATCAATCAATGCTAGTAAATCATCCTTGCTGACAACAAATTGCAAGAAATCTAAGCCTAAGACTTCATCTGTCGGTTTACCAATAGTTCCGCCGCTTGCTTGTGTTAAGCCGACATGAAAGTCGCCGCGATTCAAGATGCGCAGGTTCCCGTTTTCTTCTTGGACCTTTAAGCCTAAAATATCAGATAAAAAGGCTTCTTGTTTTTCGATATCGCTGACGTTCAAGTGAACGCGGCCAAAAAAAGATTGATGAATTTTTTTCTTTTCTGTCGCTTCAGCCGCTAAAGCATCCACATCCATACTATTTGCTTTTTCGGTTGAACTTTTTTCATCTGGTGCATAAAAGACTTCAATTTCATTACCTTCTGGGTCGACTAATAAAATACCTTTTTCTTTGTCGGTCTTTAACGCATCTTCTACCGGATATTCATTCTCCTGTGCCCGAAACGCCACGTTAGCCAACTCTTCCTCATTTGGCACCGCCAAAGAGAATCGCTGCATTTTTTTAATTTCGCCTTGGTGATCCACAGCTCTGGGACTTTCTTCTAACCAAAGTAATTCGGTCATTGGTTCTTTGTAGCCTAAGATTGCTAATTCATTTTCTTCCCGCAATAAATGAAACCCGATAATATCCCGGTAGAAATGAATCATCAAATCACGATCTTTCACTCGAACCGCGATGGTTTTAAGTGCTAGATCACCCAAATTGAATTTCCCCATTTTATCTAATCCCTCCATATCATACTAATTTTACCTATAGCAAGGAAATACCGCAAGCGAAAGCCATTAAAAAAAGAGGATTACCGCAAAGTAACCCCCTTTTTCAGCAGCTTAAGCTGCGTTTTCTGAAAATTGACTATTATAAAGATCTGCATAGAAGCCGTTTTTCGCCATTAATTCATCATGGTTGCCGGTTTCTACAATGTCCCCGTGGTTCATTACAATGATATTGTCAGCATCACGAATGGTAGACAATCGGTGGGCTACCACAAAGCTGGTACGGTTTTCCAGCAGACGATTCATCGCTTGTTGAATCAGCACTTCGGTCCGTGTATCGACACTAGAAGTCGCTTCATCGAGAATCAAAACATCTGGATTGGCTAGAAAAGCCCGCGCGATCGTAATCAATTGGCGTTGCCCTTGGGAAATGTTACTGGCATCTTCATTCAATACCGTATCATAACCGTTAGGCAGCTTACGAACAAAATCATCCACGTGGGCGGCTTTCGCTGCTTCCACGATTTGCTCCTTAGTGGCATCATCATTACCGTATTTAATATTGTCATAAATACTTCCGGTAAACAGCCACGTATCCTGCAGCACCATCGAGAAGTGAGAACGCAATTCATCCCGACTAATATCTCGAGTGTCCGCACCTTCGTACTTGATGGAGCCGCCGCTAACATCATAGAAGCGTTCTAGTAAATTGATCATAGTCGTTTTACCAGCCCCAGTCGGACCGACGATTGCCACCATTTCACCCGGATTCACTTTCAAATTGAAGTCCTTCATCAATAAGCTGTCTTCGCCGTAACCGAATTGAACATGCTCGAATTCCACTTTGTAGGGACTGTTTTCTTCTACAGGAATACCAGAAGGTTCGTTATCCATTTCTGCTTCGTCCAACACTTCAAAAACCCGTTCAGCTGAAGCAACAGTGGATTGAATGGTGTTCATCAAGTTGGCAATTTGGGTAATTGGTTGCGAGAACTGGTTGGTATATTGCAAGAAGGCTTGCACATTCCCCAAGGTCATCGTCCCATTAGCCACTTTGATCCCGCCTAATACAGCCACAAAGACATAGCCTAAGTTTTTAATGAAATTCATCAAAGGCATGATAATCGCTGAAATAAATTGTGCTTGCCATCCGGACTTGTATAAGACTTCATTTTCTTTTTCAAAATTCACTTGATCGGCTTTTTCATGATTGAAGGTTTTGACAACTGTATGTCCAGCATACGTCTCTTCAACCTGATTATTCAACAGTCCCAGGCTCTTTTGTTGGCTGGCAAAGAAGCGTTGTGACTTAGGTGCAACAATCATTACCACAATCAAACTCAATGGCACAGTAGCTAATGCTATTAACGTTAGCTGCCAGCTGATGGTCAGCATCATAACCAGTACTCCGACAAAGGTCACGGTACTAGTAATCAGCTGCGTCAAGTTTTGCTGCAGCGTGCTGGCGATGTTATCCATGTCGTTAATGGCCCGCGACATAATATCACCATTGCTGTGGGTATCATAATAAGAAATTGGCACTCGGTTCATTTTTTCTTCTAAATCTCTCCGCAATTCAAAAACGGTCCGTTGTGAAACCCGGGTCATAATAAACTGTTGGAAGAAACTGAACAATGCTGAAGCCAAGTACAAACCGATAACAACTAAAATAATCTCGCCAATTCGCTCAAAATTAATCGGGAAGCTGGTAATTTGCTGACCCATTTGCATTTGCTGATAGCCTTCAGTTACCCCTTTAAATATTTCAGTTGTTGCTTCCCCTAAAATTTTAGGGGTTTGAATTTGAAAGATAACGGAAGTGATTGCTAAAACAACTACCGCAATGATCGCTACCATTCTTTTAGACATGTAGGAAAACAACCGTTTAATGGTTTTCCAAAAGTTCTTAGGTTTCGGTCCCTTAGCACCCATATTGCGGCCGGGTCCGCCACCCATTCTTGGTCCTTGTGCCATTACATGTCCTCCTCTCGCAGTTGTGATTGAACAATCTCTTTATAGGTTTCGTTGGATTTCATTAATTCATCATGGGTTCCTTTACCGACTAGTTTTCCTTCGTCGATGACTAGAATAATATCGGCATCCATAACAGTGCTTACACGTTGTGCCACAATTACAACGACACTTTCGGTAATTTCCTTCAGCAAAGCTGCTCGCAATTTAGCGTCTGTCTTAAAGTCTAAAGCGGAGAAGGAATCATCGAAGACATAAATATCTGCGACCTTTACTAAGGCACGAGCAATC
>LIDZ01015802.1_pt2 | contig 13564 bp, 10 predicted proteins | sample 644651 | NCBI WGS metagenome assembly LIDZ01 (sample SAMN03856242, study PRJNA289617) | food metagenome | isolation source: wine grapes on drying loft during traditional withering process | host: Vitis vinifera cv. Corvina | place: Italy: Gargagnago di S. Ambrogio di Valpolicella | collected 2014-01
TTGGCTGAAATGCAGGTCGCCTACCGACAGCCCGGCGCCCTTGACGTACACCGGGAAAAACACCTTCGAGCCGCGGGACAGGTCCTTGATATCGCAGTTGCCACCGTGCTCGCGTGGCGGCACGGTGCGGGCGCCTTCTTGGGCGGCCTTGTCGCGGGCTTCGCCCTTGAGCTTGCCCATGTGCGCGGTCGGTGCCATCGGCGGGTTGGCCAGCGGCGGCACGCGGGTCGGGTTGGTATCGATCAACTCCTGCTCGCGGCGGTTCCATTCGGCGAGCATCACTGGGTCCGGCAGGCAGCCAATCAAGCCGGGGTGGATCAGGCCTGCGAACTCGACACCCGGAATATGCCGCGAACTGGTGTACACCCCCTTGAAGTCCCAAATGGCTTTCTGCGCCAGAGGAAAGTGATCGGTCAAGAAGCCCCCACCGTTCTGGCGCGAGAAAAACCCGTTGAAGCCCCATTGCGACTCCGCCTTGGGGCCGAGGTCGAGCAGGTCGACCACCAGCAGGTCACCGGGCTCGGCACCGTGGACGCCCACCGGGCCCGATAGGTAATGCACGGTAGACAGGTCGACGTCACGCACATCGCTGGCGTCGTCGTTATTCTTGATCGCCCCGGCGGTCCAGTCGTAGGTCTCGAGGATAAAGTCATCGCCCGGGTTGACCCAGCACGCCATCGGAATGTCCGGGTGCCAGCGGTTATGCACCTGTTCGTTCTCGGTGACGGGCTGGTCGAGGTCGACTTTGATCAGTGTTTCAGTCATGGCATGGCTCCTGAGTGATAAAAAGCGGACCTGTCACACCGACAGGTAACGGCTGATGGTGGCTTCGTCGACGTTGGCGCGGGTTTCCTCGACCACGAAGCGACCTTTCTCGATGACCAGGAAACGGTCGGCGATATCGAGGGTGAACGACAGCACCTGCTCGGAGACCACGATGGTCAGGTCGCGCAGGGTGCGGATGTCCTTCAGGGTGCGGGCGATGTCCTTGATGATCGACGGCTGGATGCCCTCGGTGGGCTCGTCGAGCAGCAGTACCTTGGGGTTGGTGGCCAGCGCGCGGGCGATCGCCAATTGCTGCTGTTGGCCGCCCGAGAGATTGCCGCCCTTGCGCCCGCGCATGTCGTAAAGCACCGGGAACAGGTCGTAGAGGTCCAGCGGGACCACACCTCGCGCCGCCGCTGGCAGGCCGGTCTGGATGTTTTCCAGCACACTCATGGCCGGGAAGATCATCCGCCCCTGGGGCACGTAGGCCATGCCCTGCGCCACGCGGGCATGGGTCTCGAGGCCAGACACCTCGACGCCATCGACCTGCACTTGGCCGCGCCATTGCGGCAGCACACCCATCAGGCTCTTGAACAGCGTGGTCTTGCCCATGCCGTTGCGGCCCATGATGGCAACGATTTCCTGCTTGCCTACCGTGAGGTCGAGGTCGTGGAGAATCTGGCTCTGCGCGTAGCCGCAGGACAGTTGCTTGACGTTGAACATGAACTGCCCCCTTTTTAATGACCTAAATACACTTCAATGACTTTCGGGTTGTTCTGCACCGACTCCATGCTGCCTTCGGCCAGCACCTTGCCCTGATGCAGCACGGTGACCTTGTGGGCGATGCTCTTGACGAATTCCATGTCGTGCTCGATCACCAGCACCGAACGGCCCTGACTGATGCGCTTGAGCAACTCGGCGGTCTGCACCCGCTCGCTGACGCTCATGCCTGCCACCGGCTCGTCGAGCATCAGCAGGTCCGGGTCCTGCATCAGCAGCATGCCGATCTCCAGCCACTGCTTCTGGCCGTGGGAGAGCAGGCCGGCTTGCTGCTGCAACAACTCGCTGAGGAAAATCTCCCCGGCCACCTGCTCGACCCGCGCCACCACCTCGCTGGTGCGCTTGAAGAACAGCGCGCCGAGGACCTTGCGCCCGACCGGGTAGGACATCTCGAGGTTCTCGAACACCGAGAGGTTTTCGTAGATCGACGGATTCTGGAACTTGCGCCCGACCCCGGCGCGAACGATGTCGTACTCGTGCATCTTGGTCAGCTCGCGTCCATCGAACTGGATGCTGCCGCTGGTGGCGCGGGTCTTGCCGCAGATCAAATCGAGCACGGTGGTCTTGCCGGCGCCGTTGGGGCCGATCACCACTCGCACTTCGTTGCGGTCGATGTACAGGTTGAGATCGTCGACTGCCTTGAAACCATCAAACGACACGGTCAGGCCTTCGATGGCCAGTACCGGTTTGTTGCTCTCGAAACCAACGGCCGTCATGGCTGCACCTCCAGGTTTTTTTCGGCGGCCGGGGCTTTCACCGCGGTAACCGACGCGGTGGCTTTCGGTGCCTTGGCGAAACGCCCGCGCCACTTACGCCACTGGTTATCCCAGACCCCGGCCAGGCCGTTGGGGAAGTACATGACCACGACGATGAACAGGCCGCCCATCAGGTACAGCCACAGCTCGGGAAAGGATTCAGAGAAGTAGCTCTTGCCGTAGTTGACCAGCAGCGAGCCGTACACCGCGCCGAGCAGCGACATGCGCCCACCGACGGCGGCGAAGATGACCATCTCGATGGACGGCACGATGCCCACGAATGACGGCGACATGAAGCCCACCTGCAGGGCGAACATGGCCCCGCCGATGGCCGAAAACGCCGCAGCCACGCAGTACACGAACACCTTGAAGCTGGCCACGTCGTAGCCAGAAAAACGCACGCGTTCTTCCTTGTCGCGCATGGCCATCAACAACCGGCCGAGCTTGGAGGCGAGGATGAACTTGCCCAGAACGATGCAGCCCAGCAGCAGCGCGGCATTGATGAAATACAGGACCAGCTTGGCGCTGTCGCTGGTGATGTCCCACCCCAGCAGGGTCTTGAGGTCGGTGATGCCGTTGACCCCGCCGGTCAAACCCTGCTGGCCAACGATCAGCACCGTCAGAATCAACGCGATGGCCTGGGTGACGATCGAGAAGTACACGTCACCGACCCGCCGCTTGAACATCGCCAGGCCGATCACCAACGCCAGCAACACCGGCACCACGATCACCGCCACAACGGTGAACGTGAAGCTGTGAAACGGCACCCAGAGTGCTGGCAGCTCGGTGATCTGGTTCCAATCCATGAAGTCCGGAATGCCCGGCGTGGACTGGATCTTGGTGGCCTCGGGCGTCGATGCCTCCAGCTTGAGGAACATCGCCATGCAATAACCGCCCAGGCCGAAGAACACTCCTTGGCCAAGGCTGAGAATGCCGCCATAACCCCAGCACAGCACCAGGCCGACGGCGACGAAGGCGTAGGTCAGGTACTTGCCGACCATGTTCAGCCGAAAGGCATCCAGGCACAGCGGGAACACCGCCAGGATCAGCACCGCCAATATCAGCAGGCCGAGGGTGCCCTGACGGCCACCGAGCAATTTGTCGAGCGCATTCATGCAGGGCCTCACTTACGCAACTTGCTGGCGAACAACCCTTGCGGGCGCACCATCAGGATCAACACCACGGCCGACAGGGTCAGGACCTTGGCCATGGAACCGGTCATGAAAAACTCCGAGATCGACTGCGTCTGCGCGATTGCGAAGGCTGAGGCGATGGTGCCGAACAGGCTCGCCGCGCCACCGAAGACCACGGTCAGGAAGGTGTCGACGATGTACAGCGAGCCCGCCGTCGGCCCGGTCGAGCCGATGGTGGTGAACGCGGCACCCGCGACCCCTGCCACGCCACAACCGAGGGCGAAGGTCATACGGTCGACCTTCTTGGTGTTGATCCCCACGGCGCGGCTCATCACCCGGTTCTGCATGGTGGCGCGCACCTGCAAACCCCAGCGCGAGCGGTACAGCAGCAGGAAAATCAAGGCGGTCATCAGCACGGTCAAGACCATGGTGAACACGCCGTTGCGCGGGATATCGATAGCGTCGCTGAGGCTGAACGAGCCCATCAGCCACTGCGGCGGTTCGGCGCTGACTTCCCGAGCGCCGAATACCGAGCGGAAGGTCTGCTGCATCATCAGTGACAAACCCCAGGTGGCCAGCAGCGTGTCAAGCGGGCGGTGGTACAGGCGGCTGATCATGATCCACTCCACCAGCCAGCCCACCGTACCCGCGACGAGAAACGACAGGGCGATGGCGAAGAAAAAGTAGTACGGCTGCATGGCCGGGAAATACGTGGTGGTCAGGTACGACATCACGTAGGTGGTGTACGCACCGATGGTGAGAAACTCGCCGTGGGCCATGTTGATCACGCCCATCTGGCCAAAAATGATCGCCAGTCCCAACGCCATCAACAACAGCACGCAGAACACCGACAGGCCGTTGAAGCCCTGCATGGCCGTGATGGCGCCGAATTGCGATAGCCATTCCATAAGGAATCTCCGATGCATCAGTCGCAGTGCAATCCCTGCGTGAGCGCGCTTTGCCCGCGAAGTTTTTAAAGGCTTCGCGGGCAGAGCCCGCTCCCACAAGGTTGAGGGGGCAGACTCAGGGGTTACTGATAGCCCTTGGGAAACGGATTGGGCTCGATCAGATCCGACTCATGCACCACCTTGAACTGCCCGTCAGCCTGGACTTCGCCGATGCGCGCCTTGCTCCACAGGTGATGGTTGTCGTGGATCTTCACGTAGCCCTCGGGGGCGTTGGTCATCTCGATGCCCGGCGATGCCGCCACCACTTTGTCGACGTCGAAGCTGCCGGCCTTCTCCACCGCCGCTTTCCACAACCAGGGGCCCAGGTAGGCGGCCTGCGTCACGTCGCCGATCACCGAATTAGGGCCGTACTTGGCCTTGAACGCGGCGACGAAAGCCTTGTTGGCGGGATTGTCGAGGGACTGGAAATACTTCATCGAGGCATAGAACCCGGCCATGTTTTCGCCGCCGATACCTAGCAGTTCATCCTCGGTCACCGACAGGGTCAGCAGGGTCTGTTTGTCCGCCGTCACGCCGGCGGCCTTGAGTTGCTTGTAGAAGGCCACGTTGGAACCCCCGACCACGGCGGCGAACACCACGTCAGGTTTTTTCAGCTTGACCTTGTTGATCAGCGAGCCGAATTGGGTGTTGCCGAGCGGGTAGTAGTCCTCGCCAACTACCGTCCCGTGCAGCACGTTCTCGATGTGCTTGCGGGCGATCTTCATCGAGGTGCGCGGCCAGATGTAATCCGAGCCGATGAGGTAGAAGGTCTTGGCGCCCTTCTCCTTGGCGATCCAGTCGAGGCTGGCGAGGATCTGCTGGGTGGCTTCCTGGCCGGTGTAGATGACGTTTTTCGACTGTTCCAGGCCTTCGTAGAAAGTCGGGTAGTAGAGCAGGCCATTCTCTTTCTCGAACACCGGCAGCACCGCTTTGCGCGAGGCCGAGGTCCAGCAGCCGAACACCGTGGCGACCTTGTCGTTGACCAAGAGCTTGCGAGCCTTTTCGGCGAAGGTCGGCCAGTCCGAAGCGCCGTCTTCCTGAATCACCTTGACCTGCCGGCCGAGGATGCCACCCGACGCGTTGATCTGCTCGATGGCCAGGCGCTCGGCCTGAATCGAGCCGGTTTCGGAAATCGCCATCGTGCCAGTGGCCGAGTGCAGCTGGCCGACCGTGACCGTGGTGTCGGTGATAGCCAGCCCCGTGGTGTTGACGTCAGCCGCCTGGGCCAACTGGCCGAACACCGCGGCCGCGATCAGCGACAGGGTCGCTGCGCTTTTGGCCAGGCCATGCGGAAAAAAACGGCGGGGGCCCCTGGTTTTCATCAAGTCCATCTTGCTGCTCCTGTGTGGAAGGGCGTCTGCGTTGTGGCAGCAAGAATGCGGCGACGGAACTTTTCCCGGTATACGCACCATGACGTAGCGCCGTACGTCATTTGACATAGCGCCAAATCCCGGGATTTACGGCATTCTCGCGCTCGCATAAGGCACGCGCCCTGCATACAGATTGGCCGCAACCCACGTTCCCGGAGCATCGCCTTGTCCATCCCCGGCACCCAACGCATCGCCAAGATCCGCCGCGACTACAACCGCTGGGTCGCCGACGAGAGCATGGAGGACTACGCCCTGCGCTATGCGCCCTCCTCGTTCCGGCGCTGGAGCGAGGGGCGCATCGTCAACACCGCATTGAGCTCGGTGTCGTTTCTGGTGCTGGAGGCGGTGGGCGGCACACTGGTGATGGACTATGGCTTCACCAACACCCTGTGGGCGGTGCTGGCGGTAGCGCTGATCATCCTCATGACCGGCCTGCCGATCAGCTACTACGCGGCCCGCTACGGAGTCGACATGGACCTGCTGACCCGCGGCGCCGGCTTCGGCTACATCGGCTCGACCATCACCTCGCTGATCTACGCCAGCTTCACCTTTCTGTTCTTCGCCCTCGAAGCGGCGATCATGGCCCTGGCCCTGGAGCTGTACTTCCACATCCCACTGGCCTGGGGCTATGTGTTGTGTTCGGTGATCATCATCCCCCTCGCCGCCTACGGCTTTACCCTGATCAGCCGCCTGCAGATGTGGTCGCAGCCACTGTGGCTGGCGCTGCTGATCGTGCCCTACGTGTTCGTCATCTACAAAAGCCCGGGCACGCTGAGCGACTTCACCTCGTTCGCCGGGCGCCATGGCGAGGCAGGCACCTTCGACCTGCTGCTGTTCGGTGCGGCGCTGAGCGTGGTGCTGTCGTTGGTGACGCAGATCGGTGAACAGGTCGACTACATCCGTTTTTTGCCGCAACGCACCGCGCAGAACAACCTGCGCTGGTGGACCGCGCTGCTGCTGGCCGGGCCTGGCTGGATCGTGCCTGGGGCGCTGAAGCTGATGGCCGGAGCCTTTCTGGCATTTTTGGCGATTCAGCACGAGGTGCCAGTAGCCCGCGCCGTCGAGCCCACGCAGATGTACCTGGTGGCCTACAGCTACGTGTTCAACTCGCCGGAGTGGGCGCTGGCCGCCATGGCCCTGCTGGTGGTCATCTCCCAGGTCAAGATCAACCTGACCAACGCCTATGCCGGCTCCCTGGCCTGGTCGAACTTCTTTGCGCGCATGACCCACAGCCACCCGGGGCGCGTGGTGTGGCTGGTATTCAACGTGGTCATCGCACTGTTGCTGATGGAGATGGGCATCTTCGACGCGATCGGCGAGGTGCTCGGTCTGTACGCCAACATCGCCATCGCCTGGATCGGCGCATTGGTGGCCGATCTGGTGATCAACAAGCCGCTTGGGCTGTCGCCACCGCACATCGAGTTCAAGCGCGCGCACCTCTATGACGTCAACCCGGTGGGGGTCGGCGCCATGGGCGTAGCGTCGCTGGTGTCGATGCTCGCGCATTTCGGTTGGTTCGGCGCCCTGGCCCAGGCCGCGCCGCCGTTGCTGGCGTTGATCACGGCGTTGATCATGGCGCCGCTGATCGCCTGGCTCACCAAAGGGCGCTATTACCTGGCGCGGGAAAGCGACCCCGCCCTGCTGTACCCACAAGGCGGCACGGCGACGGTGACCTGCGGGGTATGCAGCAACCCTTTCGAGCGCCCGGACATGGCCTGGTGCCCGGCCTATGCGTCGCCGATCTGCTCGTTGTGCTGTTCGCTGGAAGTGCGTTGCGGTGATCAGTGCAAGCCGCGCTCACGGCTGTTGATGCAAGTGGAGGACGGACTGGCGCGGCTGCTGCCTAAATCCTTCTCGCGCAACCTGCACACCCGCCTGGCGCACTACATGGGGATTCTAGCGGTGCTGATCGCGCTGCTTTCTGGCTTCCTGGCGCTGGTGTACACCCAGGTCAGCCACAACCTCGCCGAGCACTCCTGGCAAACACAGCAAACCCTGACCCTGGCGTTCATCAAGGCGTTCCTGGCGCTGTGCGTGTTCGCCGCCGTGCTGGCCTGGTGGGTGGTGCTGACCCGCGAGAGCCGCCACGTGGCCCAGGAAGAATCCGAGCGCCAGACCGCCCTGCTGATGCAGGAAATCGCCGCCCACGAGCAAACCGACCTGGCCCTGCAGCGCGCCAAGGAAGCCTCCGAAGCCGCCAACGCCGCCAAGAGCCGCTACGTCACCGGCCTGTCCCATGAGCTGCGCACGCCGCTCAACAGCATCCTTGGCTACACGCAGATCCTGCAGCGTGACGCCAGCACCCCGCCGCGCCAGCAGGAAGCCCTGGCGACCATCCTGCGCAACAGTTCGCACCTGCTGTCGCTGATCGACGGCCTGCTCGACGTGGCCAAGATCGAGGCCGGCAAGCTGCGCCTGGAACCTTCTGAAATCGCCTTCATGGACTTCATTCGCGACCTGGAGCGGCTGTTCGCCCCCGCCGCCCATGACAAGGGCCTGGGCTTCGGCCTGCAGATCATCGGCGAGCTGCCGCGGGTGGTGCGCGGCGACGAAAAACGCGTGCGGCAGATCCTCATCAACCTGCTCGGCAACGCGGTCAACTTCACCGACAGCGGCGAAGTCCGCCTGCGGGTCAGTTACCGCCGGCAGACCGCCACCTTCGAGATTATCGACAGCGGCATCGGCATCGCCGAGGATCAGCTGGAGCGGATTTTCCAGCCGTTCGAGCGCGGCGAGATCGACCGCCACGACAACGGCGTCGGCCTTGGTCTGACCATCACCCGGATGCTCACGGCGCTGATGGGCGGCGAGATTTCGGTCAGCAGCGTACCGGGCGCCGGCACGCGGTTTCAGGTACGACTGTTTCTATCGGAAGTGCGCGTGCCCAAGGCGATCATCCATGCCGACCACGACCTGATCGGCTATGCCGGGCCGCCGCGCGTAGTGCTGGTGGTGGACGACCATGTCGAGCATCGCCAGGTCATCAGCGGCATGCTCACGCCGCTGGGCTTCAACGTCGCCCAGGCCGCCAATGGCCAGGAAGCGATCCGCCAGGTGTCGCTGCTCAAGCCGGACCTGATCCTGATGGACCTGTCCATGCCGCAGATGGATGGCTGGGAAACCAGCCGCCTGATCCGCCGCAACGTGCAGTGCCTGGCGCCCATCATCGTCGTATCGGCGCATGCCAACGCGCTGGCCGACGAACGCGCCGATCACGACCTGGGCCCCATCGACTACCTGGCCAAGCCGGTGCACCTGCAGCACCTGCTCGACCGCATCGAACATCACCTGCAACTGACCTGGCGGCGTGCCGCGCCGTCACTCACGGCGCCGCTGACACCGCATCGGGCGTTGACCAGAACCGAGTTGGAGCTGCTACGCGAGCTGTGCGCCGATGGCGACATGATCGAGCTGCAAGGGCAGCTCGCGAGCATCGAACAACGCTGGCCGGACAGCGCCACCGTGGTCGCGCGCCTGCGTACCCTGGCGCGGGGCTTTCGCCTGGACGAACTGAATCGGGTACTCACAGAGAGCATCAATGAACATCCCCACGAGCTCCTCTAAAGGCACCATCCTGATCGTCGACGATGCGCCGGATAATCTGGCGCTGTTGTCCGACGCCCTGGATGACGCCGGCTACCGCGTGCTGGTGGCGCTGGACGGCAACAGTGCGCTGAGTCGTATTCACCGCCGCCGCCCGGATTTGATCCTGCTGGATGCGCTGATGCCTGGGCTGGACGGCTTCGACACGTGTCGGCAGATCAAGGCCGACGCGATGAGCGCAGATATACCGGTGCTGTTCATGACCGCGCTGACCGAGAGCGAGCATGTGGTCAAAGGCTTCGAGGCCGGAGCGATCGACTACGTGACCAAGCCCATCGAGTGCAACGAAGTGCTCGCGCGGATCGCCTCGCACTTGCGCACGGCGCGCATTCTGCAATCGGCGGCCACCCGCACGGCCAACCTGGAAGACGCCTCGGCGCAACGGCGGCTGGTCGCGCGCTTCGCCCTCACCGAGCGGGAAATCGAAGTACTGCGCTGGGTCACCTGTGGCAAGACCAACAAGGACATTGGCGATATCCTTGGGCGCAGCCCCCGAACCGTGAACAAGCACTTGGAACATATCTATATCAAGCTGGGCGTCGAAACTCGCACTGCGGCGACTTCGGTAGCCTTGGCAGCCCTCAAGGGCAGTTGAGCGCCCGACCCTCACCACCAAATCTGGTTGTTTCCACTACGCAACTTCGTATGAACAGGAAGTTGCGTAGGCAATTGTGCAGCTCAGATGCCGCGCAAAAACCGCTATGCGCGGTGTTTCCTGCTTTTTAATCAATGAGATGAAAAATGCCTTCGCCCTTTGGCACGCCCCTCGCTATGTACCGTTGCAACCCGACCGGCCGCTGGAGGCCATCGCAACAGGATATTGGCCGGTTCCTGATGGAGCGATAAACTGGCGGCGACCGCATCAGTTCAACGAAGGGTTAGCGCCTGCGGTCGCTGAGGAAAAACTCAATTCAGTGTCCGGGATCAGTTGACCACTACAGATTGCCCGCCCAGCGAAACCTGAAGCGCTTCCTTGAACAGACTAGTCTCGCTTATGAACAGACAATTTTGTGGAACCTCTATCCTTGGCTGTCGGATCAGGCCGGCCCTGCCCAGACTATCGGCCGCTCGAAAATAACAGCGGGCGTCACACTGTTGAAAGAGTTAATGGAGTTGCTTCCGCGCCTGCGCGTCGTGGTCTTTGCTGGACGCTTGGCGCAGAGAGCGGCCCCCGCAATCTCGCACCCGAGCCCGCTCTCGGTATGTCAGCATCCTGCTGTCGCTGAAGATATTGATTCTACGCTCACCCGGGCGGCGGGCCTGGTAACTGCCTGATCATCAGCGACTGACCCGCTTGGCGTTCAGCGATGAAATACAGGGCGACACGAACAGGTTGCCACGGTATGCGCCGGCAGCCGTCTTGGCGGCGACTACCAGCCACATGGCGGCCAATATCATTACGAGGGTAACGCCTAGCACGTCGAAAAAAGCGAGGTTCAGCGTCACTCCGAGCTTCAGCGTTGTTACTGCATAGACCCCCAGCGGGAAGGTGAAGCCCCACCAGCCGAGATTGAAAGGGACGCTGCCTTTCGCATAGCGAGCTGTAATGAGCAGCGCCAAGAGCATCCACCACAAGCCAAGCCCCCAGAATAAGATGCCTGCAACCACTCCAATACCACCTGCCACCGCACCGACGCCTGGCATGCCATGGGCTGCAAAAATTGCTGGCGCATCGTTGCCAATGACCAACATGCCCAGGGCGCCTGTACCAATCGGCCCCAGCGACAACCAGGACGACGCTGCCATGCTCTCATGCGGCAGCTTATGCAGTGCCAGACGCAGTATCAGAATAACCAAAATGCTCAAGGCAACCGGAACTGAGTAGGCCCACAATACGTAGCTGGTGATCAACATCGTGAACTGAGCGCTGGTATCGCTGAGATGCTGTGCGATGGTACCACCGCTGGCCGCTGCGACTTCCGCCGCTACCACGGGAAGCAGCCATACGGCGGTCATCTGGTCGATGCTATGTTCCTGTCGGGTGAACATCATGAAAGGGATGAGTACGCCGCATGCTACTGCCATGGCTACATCGAACCACCAGAGTACATGGGCAAGGGCAATCACACCCTCTCCCCAGTTCGGTAGGCCGTACTGAACCAAGCCGTTGATGATCGTTGCCAGGCCCATAGGTATCGTGCCGAAAAACATAGAAACCGTTGAATGACCGAAGATCTGTTTGGCTTCGTCGAAGAAGAACAACCAGCGGGCGGAGTACATTAGGGTGAAGACAGTGAACAGCAGGATATTGAAGAGCCAGAGGGCCTCTCCGCACCCTGCAAGCAGAGCGCTGTGACCCGGTAGTTGTCCCAAGGCCAAGGCTAAGATACCGGTGCCCATCGTTGCGGCAAACCAATTTGGTGTGAACTGCCGGATCGCTTCCTTGGGATTGGAAAGCGTCGAGAGCGGTTGGCCACCCTGCAGAATCTTGGTCAAGCTGATCTCGCGCATATCGCCTCCAAATGTTCACTTTGCTGTGATGTCGAAAGAATAGCCGGATGAATCTACCTATAGAAACGGATATTTTAGCTATGGCATACCCATTTTTAAGGTAACGATATGAAACTTACCCTCCGGCAACTAGACATCTTCCGCGCCGTCGCCCAACTGAGTTCAACTACCCAAGCCAGTACAGCCCTTGCCATGTCTCAGTCCGCGACCAGTGCCGCACTTCAAGAACTCGAAGGTGCAATGGGTATTCGACTTTTTGACCGAGTCGGCAGGCGCCTGGTGCTAAATGATAACGGCCAGACGCTTCTGCCTAAGGCCATCCGCTTGCTAGAGGGCGCTCTGGAGATCGAAAATGGTTTCCGTACTGACGTGGTAGCGAGGCTGCGAGTAGGGTGCAGCACGACAATTGGCAACTACATCATGCCACTGCTGATGCAGCACATGGCTGAGCGCGCCCCTGGAACACAGATAGATGTGATCTTAGGTAACAGCGCAGACATCACGCGGCAGGCGGCACAATTGTCGATTGATGTTGGCCTGGTCGAAGGGCCGAGCCATCAGCCTACGCTGGCAGTACAGCCTTGGTGCGAAGACGAGCTAGTCATTGTCGCAGCGGCAGACGACCCTTTAGCACATAAAGGGCAGCTTTCTGTCAGTGAGCTACGTGAAGCGCGCTGGCTGGTGCGAGAAGAGGGATCGGGCACGGCTGAGGAGGTACATCATTGGCTTTTTCCGCACCTTGGTTCTTTGAGTAATGTTCGGCAGATTGGCAGTTCCGAAGCCATAAAGCGGATGGTCGCGGTCGGCATTGGAATCAGCTGCCTTTCCTATTGGGTGGTTGGAGACCTAATCGCCGAGGGCAGCCTGATCTCGTTGCCCCACGTGATTCCTGAGCACAAACGGCAGTTGCACGCGGTTTATCACCGGGATAAGTTCATCTCCTCCTCCCTTGAAACCTTTTTCAGTGTGATCAAAGACTTTGCCTCGGCCAAAACTAGATGACGGTCAGGCCACGTGTGGCCTTCATCAACATGAGAGATGTATTCGCCAGCCGCTTACGGACAGAGGCTCAGCGGAGTTGCAGATCAGGTATCCAGTGCCCTCTCTGACGCCAGCCAACGTTATTGAAGACGCTATGAAGTCGAAAGATAATATGGAAAGCGATGGGCCTCTAGCCACTCCTCAGTCGCCAGTGACTGAAGCACGTCCAGATCTGTCTTCGGCGGCGCGTATCCAGCCATGAGGGGGATCACCACCTTCCCTGCCTGTGCAGGGAAGATGGCTTCGAATTCTCACAATCGCACCCCCCGCCCCCCCGGAGTAATCATTCATGAAAGGAGCGCCATCTCGCATGAGCACGATCCCTATTCAAGCCGTTGTCATTTTATTGGTTAGCGCTACGCTCGTTTCGTGCTCTAAAGACAACACGCAATCCAACGTCATCGCCCCCGGTCGCCCTATGGGCGCAGTCAGCAAGACCTTGGACGTCGGCGCCGATGTCCTGCAGTCTCGTCCTCCAATCGACGCGCTTAACGCCTATCTGGATGGTTTCCATTTTTACAATGGCCACATGCACTCCCAGATGGAGGCGCATCACTATTGCGCGATCCTGAACGAGGAGGTGATCCAATGCGTCATATACGATGGCAATACTAAAGACGCCAAGCTTATGGGAGTCGAGTACATCATCAGTGAGCAGCTTTTCGCGACGCTATCGCCGGGCGAGAAAACGCTTTGGCATAGCCATGTCCATGAGGTGA
>LIDZ01015757.1_pt10 | contig 13542 bp, 8 predicted proteins | sample 644651 | NCBI WGS metagenome assembly LIDZ01 (sample SAMN03856242, study PRJNA289617) | food metagenome | isolation source: wine grapes on drying loft during traditional withering process | host: Vitis vinifera cv. Corvina | place: Italy: Gargagnago di S. Ambrogio di Valpolicella | collected 2014-01
GGCATAGCTCCTATTACATGCATGTTCTATATAAATCATGGAACACCACGATTGAGGAGAATGCATTCGTAGATCCCATGGAATATGCGGCTGAGGGCGGAAGCTTTCCGATCATTATCAAAAATGTGGGACATATCGGGACAATCTCCGTATCGGGTCTAGAGGGTCATGAAGATCATGGATTAATCATCGCTGTTTTAAAGGATTTTTTGAAATGCTAATATCTGCAGCTATGATCGTTAAGAATGAATCGCGGTGTATTATCAGGTGTCTATCTAGTATTGTAGCCCGAGAAAAAATATTAGAACAACTTTAAGCCCGCCCAATCAGCCAAACTCAGAATTTTGTGTTTCTATAGGCGCCTTGCCAACACTTGACACGAAACCAAAAGGTGTCGTAATATAAAGCGAAACCGTTTGGTTTCCCTAATTCAAAAGTGGAGGTAAGAGAATGGACAGTACTCAACATACATTGCCTGATATCCGGAAAACCCTAGTGTTCAATGCAGCAATTCAAAAAGTGTGGGAGGCGGTAGCTACCGCAGAAGGATTGGCAGCTTGGTTCATGCCAAACGATTTTCAACCAGTAATCGGTCATGAGTTCCATCTCAATGCGGGACAGTTTGGGATGTCACCTTGCAAGGTTACAAAGATTGATGCTCCTCACTGTGTAGCTTTTAACTGGGGGAAAGACTGGACCGTGACTATTGAATTAAAACAGTTGAATGACCAAACCGAATGTACACTCATCCACTCAGGCTGGGATGCGGACAAGCTTACGGAATTCGGAGCACCGCATACGGCAATACGTGAGAATATGAGTCAGGGCTGGATAAATCTGTGTCAAGCGCTCGGCAAATATGTCGAAGGTGAATAGGGTAGCGAAGGAGCCGAAGGCCGATGTCTTTCGAGCGATTGCGGATCCAACCCGGCGCAGCATGCTGCAATTGCTGGCCGATCAGGAGCTGCCGGTGACTGTGATCAGCGGGCATTATCCTATGACAAGGACGGCGGTTTCTAAGCATCTGCACATTTTGGAAGAAGCAGGGCTATTGCAGGAGCGAAAGGTCGGCCGTGAAACGCGTTATAGCTTGGTGCTTGAGCCGCTTCAGGATGTGCAAGCATGGCTGGTTTACTTCGAAAGATTCTGGGATAACAAGTTGAATGTGCTGAAGCATCTCGTAGAGAGCACCGCAGACGATCCCGTCCAAGATTAAGCATACAAAAGGACTGCCATTTGGCAGTCCTTTAATTTACAATAATTTATATTTCAAGATACATAAAGTTACATTCCGAACTCTCCATTATCATAACTGAGCTGCCACTCTATGCCGAATTTATCCGTTAGGCTGCCATAGCATTTGCTCCAAAAAGTTTCTTGCAATTCCATTCCTACCTTGCCGCCTTCTTTGAGCTTAGGAAACCAAGCTTTGATCTTTGCCTCATCCGCAGTGACCAATGACAAGCTGATGTTGTTGCCTTGAATAAACGGCATGCCAGGAAATACATCAGAGAACATGACGTTGCTTCCATCAATGTTAAGCCGAGTATGCATGACCAAGGATTTTGCTTCTTCTGGCAGCGGGTATTCCGGGTTGGGCGGGCTTTCTCCAAAGGTCATGATTTGCGGTTGTCCTGTTTCAAAAACCTGTGCGTAGAATTCCACGGCTTCACGACAGTTACCGTTAAAATTGACATAAACATCTACTGACATTTACTCACTCCTACAAAGTTATTTTTGGACAAGGTTCATTTCCAATCTATAGCATTTCCCGTGGAATGGCAAATAATGAATAAGCCTTTCTTTTTGAGCTGTTCTTTAAAATGTGGGATAATGGGTTATATTGATTTGAAGGGTGAGAAGTGAGATGAATTATCCGTTTGCAATTGGACCCATTATATTACAAGATTTCAGCAGTGAAGATGAGCTCATTGATAGATGCAAGGAATGGAATCTATTGTCCAATACAGCTACCAAGCCCAAAACATATTTGTATAAGGGATACGGGTTGACGTTACCTTGCGAGATTGTGGGGTATGTGGATAACATGACGGTTGTTGTACAATTTGAAAATAAGCAGCAGCATTGCATTCACCCATCGTATTTAAAAGAAATGCAAACAGCAGGCTTTGGACAAAGAGGCGCCACAGCTTCTGACATTGCAAATCCGGTGGACGAGGTAGAAGAGGAAATAGCTGAATTAGCTGAGGTTGCTGAGGTTGTTGAAATAGCGAAGGAACTACCCAAAAAACCTGTAAAAGCTAAGAAGCAAGTTGTGGAGTTACCCGAAGACAAATTGCAGATGACGGCGATCGTAAAGGAGTTTACGACAGTGCCCAATCATTTCTCCGATAATGAAGATGAAGTGATCATTTATGAGGGAGTAGCCGTGGAAGGACTGGAGCTTGCGATTGATGAAGTCTGGTCAAGCCATAGTGCAACGCTAAAGAAGCTGGAACTTCAAGTGGGAGACCGGGTCTCTTTTGAAGCCAAAGTGGTTGCCAAGAAGCTCACTCAACACCCCGTGAAATATAAAATTAATAATCCAGCAAAAATGAAAAAAACAACATAAGATTAACCGCAACAAAGCAGACTGCCGAGGATTCAAGCGGTGGTCTGTTTGCTTCACGCAATAATTTATCCTTGAATTTCTCGAAGAAACGGGTGCCGTTTATATATTAGGACGGCGAAGCCGTTTCATCTTGTTTATCAGTTAATGTTTTACCTATAGGACAATCTACAAGCAGGAAAAAACTGAGCGGACAACGAATGTAACATACTTAATATATACAAAATTCGACTTTGAAAAACAAATTACTACATATTGTTAACAAGATAATAATTTGGTATTTAGAGGGGTCATTAGAATGATGAAAACTTGGCAAAAAAAGTTTATTCTTATCTTAACCTTTGCTTTAATCTTTATCCTGCCTTTAATCGGGAGCCTGGTTAAATGGGGTGGCTTGCCGGTAGGCTATGGTGATTTTCCAGCGCAAAAAGTTGAGGATGACCCCGGATTCAGCGTGCTTTATTTCTCTTTAGCGGTCATAGTAGCATTGTTTATAACAATGTTTTTGGTCTTCCCGAAGCTGTTTGGATTCAAAAAGATTCCTGAGTCCAGTACGGAGCCGAAACTCAAGACAGATTTTCCCGTTTGGTTCTGGTGGAGCTTGCCTGTTCTTGGGATTAGCTGGTTTTTAATGTGGGCACGAATCAAGGTACATATTTCTCTGGAATATTATACGTTTGTACCGTTATGGTGGTCTTTCATTCTTATTCTAGATGGAATTGTCTATAAACGGACTAACGGATTCTCCCTTGTCTCCAAGAAGCCGCACGTCATGCAACTGCTGGCTGTTGTTTCCTGCTTCAGCTGGTTTGCCTTCGAGTTTCTAAATTTCTTTGTCATTGAGAACTGGTATTATCCCAACAATCAAGTGTTCTCGAACTTTGGAAATGTGTTTTGGTTCTCCTTGTCCTATACCACCGTTCTTCCTGCGATTGTGGAATGGTATTTGCTATTGAAGACGTTCAAAGTATTTAGAAATCGCTATCGCAACGGTCCCAAATTGTCTGTGTCCAGAACCTTTCTTCTGATCTATTATGGGATAGGGCTAATTCTGGCTTTTGGAATGGGATATTATCCGTATTTACTCTTCTGGGTACTATGGGTTGCCTTGGTACCCATGCTCTCCGCCGCAATGGCTCTGACTGGATACTGGACTCCATTTACTCCGATTAAAAAGGGTGATTGGTCTCAAACTGTTTTATTCGCTCTAGCCACCTTGTGTAACGGCTTCTTTTGGGAGTTCTGGAACTTTGGAAGTGAATGGTTCCATGATTCCTTGCCTACTAACCCGAACTATTGGAAGTATTCTGTTCCTTATCTGGATAAGATACATATTTTCTCGGAGATGCCCGTTTTAGGTTATTTCGGGTATCTATTTTTTGGAATTAACTGCTGGATTATATGGTTAATTGCCGCATATGTTTTTGATTTTGACGCTGATTTTGAAGTAAAGGGATAGAACAGCTAAAGGTGGAATGGGTATGATTGCCATTGATAATTATCAAATACTGGAAACCCTTTCTGATCATTATGGAAAATCGGTCTACAGATGCAGGGATGCCATTTCTCAGGAAACGTACATCTTGAAAGTATTAAAATCGGAATTTGCCGGACAAGAGGAGGTTATGCGCTTTAAGCAGGAATACAAAATGCTTAAAGAGCTGAGTGAAAATGACCAGGGCGTGATTAAACCCTTTAAGTTGGAAGAACAAAATGGCTTTTATTTCATGGTATTGGAAGATATCCAGGGTCGGTCGCTAAAAAGAATTTTGACTGATGAGAGGTTGGATCTGGATACTATTTTGAAGTTCACCATCAAGCTTGTTGAAATCTTAGGGGCCATACATGAACAGAATGTGATTCATAAGGACATTAAGACATCCAATATTGTCTGGAATAGAGAACAAGATGTAGTTCAGGTAATTGACTTTGAACTTGCGGTGAAACTAACAAAGGAAAAACAGGAATTTCAAAATAGTGGTGTCATGGAAGGTAGTCTACTGTATATTTCTCCTGAGCAAACAGGCAGAATGAACCGAAATGTAGATTACCGAGCGGATTATTATTCTTTAGGTGTATGTTTGTATGAGATGGTGACGGGGATCAAACCTTTTGAATCAGAGGAGATGCTGGAGCAGATTTATTCCATTATTGCCAAAGAAGCAGTAGCACCAGTTACAGTAACTGGAGGTAAGGTTTCCAAATCTCTATCCGCCATTATTATGAAACTTATGGAGAAATCATCCGAGGACCGATATAGAAGTGCCTACGGAATTAAGGCTGATTTGCAGAAGTGCCTTGCAGGACAGGAGGATTTTGAGATCGGCAAGGAAGACAGATTAAATATTTTTCAGATTCCAGAGACCATATACGGCAGGGAAGAGGATATGAAGGATCTGGTCGATGCCTTCCGAAGAAGTCTTAGGAGCAATCCACAAATTATGCTGGTCTCCGGTGATGCGGGTGTCGGCAAAACTGCATTGGTACACGAGCTGCATAAATACATTAGCCAGGAAAAGGGTTTGTTTGCGGAGGGGAAGTTTGACCAATTCAATAAGAACATTCCATACAGCGCAATCATTCAGGCCTTCCGAAGATTGATCAGCCAACTGATGAGTGGGCCAGATGATGAATATAAAAGAAGCTTAGAAACATCTTTGAAAAGGGCTCTGAACGGAAATGGAGCGCTAATCACGGGCCTCATACCCGAGCTGGAGAAATGGATTGGCATTCAGCCGGAGATCGAGCATTTGAATCCCGCAGAAGAAACCAACCGTTTTTTTATGACCTTTGCTCATTTTATTGAGGGTATTTCCGATCTTGAAAGGCCCTTGGTCTTATTTCTGGATGATGTTCAGTGGGCCGATGTGTCCACCATACAGCTGGTACAAAAATTGGTTCTGGATAATCATTTGCAAAAATGCTTTATTATATGTTCCTATCGACAGGATGAGATTACTCAAGGCCATCCTCTATTTGTCTCTATGGAAACAATTGAAGCAAGCAGGGAAGTTGGGCAGATTAAGTTGAATTCCCTGTCCGCCCGGAATGTGGAAAGCTTGGTGGCGGATACCCTATTCTCCGATTCCGGCAGGGTAAAGGAACTTGCAGAGATTATCTACATAAGAACCAAAGGGAATTCTTTTTTCGTGAATGAATTTTTGAAGGACCTCTATAGAAACGGTTATCTTTTCTTTGATGAACTGCAGGGTCTCTGGAACTGGGATCTGGATCAAATCATCAATTTGCCTGTCAATGACAACATTGTCGAATTCCTCATGCGGAAATTGAAGGATATACCGGAGGATGTTCGGAGGATAATGATGATGGGTGCAGCTATTGGCGATAAGTTTGATTTTCACCTGCTCTCTTTGATAGGGGAAGAAGATCGGAAGTTTATTGCCGAAACCTTAATAAAAGCCGTGGAAGAAGATATCCTCATTCCTATAGACTCTAATTACTCAATGTTATCTGCCTTTATAGAGGAAAAAGAAGAGGTTGCTGAGCGGCTGCATATTCGCTTCAGATTTCAACATGACCGGATTCAGCAGGCTTTCTATCAGATGCTCGATACTGAAACAAGCAAACGACTGCACCTGACAATTGGCAGACTGATGCAGAAACATCTATCTCCTGAAGAAATTGAAGAAAACATACTGGATATTGCTACACATATGAATAAAGGGATTGAATTCATCAGCGAAAAAGATGAAATCACTCAAGTAATTCAGCTTAACTTGAAAGCCGCCAGAAAGGCAAAAGCCGCCTTTGGCTATGATTCGGCATTTGTTCTTTTGGAGGCGGTACTGAGCCTTTTGACCACAGAGAACCCCTGGCTAGAGGATGAGCGGCAAACTGCAGAAATCTATCTTTTATACTCCGAGTGTGGATATCTCACCCAGCATATTGAAGCCGCTGATCGGACGTGTGCAGTATTACTTCGGCATACGCATAATAGCTTCGCCATTGCACAGATCTACGAAATGCAGGCTAATCATTATACTTATCTGGGGATGATGAAGGAATCTATAAACTCCGGGAGGTTGGGACTGCAGGCATTAGGAATTAAGATTCCGAAGAAGGTCGGAATGGCACTTGTACTGAAGGAATTCATAAAAGTGAAAGCCAGTCTGAGAGGGAGAACTCTTGAGGAGATTCTGGCGAAACCGGAAATTACGGACCCTGAAGTAAGGCTCATTATGAGACTGTTGATTAACTTTATTCCGCCGACCTTTATCTCGGGAGAAACCGCACTCTTTGGCTTTGTGGTGTTGAAAAAAGTTGGTTTGACGCTGAAACACGGGAATTCTCCTGAATCGGCCCTTGCTTTTATTGGTTATTCCATATTACTTTCTGGATTTGGCGACCTTAAGGGAGCCTTTGACTTCGGTAGGCTGGGCATAAGAATTAACGATAAGTTTAATGATCTGCAGTGGAAAGGGGCAGCGCATGTATTATACACACTGTTCTGTCACACTTGGACCGAACCTTGGGACACGCTGCAGGATTGGTACAAAACCTCCATCGAATCCAGTTTGAGAGCAGGGGATTGGTTATATCTCGCCCACTCTTGTTTTTATGTGAATCTCTGGAATCCCACAATGGACATCGCTACCAATCTTCAGGAAAGTAACAGAACCATTGCCATGATCGAAAATACAAAATATAAGGAAGCTCTGGCCACAGCCAAGTTATCCAAGCAGCAGCTTCTCGGTCTGGTTGGTGAACTCCCGGACAACCTTTCTTTTAATGGCGCCGATTTCAATGAAGAGGACTATGTTCGGCAGCTTGAAGAGGCGAAGTATTACTCAGGGATCGCTATTTATTATATTTACAAAATGAAGTTGCTATTCACCTATGAAAGCTATAAGAGTGCATTGGTGTATATCGATAAAGCCTATAAAATTATAGGCACTCTTGCCGGTTCGGCCTTTATGGAGGAGTTCGCGCTGTATACCTTCCTGAACCTGGCCTATTGCTACAAGGACTTAAGTGCGGTGGATCAAGTCAAAGCAAAGACAAGAATGCGGAAAGAATATAGCAGGGTGAAGAAATGGGCGAAGCATAGCCCGGGGAATTTCAAGCAGCATGAGTATCTGATGCAAGCAGAATGGGCAAGAATCTCGGGGAAGCAAGAGCTGGCTGGCAGATTCTATGATCTGGCGATTGAGACTAGCGAACAAGGAGATTTTGTCAGGTATAAGGCACTGACGAATGAGCTAGCCGCCAAATTTTACTACAACAAGAATTTCAAGGAGTTTGCTACCTATCTACTCAGACAGGCTCTATATTACTATTCCGTTTGGGGTGCCAAAGGAAAGATTAGGCACCTGAACGAGCATTATCCAGATACCGTGAACCGAATCGTCAACAAGCAATTTTTGCATGGGAGAACCATTACGGATTTCACTGAAAATATCGATTTAAACTCGATGATTATGGCTTCACAGGCGATATCGAAGGAAATTGAGCTAAACAACCTGCTGGAAGCTTTAATGGAGATCGTGATTAAAAATGCCGGAGCGCAAAGAGGCTGCATTCTGATGAAATCCAGCTCCAGCCTGCTTGTAGAGGGAGAGTATAAATCGGAAGATGACAAAGTAACGGTACTGATGCATGATAATATGCAGTTTAACAATTTACCGGAGTCCATTTTAAAGGCAGTGGAGGAAAGTAAGGAACCCTTAATTTACAATGATGCTTTTTCTGAAACCCAGTTTGTCAACGATCCCTATATTGTGAAATATCGTCCTAAATCGCTGGTCTGTATGCCACTGCTTAATCAAAATAAGGTCATAGCCATCATCTATCTGGAGAATAATCTGGTGACAGGTGTATTTACCAAAGAGCGGATGAGAATTATTAATCTTTTGTCAAGGGAAATGGTCTTTTCACTCGAGAACGCCAGCTTGTACTCTGACCTGGAACGTTCTGAGGAGAAATACCGTGAGCTAGTAAACAATATGGTGGACGGTATCTTTATTACTCAAGATGAGAAGTGCATGTATGTGAATACGGCTTTGGCTCAAATGCTGGGTTATGAAATGGAAGAGATGCTCGAACAGCCTTTCCGAGATTTCGTTAGTCCCGAGGATCGTGATCAAGTCATGCATTATTATGGGCGAAGAGTTGAGGGCAAGAACGCTCCCCACGAGTATGAAACACGGTTAATCCATAAGGATAGGATTCAGGAAATTGTTGTGATTCATAAAGTAACCTTAATCAATTATAGGAATAAACCGGCCATTCAGGGAACCGTGAAGGATATTACCGAGCGCAAAAAAGCCGAAGAAGAGCTTAAGCGGCATAAGGAACATCTGGAAGAGCTGGTGGGAGAGCGCACTCGGGAGCTGGAACTCAACAATGAGGAACTAAATAAATATATACAATTGATCGAGAAAATTTCCATTACCGATGAGTTGACAGGTCTTTACAATCGAAGACACTTCAATAAGATATTCCAAGAAGAAGTAGAAAAGGCCGCCAGCGAAAGGGAATATCTGACCTGTATCATGCTCGATATCGACCATTATAAAAAATATAATGATACGTATGGACATTATGAAGGCGATGAGGTATTGCGCAAGCTTGGCAAAAAAATCAAAGAGCTTGCCGGACGAGCCGATGATTTCGTGTTTAGATTAGGTGGAGAAGAGTTTGGGATGATTATCTCTGGAATCACTCAGGAAGAGTCCTATGAATATGCCGAAGGACTTAGAAGTAGTATTGAAAGTATGGGCATAGAGCATGCAACAAGCTCCTCATCTGGAGTGATCACGGTTTCCGTGGGTGTTGCGGCGGTCAAGGTTGATGGCCTCCGAGAAGAGGATATCTACAAGCTGGCAGATGAAGCCCTTTATCAATCCAAAACAAGCGGCAGGAACCGTGTCACTTTATTTGAAAATGGATGATTTCTCTTTACCTAGAATGGCTGTCCCTTCTGTAGAAACTTCTGCATTGGGGGACAGCCTTTTTGGCGTACGACTCGTTAAATTCTTGCATGGCTCTGGGTAATTTCTCCGATATTTGCAGATACTTTGTTAAAACAGATCGGGGAGGCCGCTTTATGAAGTCGGAAAAAAGAGGGTTATCAGTATGGCAGCTTACGATGCTTGCGCTCGGTACTGTGGTGGGAGGCTCATTTTTCCTAGGTTCTTCAATAGCCATTCGTGCGGCTGGACCCTCAGTGCTGCTGGCTTATTTGATCGGTGGTGTTTTGGTTTATTTTATTTTGTCTGCCTTATCAGAAATGACAGTGGCTAATCCGGTATCAGGCTCATTTCGAACGTATACCGAGCAAGCTTTTGGCCGCGGGGCAGGTTTTACGGTAGGGTGGGTGTATTGGACCGGGCTAGTGCTGGCTATGTCCAGTGAAGCGACGGCAGTTTCCATCCTGGTACGGGGGTGGTTTCCCCAACTGCCGCTAGCACTTCTCGGGGTAGGCATTATTGTAAGTGTAACTCTGTTGAACTTGCTGGGAGCCGAGCGGTTAAGCAAGCTGGAGAGTGGACTTGCAGCGTTTAAGTTGCTCGCTATTGCTGCATTTATAGTGATAGCTGCATGTATTATAGCGGGCATTGGAACAGGTGGGTCTACTGGAGCCGTGGGCCTGAATGTGCTACGTGATCAAAATTGGATACCAGGAGGTATTCGTGGGATTGCCGGGAGTATGCTGATGGTAATGTTCACCTATGCTGGATTTGAGGTGCTTGGACTGGCGGCATCAGATACCGCTAATCCGTCTGTTACCATACCTAAAGCGATCGGATATACGATAGTTTTGCTAGTTGGCCTCTATTTAGCAGCCATTACTGTGTTGTTTCTACTCATTCCTCCTTCTCTTGTGTCTGAGCAGATCAGTCCTTTTGTCTCGGCACTTAGTTTGTATGGCCTGGGGTGGACGGGTACGGTAATGAACATTGTGCTCGTTTCCGCCATTTTGTCCACCATGCTGGCATCCGTATTCGGATTGGGGCGGATGCTCCGTTCTTTGGCACAGGAAGGACATACACCGGCTTGGATGCGCGACCATACTGATATTCCCTATCGCGGCATTCTTGTATCAGGTGGGGCAATGCTCATGGCTTTAGGCCTTGGTTTATTACTGCCCCAGGGGGTTTATCTATTTCTGGTCAGCTCCGGCGGGTTCGCATTGCTCTTCGCCTATTGTCTGATTATGGCCAGCCATTACCGGTTGCGCAAACAGCACGGAGGCCCGCTGACACAACGGGCTGGAATGCGTGGTTTTCCCTATACGTCATGGTTCTCCATCGGCTGTCTGCTGGCTGTCCTTGCAAGTATGCCCTTAATCCCTGGTCAAGGCGGTGGTTTGGTGGCCGGAATCATGTTTGTTGTGTTATTTGTAAGTATATACGTGCTAGGTAGCCGTTTTCGTAAGCCGGCAGAGGCATCCTCCAAGCGGCAGCTTCTTCGTAATCCCTCTCCTAGATCGATAGGTTCTGGTTATGCACAGGCAGAGATGTCTGAGGAATGGAGCGAGGGTGAAAATAAAGAATAAACCTTGCGTATCCACCCCAAGAACTATTTATTTTATTGAGTCTAAATACCTAATTAATTAAAACTGTATTGTCGATATAAAGTATTATGCGTATATAAAGGGGATACAGGATGGTTATTTTGACCACGTTAAATTTGTTGTGCGGGATTACGTATTTGATTATTGGTCTGTTTACCTTATTGAATGATTCAAGGAATAGATTAAATAAATTATTTTTTGTAATATGCATAAGTTTAGCGTATTGGGCTATTCTGTTTTCTTTGATGAATCGTTCACACGATGCTGAGACTGCAAATACATTCTATGTATATTCCGCCCTCTCTTGGTCCATATTTCATTGTTTACTTTTACATTTTATTATCGTTCTAACAGGTAGAGAAGAGCTTTTGAAAAAGAGATTTGCCTATGTTTTATTTTATTTGCCAGCTATAGTTTCAATATATTTGTATTTTTTTCAGCCTCTATCCGCACAGAATTTTGTGAAGACAAATTTAGGCTGGATCGCTCTTGAGGCAACTGACAGAGGATTTATTTGGACTAATTTCTATAATATATATTACCTGTCCTATATGGCCGCAATCGTCTACTTTCTGTTCAGATGGTGGAGAAACTCCAAAATTATTAGAGAGAAGAAACAGGCCAAGCTTATATTAATCACCATTCTTATATCCGGAGTAGGAGCTGGAATTACAGATATTATTCTTCCATTATTAAATATATTGGTTATGCCCTCGATCGGGGTGATCTTAGTGATCATACCTATAATTGGCACATGGTATTCGATCAAAAAATATAAATTGATGGATATTAATCCGGACCACTTTGCACTAGAAGTTCTGAAGATCATGAGTGAAGGCTTAATTATTGTTAATCATGAAGGTATCATAAAGGATATTAATAATGGGGCACTGCAACTATTAGGTTATGAAAAAAGTCAATTAAAGGATAAATCTATATGTCTGCTGTTATCAGAAAAGGCAGAATTGTTGAAGCTAATGAGCTGCAGTAGTTTAGAGATCGAGATTGTAAAGAGTAATCAAGATAAACTGCCGATTCTTTTATCATCCTCTATTTTAGTAGATGAGTGGGGAGATTCATTAGGCATTGTGGGGATATTCCAGGATATTTCGGAAATTAAACAAGCCCAGAATAAATTAATGAAATCATCGGATGAGCTTGAATTGAAAGTAAACGAAAGAACCAGTGAACTAACTAAAGCTAATAAAGAATTAGAACATGAAATCGTTAAACGTATAGAGATGCAGGAAGATATAAAAATATTGGCCTATCATGATCATTTAACAGGGTTACCCAATAAAAGATTATTTAACGATAGATTAAATCGTTCTATTCTTACTGCAGCTAAACAGGGTAAATCTTTGGGAATATTATTTATTGATCTTGATTCTTTTAAAAGAATAAATGACACTATGGGACATGCCAAAGGTGATGAACTGCTGAGAATGGTATCCATAAGGTTAACCAATACAATCAGAGAAATAGATACGGTGTGCAGAGTCGCGGGTGATGAGTTTCTTATCTTGATTCATAATTTAGAAAGTGAACATTATTTAAGAGAAGTTTCGGAGAGGATTCTGAATATTTTAAAATTGCCGTTTACTATTGATCATAGTGATTTGTATATAACTACTAGTATTGGTGGTGCCATTTATCCGATCGATGGTCATGATGTTGAAACACTAATTAAAAATGCCGATATTGCCATGTACAGCGCAAAGGAAAAGGGTAAAAACAAGTTTGAACTTTGCACATCGCTTCTTAAGGATAGCTTGGTTAAAGAAATGAAAATCACAAATAGTTTATATCAAGCCCTAGATCGTAATGAATTGGAGCTGTATTATCAACCACAAATAAATATATTATCTGGTGAAATTATTGGTCTGGAAGCTTTAATAAGATGGAATAATCCCGAATTGGGTATCGTGAGTCCAGGAGATTTCATATTCATCGCTGAAAAGACAGGTTTGATCCTTCCCATTGGTGAATGGGTATTGAGAACCGCTTGTATTCAGAACAAAAAATGGCAAGATGAAGGGATATTGAATGTTCCCATAGCCGTTAATCTTTCCGTTAATCAATTTCAGAACACACAAATAGTCGAAATGATTACTAAGATTCTGGAGGAGACCAAGCTGAATCCCAATGATTTGGAATTGGAAATAACAGAAAATATAATTATGAAGGAAACCGAATATATTATTGAATCCTTACAAAAATTAAAACAACTTGGAGTGACGGTAGCAATAGATGATTTTGGTACGGAATATTCCTCATTAAATTATATTAAACAGTTACCCGTAGATAAGATTAAAATAGCGATGTCCTTTATCCGGGGGATAAATATAAATGATAAGGATGAAGCCATTATTAACGTTATAATTGTATTAGCTAAAAATCTAGGATTAAAAGTAATCGCCGAGGGGGTAGAAACTAG